>OHEV01001414.1_pt1 | contig 9391 bp, 5 predicted proteins | sample 1567331 | NCBI WGS metagenome assembly OHEV01 (sample SAMEA3879561, study PRJEB24766) | human gut metagenome | biome: human-associated habitat; feature: feces | place: USA | collected 1985/1987 | reverse complement strand
CCTGTTGCCCGCACTCTTCGGAGCGCTTGCCGTCGTGTACGTTTCAAGAAATCCGAAAATTGCTTTCCCGCCGGTTATACTTATGGTTGCGTTATGTATTGCAATTCCGAAAATTGAGAGTATAATAAGTATATTGGTGCCCTTCGTCGCGATCTTCACCGTCGGCGTCGCAAGGATTATGTACAAAAAAGGCTGGCTCGGCAAGAACGAACCCGAAAAAACCGCGGTCGACGTCGAAACGAACAACGTCGCGCTTGACACCGAAGACACCGATAAATTTATCGACGAACTTGATAATAAATAATTTTTACAGGTGATATATATGTCAAAAAAAGTATTTATCAACGCAAATTTGTGGGACGGATACGCCGATAGCGTTTTCAAAAAATGCGCTGTCTTCGTTGACGGCGACAAAATCGCAAAAATATCTTGCGACGAAAAACCCGACGTTTCGGGATACGAAGTTATCGACCTTAACGGCAAATACGTTACGCCGGGACTTGTCAACCCCCACGTTCACCTTTTCGGCACGGGTATGCCCAGCAAGGTCATTTCGGGCGGCGGCGCACAAAAACTCGTGATGAAAATCGTGAAAACGAAACTCGGCGACAAAATCCTTGACGCCCTTGTAAAAAGCGCGGCAAGACAACAGTTATTAAGCGGCGTTACAACGGTACGAGCAGTCGGCGACTTCAAATATTCCGACGTTCGCCTTCGCGATAAAATCAATTCGGGCAAAGTGCAAGGTCCTCGCCTTCAAGTGTCGGGCCCCGCAATCACCGTTCCCGGCGGACACGGCGACGGCACGTTCTCAATGACTTCCGACACCCTTGACGGTCTGCGCGCGCTTGTCAGACAGAACAAAGAACGCGGCGTCGATTTCATTAAAATCTGCGTCACGGGCGGCGTAATCGACGCAAAAGTCAAAGGCGAACCCGGCGAAGTCAAAATGAGCCTTGAACAAACCAAAGCGGTCGTCGACGAAGCGCATAAGCTCGGTCTTCGCGTCGCGTCGCATACCGAAAGTTTCAAAGGCGTTGAAATCACGGCGGCGGCAGGCGTCGATACCGTTGAACACGGCGCACCCTTAACCCCCGAGATGGCTGCCGAAATGAAGGCGACGAACTCCGCAATGGACGTTACTTATTCCCCCGCGCTTCCCTTAAAAATGCTCGATCCGTCAATTACGCTCCTTGATCCGATTTGCGTGTACAACACCGAAATCGTTGTGAGCAATATGACGAAAGGCGCGAAAAACTGCATCGACGAAGGCATACTTCTCGGCATGGGCACGGACAGTTCCTGCCCGTTCGCAACGCAATACAATATGTGGCGCGAGGTAGTATTCTTCCAGAAATGCGTCGGCGTGTCGAACGCGTACGCTCTTTCGGTCGCAACGCTGAACAACGCAAAACTTATGGGACTTGATGACGTGTGCGGCACTGTCGAAGAAGGCAAAAGCGCGGATATGATAGTGATGAGCAAAAACCCGCTTGACGACCTTACGGCACTGCGCGATCTGGACAAAGTTATCGTCCGCGGCGAAGTCATCGACAAACCCTTGCCGAAGCGCAACGAAACCATCGAAAAGGAACTCGATGATATTACAAAAAAGATTTAATTTTTAATAAAATATAACAAAAATCCCGCAAAATTTGCGGGATTTTTTGTATAATTTGTTGTTTTTTATTTGAAGTTTGTAAGGACGTTTCTGTAAAAGTCAACGCCTTGCGCGAGGGAATCGACGCCGATACGCTCGTTGTAGCCGTGGCACGCGCCGAGTTCCTCGAGACTTACCAAAAACGGGGTGAAACGAAGCGCCGTGCTGCAAATGTCCTGCATATATCTGCAATCCGTGCCGCCCGCGATAAGGTAAGGCGCAAGGACGGTATCGCCGTACGTTTTGTTGATCATATCAACGGTGAATTTATAGCCTTCCGACTTCGTATCGGTGCAGGGACTTGCGTCGCGCGTGTTCAGTACCTCGATTTCGATATCGTATTTTTTGGCGACTTTTTCAAGTTTTTTCATGCACTTATCATGTCCTTCCTGCGGCGAGAAACGAAGGTTTGCAAGCACCCATGCCGCGTCGGGGATATTGTTGCTTGCGTGGCTGCCTTCCGCCATCGTGAATACCATCGTCGTGGACAAAAACGCCTTGACCTGCGACGAAAGACTGTCGGGCAACACTTTAAGAGCAAGCGGCAAAATATGATATGCGTTTTTTACAAGCGGACGAAGCGCGGGCTTTACCGCTTTTGAAAGATCCTTGAAAAGTTCTTTCAGAATGGGCAATACTTTCACGTCGAAAATATTGTGCTTTTCATTGTAAAGAATAAATTTTGCAAGGCGCACGAACGGCGTGTTTTTGGGCGGCGCACTGCTGTGTCCGCCTTTGCTTCTGGCGATGAATTTGAAGTCGGCAAAGCCTTTTTCCTGAACGCCGATAACGCCCGCGTTTTTGACAAGGAATTTTTTGAACGGTTCTTTTGAAACCATACCGCCGCCCTCGTCGATGACAAGCACGGGTTTTACTCCCAACGTTTCGGAAAGATATTTTGCTTCCGCAATCGCACTGCCGCCCGAGTTTTCCTCGTCGTCGCCATAGCAGAAATAAATATCCTGTTCGGGCACAAAGCCTTCGTTTATGAGTTCGTTTGCGGCAACCATACTGCCAAAGACCATGCACTTGCAGTCAACCGCGCCGCGCCCCCAGATTTTCCCTTCTTCGATTGCGCCGCTGTAAGGCGGATATTTCCAACCTTTGGGATCTTCTTCGGGAACGACGTCCTGATGCGCCATAAGTACCAGCGGACGGTCGTGTTTTTTGCCCTCCCACTTGATAATCATTGCGTTGTTGCGGACGTTGAAACGCGGAAGTTTTGAAAATTCAGGCGCGATTTCCCACATTACTGCGTGCAAATCGTCAAAGTGTTTCTGATCGCAACCCGTTACGGTCGGACACTGCAACATACGCGAGAATTGTTTTGCATACAAATCTTTTTTTTCGTACGACATAAGTTTCTCCTTATAAATTTCTCCTTAAAACTTTTTATCTTTGAAGTAATAGATTTCGTCTTTTTCGGATATTTCGCGAAGGACGCGCGCCGGGTTTCCGACAGCGACGACGTTGGACGGAATATCTTTGGTGACGACCGCCCCCGCGCCTATGACCGAGTTGTCGCCGATGGTTACGCCGGGCAATACGTTCACGCCCGCGCCGATCCATACGTTATTTCCGATTTTCACGTCGGCGTTGTATTGAAGACCTTTCAATCGGCACTTCGGGCTTACGGGGTGTCCCGCGGTGATTATCGAAACGTTTGGTCCGATCATTACGTTGTCGCCGATTTCGATTTTCCCGTCGTCGACGAGCGTAAGATTAAAATTACTGTAAAAGTAATCGCCGATGAAAACGTGCTTGCCGCCCCAGTTCGCGAAAAACGGCTGCGTCACGACAGGTTGTCTTCCGATCGCGCCGAAGCATTTCCGAACGTATTCTTCTTCGCGCTTATCGCCGTACGGCAATGCGTTGTAGGCTTTCATCGCGTTGAGATACTCAAACTGTTCGGAAACGAGTTCTTCGTCGTTGGGGTCGTAAACCTGCCCCGCAAGCATTTTTTCCTTGTTTGTCATAGTCTTAAATCGAACCTGTCGACCTTCCTTCTCTGAGGTTTTTATAAAGCGCACCCGTCTCCTGGAAGTCAAGTTTTTTCTCGGAATCGGGACCGATCTGGTAATTGCCCTCCTTATAACTGTAAACGTACAGCGGATAACGAACGTAAGGTTTCAGTACCGAGTTGAACGCAATTTGGAATAAGCCGGTAAGCGACGATCCCGTGATCGTGACCGAGTGTCTTGCGTATCCCGCATTTTCAAAGTCGCGTACTATGCCGTCGGTAACGGGCGAGGTCATGCCGAGAACGGCGATGCCGAGATGCACGTATTCCTGACCGTTGAAAGTATGCCTTACTCCTGAATATTCGGGCTGCAAAAGTTCGTTTGCGATAATTTGCGCGCCTGTCGTGCCGACGATAGCGTCGACGCTTTCAATGCCTGTTGACGGAATCAATCCGCTTGTCGACGAAAAGTCTTCGATATTGATCCAGTTGTAAATATCAAGGAAACCTTCAACGTTGATAAAGTGATCCTTGTATCCCGTTTTTTTCATATCTTCCCACGTCGAGCCTTCGGGATAACCGATGATATTGCCGCTTTCGTCTTTTCTGTTTTTATCCCTTTCAAAATCCGTCTGCAAGAAAATCGGCATAAGCGCGCTGTGCGTGAATACGGTATTTTTCAGCGTAACGTTTGCGGGGAGTCTTCCGTACGTCGAGGTGTTGCCCGCCATCGGGATAAACAACGAGTTCGCCGACGAGTTTCTGAAAATGCAACCTTCGATATTGACGTCCGCGCCGTCGATTTCCATGACGGTTTTTGCGTTTTCGAAAATGCAGTACTTGAACGAGATGTTGTTTATCATTTCGTTGTTTTTCGTTTCATCGTCGTAATTCTCGATTTCGTGCAGAATCCTTACGCATCTTCTGGATTTTTCCCATTGTAGAAGCCCGTTCTTTGCCTCGGGATCGTTGTATCCCATACGCAAAATCGCGTTTTCGACGTGAACGTTGCTTGTTCTGATTTTCAACAATTCATTGAAATAATCGTTTTTGCGGTCAATCATATCCTGTTCGTTGAAGCATACGATAAAGCCGTTGCCGTACATGCTCGTGCCTTCGGGCATGGTGATTCTGGACGCTTCCGTATTGTTGTCCGCACGAATTTCAAGTTTGCCGCCGGCAGTCGAATCCTTGACGTAAATCGCAACGCTTTCTTTTTTCTCGTGCAATGCCTTTTTCAGCTGCGTTTCGTTGCTGACTGTATAGCCGTCGATGACGTTCAGCACGTACGTTGCGACAACGGGCATGTTGTCGTACATCGGATATTTTGCCTTTATGGTAATTATTACCTTGTTTTTAAGCCCTTTCTTATCGTCGGGAATTTCTTTCAGGACAAGTTTGTTGTAACTGCCTTTTTCGTCCGAGAATTTGGCAATGCTTTCGTCGGAAGTCGAAAACTCAAAGTTTTCAAAGTCAACGTCCTTCGGATAATTGAAGTCCATATTGAACGAATAAAAGAAAGTTTCGGTGCAATCGGCGTTGAAAATCTTGTTGCCGAACACCGTTTCTGCGGCGATACCGCGTTTTGCGTCGGTAGCGTTCAGAGCAAGGTTGATTGCAAAGACCGGCGTAACGACTTTGAGTTCAACCGTGGTGCATGTTTTATTTGTCCCTCTGTCTTTCGCCACAATTTTGACGTCGCCTTCCTTATTAGGCTCGATCATAGCGACATTTCCGACGTTGCTTTTCTTGCCCGATTGGTCAAATTGTTCAATATTTACAATGGACGAGCCGGGGACGATATCGTTTGACGAGAATTCCACCTCGGGTACGCCCGATTTTGCGGGATTGCGATAAACGACTTCAAGGTAAATCGGCAGACCGCGTTTGACGATATATTCAACCTCGTCGCCGTTTTTGTTGTAAAGTTTTTGAAGAAGGATATCGTAGTTTTTGAAAACGATATCGTCGTCGCTGAGCGCGTCGACCTTGATTGCCGAAAACGTTTTGCCGTTTACGGTAACCGTGGCGACCGTTGCGTCTTTGTCAAAATTAAGCGTTCCGTCCGATGAAATATTGCCACCCGCGACTTTTGCAGTCGTGAAATCGCTCACGTTCATAAAGTTTTTGACGTTGACAGTGTCCGTGGTATAGCAGTAACTTTCACCCTTCTTGAAGATGCCGTCATTTACTTTCACTTTGACGGACGTTCCGATGCCGGTGTCGTTTGAAGAAACCGAAATCGTCGTTTCGCCCGCGCCTTTTGCCGAAAGGATACCGTTTTTGTCAACTTCGACGATTCTTTCGTCGGCGGACTTCCAGGTTACCGTTTTATTGCGTGCGCCGCCGGGCGTGAAAATGGGGTTGACAAGAAGTCTTTCGCCCTTGTCCAAAGAAATCACGTCGTTTTCGGAAAGTTTGCTGCTGCTTCCGTACGGCATAAGTTCGATTTTTGTGACCTTGTCGCCGACGACCTTTACGGAGCACGTTGCAAATTTATTGCCTTCTTCCGTCGTAACTTTCACGATGAACGAGCCGTAGCCGTAAACCGTAACAACGCCGTTGTTGTCAATCGTTGCGATGTCGATATGGTTTGTTGCGATATGTTCTTCCAGTTCTTTGCCGGACAAATCGGCACAGTCCTGACAGGGATCGTCTTTTGCGTAAACGAACGGAATGTCGCTGTGTTGTTCTTCGATTGACCAGGTGAGATTGTGGTTTTTCGCAAGGCGCGGATAAACGGTCGCTTTCAACGTGTCGATCGTGTTGCCGTTGTCAAGCGAAAACTCGATATAATTTTCGTTAAGTTCCACCCTGTCGACGGGCAGATATGAATTTTTGGAAATAATGTTTGTGGTGAGAAGTACCGACGCAACGATAATAATCGGGATAAGAATCAGTACTCCGATAAGGACTTTTTTCATTAAGCCTCCAAGGTAATTTGTTTCTTTGATGACTTTGATATTATACCACTTACTTAAAATTAAGTAAAGAAATATACGATATTACTATTTTGCGCGCGAAAAAGATAAAACGTCGGAAAACCCGACGTTTAATACTATTTTGCTGCGAAAGATTGAATTTTTTTCAAAATAATCGGATAATTTCACCGTTTTTTCCTTTTATTTTGTCAAAAAACAAGCGATGAAAACCGAAAACTATCTGCCCGTTTCAAAAAATGATTTATGCTCGATATCGTCAAGCGGGAGCATTTTCGTGTCGAACGTGCCGTCGTCGTAAATTTCGATAATCGTGCCGCCGCGCTGCGTATGACGTTTATCTATGCCCTTGTATGCAAGATAATCGACGCTCATACCGTACGTCAGTCGGATGCCCTTATAAGTCAGCGAAAGCGTGTTCAGATGGTCGTGTCCCATAAACATGCCTTTGCAGCTTCCGAACTTTACCATTTCGTTGAAAAATTTACCCTCGACGGTCTTCGGGTATCCGAAATAATTGTCCTTTTCTCCGACGAATCCGTGATGATAAATTACGCTCGTGTCGCCGCGATAAAACTTCTCCCACGCTTCCCGAAACTCTTTTGGCGGGATATGGAAAAACGCAAGCGAATTTACCTCTTCGGGTTTTTTGCCGCACTCCGCGCCGATAATTTTAATCGTGTTTTTGTACCATTCGATCTGGTCGTCGTGAATAATATCGAAACCGCTGAAAAAGTTCCAGGTAAGATAGGCGTTGCTGTCGATAAACATAAGCACGGTGTTGAGAGTGCCGTCTTCGTTCAGCACGGGAATATGATAATTTCCGTCGCCCGTCAGGTTTTCGTCGCCGTGGGAAAAATAACAATTATTGCACGAAGAATAAAAATCGCCGATCTTTTTCTTGCTTGCCGTCGCCCAGACTTCGCTGTCGTGATTGCCGAAAACCACCGTCCAGGGTTTTCCGAGTTTTTCCATACAGGCGGCGAATTTTTTGCTGGATTTGAGGTTATTGAAACTGCCCTGCAAAAGCCAGGGAATGGGGTACACCATATCGCCCGTAACGATGACGAAATCGGCGTCCGAGGCGTTCACGATTTTTTCAACCGCCTGAAGCGCGAGCTCGTCTTTTTTTCTTGTCGAAAACGAGCCGCCGATGTGAATATCCGTGAGCTGCAAAATTTTAAGCGGCACACCTTTTTTCTTCGTAATATTGGTAATTCCGTTGATATTTTCGATTTTTGCGTTCATTTTCGTTCAATTTTTGTCATTTTCGGTTTCGTCATTTTCAACGGCGCCGAACGCGCTTCCGAACTCTTCGTCAATCTTTTCGTCGCTTACTTCGACAACGTTTCCTTCATCGTCCAGAACCTGCGGAACAACGACGTCTTTTTCATCGACTTTGCCGTAAAGCTCGGCGACAAGCGCGTCCCTTTCCGCGGCTTCTTCATCGTTCAGAGCGACGCCTTTCTTCCTTGCGTCGATGAAATATCTTATTCTTGCAAGTTTTTTGTTGTCAACCTTATACTTGAACGACGCGTAAAGCGCGATGGCGATAAGCACGGCAACCGTGATACCCATAACGAGCCTTATTGCAAGCAACGCAGTGTCCGACTGCTGAATATATTTCGTTGTGTCGCCGGTGTTGTTTTCCTTATATCCGCACCAGCCGAGAATCCAGCCGACCAATCCGACCGCAAGCGCGCCGCCGACCTTTCTTGCAAGCGTCATCATGCCGCTGTACGTGCCGGTTGAGCGGTCGCCCGTCGCCATTTCGCCAACGTCGACGGTATCGGGGAATATAATCCACGGCATCATCTGCGCGCCGCCAAAGCCCAAGCCCATAATAAGCGCAACGATGGGGATAAGAATCGGAGGCGTCCAGGACGGCTCCATAATCGCAAACATTATGCCACCGAAAATGTAAAACGGCAGCCCCATGCGGAATGCAAACTGTTTGCTCTTCTTGTCCATCATTTTGCGAGCCAGCGGGAACATTACGACAGCCGCAACCATAAGCGGCGCAATGATAAACATCGAGGAAATGTCCATTCCGAAAAGTTTCTCGCCGTGCCACACGTCTGTTGCGTAAAATACCGCAAGCGCGCTTATCATATCCATACAGGCAAACGCCGAAACGTACATCACGATATGCCAGCGATACGACCTGTTTTTATAAGGTTTTGCGTAGCTTTTTACAAATTGTTTTGCATTGAATTTTTCAACCGCCGTCGTGGGTTTGATACGCTCTTTTACGAAAATCGAGCAAATTATAAGCCCACCGCCGAAAAGCGTGCCGAAAATGATCGAAATCGAAAGCCAGAATTCCGTCGTATTGATGTGCGGCATGAACAGCCAGCCGTCAGCGGAAATCAAAGATTCGATAAACAAAAGCGGCAATACGTACGCAAGCCCCGAAGCCGCGGCGGTAAAGATAAGTTTCACCGTGTTGGCGTTGTTTCTTTCACGGAAGGACGGGGATATGTCGCTTGACATCGAACAGTACGGAACCTGCGACAACGTCGAACAAGTGTTCCATAATAAATACATTATCAGCATGTACGCGATAAATCCGTTTGTCGAAACGCCCCAGTCTTTCACGGGCATAAACAGCAGGAATATCGACACGATAATCGAAATGCCGCCCGCAAACATATACGGCTTGCGTCTGCCCCATCTGCCGCGCGTGTTGTCGCTGATAAAGCCCATCACGGGGTCGGTAACGGCGTCCCACAACTTCGCAATCATAAATATCGTCGTCGCGATTTTCATCGGGATGCCCATCGTCGTCATGTATTTGACAAGAATACACGACATCAGCGCAACGCCGCCGCC
>OHEV01001409.1_pt1 | contig 9405 bp, 8 predicted proteins | sample 1567331 | NCBI WGS metagenome assembly OHEV01 (sample SAMEA3879561, study PRJEB24766) | human gut metagenome | biome: human-associated habitat; feature: feces | place: USA | collected 1985/1987 | reverse complement strand
CCGGGGTGCCGATGCCCTGACGTTCCACACCCTCCGGCATACTGTCTGCACTGGCAGTTTCCATAGCGTGCAGCAGGGTGTCCTCTGTGAGGATTTGTCAATGTAGGATGTGGATTTATTTCTTTTTGCTGGTACATTCATTCATAATCAGCGTATTCACGCTGTCCGTAAAAGTCCGCTTGGTATTCTGCGGAAAATGCACTCTTACCCGATAAGTGGTATTACCTATCTTTTTCTTGAAATGCTCTGTATTCACTTTCTTGCTTTCTTCCATGTTCTTCTCCCTTCACGCAAAAAGGACAGCTACAAACCAATGCTTGTAAACTGCCCTCTCACTGTCATAATGACTGTTCATTTTTCTTCCTGCTGTGTATCTGACTATGCTGTTTCTTCTCGGCTTCTCGGGTCATGGCAAGCATTTTTCTGTTATGCTCAATAACCTCTGTTGACGCAAGCTCCGTAACCACTCTTGCATAGTCGGGATTGCTCTCCTGCAATCGTTCTTCCAGTTTCGTCTTTTCCGCTGTCCATTTCTTCGGTGTAATCTTCTCATCAGAGGACAGCATTTTCTTCAATTCTGCACGATAACTGTCGTAATCTCTAAGCTCCGTTTCATGCTCCTTATCATATTTACGCTTGGCAAATCCTTTCAGTGAATTACTGGTCTTATGATACACGATATAAGGTTCATACTCGCTGTATGCCACAAGCAACTGCTCCAGTCTTGCTATCTGCTCCGCAATTTGCTGTCGCTCCGCTGACAACTTCTCATAGGCTGGCTCTCGCTGCGTCTTAAACTCCTGCAACTGCTCAAAGCTCTCAATCTGATTTGCAACAACAAACCTCTCCATTCTGTCCTGCTCCTGCAAAGCCTGTCTTTGTGAAATCTTCCTCACATATTTGCTCTTGATTACTGGCAATTCCAGTCTGCCCTTTTTGCCGACAACTGCCCTAATCATATCAAGGACTTCATTTGCAGTATTTCGTACTGCTTCAACTGGCTTGGAATTAACAAGCTTCTGCAACTGTTCCTCTGCCTTTGCCACAAGCATTTTTGCAGTAAGAATAGCCTTATTCTGCTCCATTATCCTGCGGTTGACATTTCCTCTCTCGGTCTGTATTCCTGCCCTTTCCAGCGCACTGGCTTTCTCTCCCAAATGTATCTGTGGTATGGTATCAAGCCCCTGCTCCGCAAATGACCTATGCTCCCAAAAATTCTCCCTTAATCCGTTTTTATCATTGACCGCATTTATGGTGTCAGCTAAATCCTTGCGCCACTTCCTGGCATTCTCCCTGCTGTTCCATCCAGTCACATCCTGCGTGGTGCATTTATATTGCCCATTCTTTTTTCTTATCTTGTTTCCGTCTGCGTCCAGTGCATAAATCTTCTTCTGCTTATCTCCCCATGAACCATCTTCCAAAATAGGACGCATGGTAAGCATAATATGGCAGTGAAGATTACGCTGGTGCGTATTCGGATTTTCAGAGTCATGGATGGCAAACTGCGCACACATTCCGTCATCCACAAAGTTCCTTTTCACATAATCCCTCATTACCTCTATGGCAAGCTCATAACTCCACTCATTCGGCAGATTGATTTTATATGACCTCGCCAGCTGTGCTTTGGCAGATTTACTCTCCCTCATTTCAACGGAGTTCCATAGCACCGATGGGTCTGAATATTCTGCTGGTGCATTGACCGGAAGCATGACCTCATTATGCACCAAATCCTCGGTATACTTCGGGTAATAGGTTGTTCCGTCATATTCAGAGTACATGGTGGTACGGCTGATATATGCAGACTTGTCAACTGCGGATGAACCACCTCTGCACTTTGCACCTCTTCCGATAATGGCAACTCGGGTACTTAGGTTTTTAACTGCCATAGCCACACCTCACTCTCCTGCATAGGCTGTGGCAGACCGATACTGTGGATTGTGCGGTATCGGCTGACTTTGTGAACAGTGAAGCTCCGCTCTTTGGAGCTTCACTGAACGCAAAGTATGCAAATGGGTAGGTGCGCCCTCTGCACCGAAGGGAAAGCGCAGTGTTCCCTTTTGACTGCCCTCGGCAGGCAACAGCTGTCTGCAAGACCCCTCGGAGAGCGCACATACCATCGCAGATGGTATATCTGTGCGCAACGAGAAAATCTCGTTGACTGGTCTTAGGCATTTTCGCTCTTGCCAGTACCTTCATCCCCTGCCACCTCACTTTCAGCTTTTACAACTGCATTCTCACGCTTTTCAGCACTTTCCTTTTTCACGATTTCAATAATGCGCTGGCACTGCTCCGACTTCATCCCTGAAGCAATAATTCTGTTCATCTCCTGCTCGTCAAACTGGTAGCACTCTGGAAAGTATTTATGAACAATACCACCCATCATGTACTTGTGCTGATTTTCCTCTTTGCGCTTCTGCTGACTTGCCTTTCTCTTAGCTTCTGCAAGCCTTGCCTTTGCCTGCTCCACAATCTTCTCTGCCATTAATACCTCTGCTGTTTTTTCATTGTTCTGTAACATAATTTCAATCTCCTTTTTCTTGATTTTTTGTAACAAAAAAGGTGGTCATGGTTTTATAATTTCCATGCCACCTTTAGGTGTTCGATATTAAATTAGTTCTTTGCCATAATAAATCTCATCTATTCGACAAATTGGAATTTGTCAATACCTATTACCATAAAGATATTTATTTGAAATTCTCTTTTGTGTTTCCAAATATTTTGTAACGTTTTCATCATAATCAGGATAATTATAACCAAGTGAATCTGCCACTTTTTTAGATATTTTTTTGAACAAACATAGACACAAATCAAACGATTTCCACATTTCTTCATACGAACTCATTGAATATGTATTTAGTAAGTTATCCCACAATTCTTTTGAAATATGCTTATCTAAAAATTTATAGTTTTTACCCAAACTGAAATTAAATCCTTTTTCAGTACCGACATACCAACTAATCATCCTAAGAAGTTCATGACGTAATACTTCATTCATATGGTCTATTGCAAATAGTATTTCACCACGAAGTAAGCCCTTGGATACATATGTTGCAACATTCCAAAATTCGTTACAACAGTCATCAAACTTTCTTTCTGTTGGACACTTAATGTAATAATCTTCATCTGTGGGAACTATTTCTGTTTTAATCATATTATCTTTATCTAACATGATTTTTACAAGTTTATCGCGAGTAAGATACTCCTCAAGCATTGAAACAGGTAACAAAGTTAAATCAATCTTTACACCATCATCAAAAAGCATTATATAAGAAAATCCTTTTTCTTCTGGAGGAAATAATTCCATATCTTCAGGTTTTTGCATCATAATTCTGTTACCAAAAACACTAAGCCAGTCATCGCTTTTCAAAAATTCTCCCATATCTATAACAAAAAAAGTAATATCATAATCTTGAAGATTGTCTTTTGGTATATTAACATTAGTGCGAGACCCCTCAAGAGTTACAATTCTAATTCTCTCATCTTGAAAAGCAAAATTCAAAACTAAATCGTATATTTCTTTTTCAGTCCTCATTTCATTCACCTCAATAAAATTATATCACAAAAAAAGATTGATTCTAACTGTTCTTATAATTTGATAACCGCATCAAGGCAGAGCGTAAGTGCATATTCGTATGCATTACCGCCCCAGTTTCTTTCGTCGTATTTGTCAACATCTGCAAGACTGTCTGCGGTATAAAGTATCATACCCCAGGTTGCCCCTCTGAAATCAGCACAGGCCGCCAGAGCAGAACATTCCATTTCTACAACTGCACAGCCTTCACTTTTGCGATAAGCCACCTTTTCTTTGGTTTCACGGAAAAATCCATCCGTTGACCAGGTTATAACCTCCTGATATTTCATACTATGCTCAAGAATGGTTTCTTCAATTGCTTTTCTTGCCTTCTCGCTGATTTCCACAAATCGAGAAGGGGGCGCATAGTGATAAGATGTTCCCTCATCACGCAGAGCCTTGTTTGGTACGAGGAATGTACTTTCGGGGAACTTTTCCAGAGCACCGCAACTACCTGCCGAGATTACCTCTCTTACACCATAACCAATCAGCCAATCAAGTATCTGTGTGGCTGCTGCCGCACCAACGGGTGCTTGACAAAGCACAATGTCCTCACCCTTGTATTTGGTGATGTAAATGGGATAATGCTTCGTTGCACTCTCAAAAGTGGATACCTGTTTGGTATCACTTTTACTGGCATATTCATCTATGTAAGCACCAAGAAATGCGAACACACATTTCTTGGGTAAGTTCAAACCAAGATTTTCATGAGTGGGATTAAGAACTGCTGTCTGCTCTGTATCAAACTCCAAAATCGGTATTTCGTTTTTAATAATAGCCATACTATCTCTCCGTCAAATTCAAGTTTGTCGAACTGATTTAATTCAAAATCAGTGCTCATATTGCAATGAAATTATATCACTGAACACACTTTTTTTCAACTATTTCCCTTTGCGTATTATACTGTTTCATTTGCACTCTTTTTAGTTCTCTGTATTTATCATTCAGTTTCCTCGGCTTACGATAACTAACGCAAGATTTAGGCATGGAATAGGTCTTATCAATATCTGTTTCGCCAACCAGCTTATAAACCTCTGGGAATGCGATAACCAATGCGTCAAATTTCCTCATAACTGCCTTATCTCGGGTATAAACTGTTGCTATCTGTTCCCCTGCATTAAAATTGATAACAGTTTCCTGCTCATACTTGGATAAACTGCCCATAAAATCACTCCTTTCTCTCTGGCTCGTACTTTTGACGGGCAAATAATAAAGCCTGCCTACGGCAGGCGGATAGGATGGGATAGGATAAGATAGAGATGGTATATCTCTTTTTTATCTTTTTCTTTTATTCTTTTCTTTGGTTCTTTCTTTTCTGCTTTTCTTTTTCGCTTTTTTCTCTAGGAAGAGAAAGAGAAGGAAGGGGAAGGGAAGGTTGCACCGACAAGACCACAAAAAAGACATCCACTACAAACATGTTCCACTGTCCGTTTTGAATGCCCTTTTATTCTGATTTTGCTCGTTAAATATCGTAGCAAAACCATTCCTTATTATTCACTTGATAATTTCCTCGTCTGCCATTTTCACAATCGCAAATTCACGATAATTAATGACCTACTACCTTTGCTTTCTCCGCTTCTATTTCTGCCCACGCTTTCCTCGCTTCTTCTCTTTTTCGTGCCATATATTTGCGGTTACTTGCTCGCTTTTTCTCAAGTTTTTCCTGCCTTTTAGCTTCTGCCAGTTTCTCTTCTTCCGTCAGCTCCACAACCACTTCAGGAACTACAAATCTGCCGATATAATTCAAATAAATATCTACATCCTGCATTCTGTTTGCTCCACTTCCGACTGCCTTATAGACCATAATTTTATCAACAAATTCGTTCAATATGGCTGGTGTCAGTTCATCAAATGCCATGTGCTTCTTAACAAGCTCCATAAATACATCCACATCCGTTTTCTTAGCACACATGCCCTCTAATTCAGCATTATCTCTTTCAATATCCTCTTCCAACGCTTCAAGCTCCGACTCATAATCACTAAGCATGGTATTGAAGCGTTTATCATTCAGTTTACCGCTGATATTGTCCTCATACAGTTTCTTAATAAGACGATTGATTTCACTCACTCGCTTCTGCTTTTGGGCAAGCCTTTTCTCCAGTCTTACTGACAATTCACCCTGCTGTTCTTCGGAAATACTGCATACCTTTTCTCTAAATTCTGCTTCATTCTCCACTGCATAATCACAAGTTCTTTTTATGGTTTCCAACACAAGCGTTTCCAGTGCCTTTGTGGTAATGGAATGACTGCAACACAATTTTTCATAACGCTGTCTACCTCTTATATTGTTGGAGCAATCGTACCTATCTTCGGGTGCATGATATATCATCTCCCCTGCCTTAAAATAATTCTTTTTCCATATTCCCTGCGCATTTCTGTGATGATACATTTTTGCTCCACAATCTGCACAAAACACTTTACCGGTAAGAGGATTATTCTCCTCAAATACACCTTTTCTTCTTGGAGTATCTAACAGCTTCTGCACTGTTTCCCATGTATGCTTGTCGATAATCGGTTCTTGGGTATCTTCAAAGATAATCCATTCGGATGAGTCTACTTTAGTAGGGCGCTTATCCTTGTACGACTCCTTTTTTGTTCTAAAATTAACAGTACATCCAGTGTATTCCATTCTTGTTAATATGGTCTTAACAGTGCCACCTCTCCACATATACGGATGTTCCATATCAAAGGATTTTGTATTAACTCCCCTGCCACGAATGCCCAAATAATATTCGGGCCTTTCCACCTTATCCTCTGCCAGTTCCCTTGCAATCTGATAGGGTCCCTTCCCGTTCAGACACATATTAAATATCCTACGAACAACCTCGGCAGCTTCTTCATCAATTATCCATTTATCGGGGTTATCTGCACTCTTTTTATATCCATAGCAACAGCGGTTGGTTGTATGTGCTTTCCCACTCATACCTCTTGCCTTTAACACCGTTGTTATCTTCCGACTGGTATCACGCACATACCACTCGTTCATAATATTCAAGAATGGGGCAAATTCTGCACTCTCCCTGCGTTCGCTGTCAACACCATTGGAAATCGCTATAAAATGCACTCCCTTTTCCCGAAACATGACTTCTGTGTAAAATCCCACTTGCAAATAATCTCTACCGATACGGCTCATATCCTTTACAATGACTGTTCCCACCTTGCCTGCTTCAATATCCGCAAGCATTCTCTTCCAGTCGGGTCTGTCAAAGTTTGTACCAGTCCATCCGTCATCCGTGTAATGCTCGATATTCACATACCCATGCTGTTCTGCATACTGTGTCAACATCCGCTTCTGATTGACGATACTGTTTGACTCTCCCTGCACCTCATCATCCTTTGAGAGTCGCTCGTATAAAGCTGTGATTTTAAATCTCTTATCCTTGATTTTCATTGCTATCCTGCTCCTTTGCATTTTGAATATTTCCACTGCCTACTCTCAAAGTGTATTACATCGGTAAAATGCTTCGGCGGGGACGTCTGCCCCTCCTTCAGTTCAGCATTGAGAATGCCGCACTCGTTTTCCGCTGCATTGGGCAGGGCGGTGAGTTCCTGTTTCCGGTTCAGGATGTCTGCCAACACCTTGCGCTCCACTGCTTTCCAGCCTTCCTCCAGAATCTCCTTGCCCTTGGCGGTAAATTCCTCCCCGGCACATTCGGTGGTCAGCAGGGTTTCCAGATAACGGAAGGGCTTGCTGACTGCCATCAGCGTCCGGGCGATGATGAGCTTCAGGACGTTCTGCTCCCCCTTGGGCAGTGCGTCCAGATCGGCTTGCAGCATACTGCGGGTGGGCAGGATGGCGTGGTGGTCGGTGACTTTTTCCCGGTTGACGGTGCGCCGTGTCCGGGGCACAGCCTCGTCCACATCTTCCGGGGTAATGTCGAAAAATCTTTCCAGTGCCTCGGTCAGTTCCTCCAGCATTTCCTCGTCATCGTCGGTGATATAGCAGCTATCAGTTCGGGGATAAGTGGTAAGTTTCTTCTCATACAGGCTCTGCACATAGTCCAGCGTCTGCTGTGCGCTGTACCCCAGCAAGCGGTTAGCATCCCGCTGAAGGGTGGTCAGATCGTACAGCGGCGGCGGATTTTCGGATTTTTCCTTGCGGGTGATGCGCTGGATCGTTGCTACCATCTCCTTTCGGCAGGCTTCCAGCAGGTTTTCGGCAACGGATTTTTCGGGAATGCGGCGGCTGGATGCCGTGCAGCCGCTGGTCAGTTCCAGATCCACCGTGTAGAATTCCTCTGGGGTAAAGGCAGCAATGGCGGCTTCCCGCACTACGGTCATAGCAAGCACCGGGGTCATAACACGCCCTACCGCCAGCGGTTGACCGTACAGGCACGAAAAAAGCCGGGACGCATTGATGCCGACCATCCAGTCGGCACGTTCCCGGCAGAGTGCTGCATTGTACAGCGCATCGTATTCAGTTGACGGTTTGAGATGGGCGAAACCCTCTCGGATAGCGTTTTCCTCCATGCTGGAAAGCCACAGGCGAGAGAAGGGCTTTTTGCACCCCGCTTGCTGGTAGACAAGTCGGAAAATCAGTTCTCCCTCACGGCCTGCGTCGGTTGCACAGATCAGGCTCTCCACATCTTTCCGCTGCATGAGCTTTCTCAGGATTCCAAACTGCTTTTTCGTACCTTCCAATACCTTATGTTTCCAACATTCTGGCACAATCGGCAGATCATCATATCTCCATTTTTTATATTTTTCATCGTATTCCGATGCATCACATAATCCAACTAGATGTCCTACGCACCAGGAAACGATATAACCGTTTCCCTCCACGTAGCCATCTTTTCTTGTTCTGGCTCCAAGCACGGAAGCCAGTGCCATCGCAACCGATGGCTTTTCTGCAATCACTAATTTCATTTACTCCTGCTCCTCTTCTTCATCTTCTAGTACCTCATCATTGAAATCTTCATCTTTCAAAACTTCTGTCCCTGCATTTTCCTGTTCTTCCTGCTCATCTGCATCGTCTACTTCCCGTTTTTCTGACTCTGAATCTTCGGATTCATTTTCATCCTCTTCCATCTCATCTTCATCATCATATTCATGTTTCGGTTTGTAGACTTTCAAGTAATAACCACCTGCCGCAGCTCCAACAGCAACCAATCCGATCAGTAGATAAGTCCCTGCCAAACTTTTGTCTTCTGGCATCTGAATTTCATCCTCTACCTTATCTTTCTCATCTGTCTCTGTCGTTTCCGGCTTTTCTTCTTCAGCCTGTTTCTCTGGTTCTGCATAAACAATATCTACTTCCGGAAGTGTCACAGAATCAGAAAGTGTGAAGTTCATCAGGTCTTTCTCACTGACTTCGGTAAGGAAATACACATTATCCTGAGATTTTGAATTGTCGATGATCAGATAAAAAATCTTACCACTCTTAGTTGAAATGGTATAAAACTCTTTTGTGCCTTCCGTAGCTGTTTTGGTAACAGAATCTGCTGTCTCGCCTTCTTTATTAAGCTGTTCCTCAATACCTGTCACTGTCCGATCATCCACAGTTCCTTTTGCATCTGTTGGCTCAGAAGCCTGTGCATCCTGCGGAAGTGGTGAAGTCGTTGTTTTCTCAGTCCCAGTTGCATCTGCACTGGTCGTGGTTGCCATCGCACCATTGCTGTCACCTGAAGTTTTCTGTTTCTCTGCCTGCTTCTTTGCCCATTCATAATAAGGATTCTGCAACACATACTTTTCAGAAGTATTTCCGGCACCATCCGTTACCGTGATTTCAATCTGTTTTGTTGTAAAATCTTTCTGTGTCAGTTGCACTCTCAGCATTCCATCCTTCAGATCTGTATAAGTGGTGCCATTAACTGTCACAGAAGTAATGCCGGAAA
>OHEV01001403.1_pt1 | contig 9431 bp, 10 predicted proteins | sample 1567331 | NCBI WGS metagenome assembly OHEV01 (sample SAMEA3879561, study PRJEB24766) | human gut metagenome | biome: human-associated habitat; feature: feces | place: USA | collected 1985/1987 | reverse complement strand
AGCACTCGGCTGTTAACCGAGTTGTTGTAGGTTCGAGCCCTACTCGGGGAGTTTTTTAGTATAATATATGGTGACATAGCCAAGTGGTAAGGCCCCGGTCTGCAACACCGTCATCGCCGGTTCAAATCCGGCTGTCACCTCTCTTAAAAGGACTGCATCAGTTTATGATGTGGTCTTTATTTTATATAATTTGCAAATAAAATATATTGTGAATTTTATTTGATATACGTAATATGTGTTGCAAAGATTTCGTTATTTTTAGATTTTCTATATTACTTTTCAGGATGCTACACTAAATTAATAAAGAGAAATATAAGCCTGATAAACAGAATTATATTTCTCTTTTTTAACAACTCTTATCCTTTTTTGAATAGTTGTTGTATTATTATTATTCCTCTTCTGGATATTTCATATCCCATTCGGTTCTTATATCAGACATGATTTTCATGACATCATATGTATACTGACTGTGAATGAGGTTTTCTATTTCATCGGATGATGCTGAGCTTACAGCTTTTTCCATATCACGTACTTCGTAATACAGTGCATCTGATGTATCACCGGCATCAATTACTTCTTTATGACCATCCTCTGTATATGTAATAGTTGCCTGCATTCCTCTTGGATACTCAAAGATTTCCACATATGCTTTGTCAAAAGAGAGCGTAGCGCGTTTTGGCTGCTTTGAATGAAGAGATAATGTGACAGTTGCCATTTCCTCTGCATCATTCATAAGCAGAATACCTGCCTGTTCATCAACACCGGTTGGTGCATATTTAACCTGTGACGATACTTGTGTTGGTGTTTCCTTGAAGAACCAGCGGATAAGAGAAAGTGAGTAAACTCCAATATCAAGCAATGCTCCTCCGGCAAGCTTACGACTGAAAAATCGGTTTGTCATATTGTAATCCTTGTAGCTTCCAAAATTGACCTGAATTAAATTTAGCCTGCCGAGTTGTCCACTTGCAATTATTTCGTTTAGCTTTTTATAAACAGGCATATGATATATAGTCATGGCTTCAGCAAGAATAACGTTATTTTCTTTGGCCAGTGAGACGGCTTCATCGAGCTCTGCGATATTTAAAGTAATAGATTTTTCACAGAGTACATGCTTTCCATTAGAAAGGGCTTTTCTTAGATAATTGATGTGAGTATTGTGTGGAGTGGAGATGTAAATGATATCCACATCAGGATCATAAAAGACGTCATCAATGTTGTCATATACCTTTGAAATGCCATATTTTTGTGCAAAAGCTACGGCCTTTTCATGAGTTCTGTTGGCAACTGAATAAAGAGTGCGTCCTTCCTTTGAGAGAGCATGCGCGAGCTCATTAGCTATTACGCCGCAGCCGAGTGTTGCCCAATTAAGCTGTTTCATGTGAAATCCTCCTTTTTAACTTAAAGTATTGTAGCTGTGATGGTACATAAATTATTTAAAATGGTGTGAAATAACAAAATATAAACTCATTGATGATACCTTTTGACCCTTTAATCATAATAGCCAATCCGTAAGACACAAGTTACAGAAAATATGGTATTTGCAGGGGAAACGGCACTTTCTGAAAAAAGAATGCTAAATCCAAGCCGAGTTGTTACCTATGCAATTAGCGAGAAAGATTATAATAAAATCTTGCTGACTGATGATTTGATAGACCCGGATAAACAGGTCAGACTTGAATTATGGGCATACAGCCCGAAACAATTTTCAGAGGGTAACAGTGCTGATGATATTTCCATTGTTTTGTCTTTTGCAGATACAAGCGATAAGAGGATATGAAAAAGTTCTTATCTGAAATAGCTGATGAAACAGTAGATTTAAAGTCCTTGGGTATAGGCGGAACAGATAAGCAAAAAATGACAGATATGCTGTACCGGTGTTATGGGTTGAAAGATAATACATAAAGATTTTGGACTCAGTGCATACAGAATCTATGCGGCTATTATTGAAAAGTTAAATGCATGTTATTCTCGTTGGATGAGATACACTGTGCACAAAAAGTTTTACAAATTGTCACATGAACCTTGAATAAAACGGGGGGATGGTAAAATGTTTCTCATCGGATTCTGTTGAACAAAAATGCGGGTACAAACAAAAATGTTCAATAAGTGTTGATGTTATTTGAAATATTGGGTATACTTTAATTGAACAAAAATGCGGGTATGGGCAAAAGCGTTCAATAGGAAGGAGACTTATATGGTAATTGAAAGAACTGTATATCTTGATAAATTGATAAGTAAAAAACATAATGGGTTAATAAAAGTTATAACCGGAATTCGTCGTTGTGGAAAATCCTACCTTTTATTTCAACTTTTTAAAAATCAATTGTTAGCAAATGGTGTAGATGCTGAGCATATTATAGAAATTGCATTTGATGCATTTGAAAATAAACAATATCAAGATCCATATGTACTGTTCCCTTATCTGAAAGAAAAGATAAGTGGTGAAGGAATGTTTTATGTTCTATTGGATGAGGTACAACTTTTAGATCAGTTTGAATCAGTTCTTAATAGTTTGCTTCATATGAGAAATGTAGATATTTATGTAACCGGAAGTAACGCACATTTCTTATCAAAAGATGTAATAACTGAATTTCGTGGTCGTGGAGATGAGGTGCATATGTATCCACTTAGTTTTGAGGAATTTATGTCAGTATACGATGGGACGAAACAGGATGGATGGAATGAATATATGCTATACGGAGGACTTCCGCTTATATTAAACTTCACAACTCCGGAGGAAAAGATCGCATTTTTAAAATCGCTGTTTGAAGAAACCTATATTTCAGATATAGTAGGACGACATCGTGTGCGTAACCGGTCAGAATTGGAAGAACTATTAAATATTCTTTCGTCATCCATTGGTTCGCTTACAAACCCTTCAAAATTATCCGCTACATTTAAGAGTGTTAAGCAGAAAACAATTAGCAAAAATACACTGACAAATTACATTGAATATTTGTGTGATTCATTTTTGATTGATAAAGCAGTGCGTTATGATATTAAAGGGAAAAAATATATAGATACACCATCAAAGTATTATTTTACTGATATGGGACTTAGAAATGCTAGATTAAATTTCAGGCAAATGGAAGAAACCCATACAATGGAGAATATCATATTTAATGAGTTAAAAATGAGAGGATATAATGTTGATGTAGGTGTAGTCCCTGTAAATTATACAACAAAGGATGGCAATAATGTCCGAAAGCAATTAGAAATAGATTTTGTATGTAATCAGGCATCTAAGCGTTATTATATTCAATCAGCATTTGCAATGCCTACACAAGAAAAAATGGAGCAGGAACAGAGATCGTTGATGCTGACAGGCGATGCTTTCAAAAAAATTATAATTACGAAAGATACACCTGCAAAATATTATAATGATAACGGGGTTCTCATTATGGGTATATATGATTTCCTGCTCAATAAAGATAGTTTGGAATGGTAAATCCTTTTAACGCAGGAATAAATGCTGTGACGAACTGCATAAATTGACTAAAAAAACACGGATTACAATGAAAAGTGTGGCTAGGAATGTAATCTATGAAAAAAGGCATAAGAAGCATAAAAAGAGGGCTAGCAGTACTCTTAAGTGCCTACATGGTGTTCGGTATGACACCAATTCAGGCAGGGGCGGAGGAAGCTGGAACAACCTTAAAGCAGGCAGGATTAACCTTACCGAAATATTGGGAAGACCGCATGGTAAAGGCAGTCCGCAAGGTGCTGCTCTTTGACGTAGAGCGAAAAAAACTGTGTGCATGGATGGACAGCGAGCATATATGGCATCTGACATTAAAGGGCATTATTCTGAAAGACTATTATCCGTCAGTAGGAATGCGGCAGATGTCGGACAATGATATCCTGTTTGATGCAGATGCATGGGAGCGGATGGAGAAGCATATGATTTCAGAGGGCTACAAGGCAGAGTACGTAGGTAAGGGTAACCATGATGTCTATCACAAGCTACGCTTACAAGCATTATAGCGGCAGTGGTACAGGCTTGCGTACCTTAATGGATTTTTATGCCTATCTGAATGCAAAGGGAGACACATTCAATCTTGATTACATCCGGACAGAGTGTAAAAAGCATAGGGATTATATGTTTTATCCCCAAATAGGTGTAGGAAAACGGCTCGATGGCGGGCGGCGGCGTGTCAAGAAATATCTATGGAGTTTTTTAAGAACCGCCCCGGCGGGGCAGGTCAGGCTGTGACCTGCTCCACCTCCGGGATGGGTTTGAGATTAAAATGAATTTCGATAGAAATGTGTCTTGTCTTATCGCTGTCTATGCTCTCATGGACAACGATTTCTTTAATCAGGCGGTTTAAGGTGGCGGCGTCCAGTTCCGTGATGTCGGCGTATTCCTGAATGGCTTCTACCCACTGGCGGGCGTCATACGCAAGCCGGATTTCATCGGCCAGCTTCTTCCGGCCTTCCTCAACCTTTGCTTTCAACTCGGCCTGTTCCGCCTGCGTCTTTTCCATCAGCAGATTGAAGTTCGCTTCGCTGATACGCCCGGCAACCATGTCCTCATACAGCCGCAGCACCATCTTTTCCAGAACGTCAATCCGTTCCTCGTCTTTGGCAAGGGAACGCTCCAACGCTTCCCGCTGGCCTTTCTGCTCGGCTTCGCAGGTGTCGGTCAGCTTCCCGGCAACGGCTTCCCCGTCCATCAGGGCGGCTCTGGCGCACTCCCGGATTTTGTTCAGCACAAGGCTGTAAAGGGTGTCGTACTCAACCCGGTGCTGGGTACAGTGCTGCTTGCCGTAGGCATTGTAGGTTTTACAGGAATAAATCTGCTTCGGGTGCTTGTCGTTGGTGTAGCGGATAGTGAGCGACTTCCCGCACTCGCCGCACTTGATAAGCCCCGCAAACAGGCTGATTTCCCCGGTCTGGCGGGGGCGCTGCCGGGATTTCAGCTTGCGCTGCACGATGTCAAAGGTCTTGCGGTCAACAAGCGGCTCATGCTGGTTTTCCACCACAATCCAGTCCTCCGGCTTCTTTTCCCCGATGGTGCCGATTTTGAAGCGGTATTCCTTCTTCTGGGAAGCGATAGCGCCGGTGTAGACGGGGTTCATCAGGATGTCCTTAATCACGGAGAAGTCCCACATATACCGCCCGTTGACCGGGTCTTTCTTTTCCCACTTGGTTGACACGTTCCGAAAGCCCCGTACCCGGTTCCAGTAGGTCGGGCATGGGATTTTTTCTTCTTCCAGCCTGCGCCGGATGTAGTTGGGGCCGTGTCCTTCCAGCGCCCACGCAAACAGACGCCGGACAATGGGAGCCGTTTCCTCATCAATCAGCAGATGGTTTTTGTCCTCCGGGTCTTTCCGATACCCAAAGGGGGCAAGGCAGCCGGTAAACTGGCCTTTCTGCGCTTTCAGCAGATAAGAGGAATGAACCTTCTTGGAAATATCCTTGCTGTACATCTCGTTGAGGATGTTCTTGAACGGCGCTATGTCGTTGTTGTCCCGCATGGTGTCGATACCGTCATTCATGGCGATATACCGCACGCCGTTGCGGGGGAAGAAATCTTCAATCAGGAAGCCGGTCTGCAAGTAATTCCTACCCAGTCTGGACAGGTCTTTCGTGACCACAAGGTTTATCTGCCTGCGCTCGATGGCTTTCAACATCCGTTTCAGGTCGGGGCGCTCCATGTTCAGCCCCGTGTAGCCATCGTCCTGATAGACTGCAACAACCTCCCATCCCTGCTTTTCGCAGTAGGTTTCCAGCATAGCCCGCTGGTTTGCGATACTGGCGCTCTCCCCGTCAAGGTCATCATCCTTGGAAAGCCTGCAATAGATAGCCGCCCGGAAGCTGCCCGCCAGTATTGCGTCTACGCCTGTATATTCAAATCCGTTCATCATAACCGTTACCCGCACAATCCAGACGGAACACGGTCACTCTGAACCTTGTCTTTATCATATCCTAAATCTTGCGATTTCGCAAGATATTCTTTATCTTTTCTCTGGCTGTATTTCTGTGCAATCAGGCTCACGAAAACGTCCGTAGCGTCCAGTTCGCCGTCAAATACCGTTGTGACATGGATTTCAGTTTTGCTTTTTGCCATAGGCAGTTACCTCCATAAATGAAATAAGCCAGACAGGAGAGGGTCGGCAACGAAGTCCGGCAACGGGCTTCAAAAAACCTCGAAAACAATCTCTGTCTGGCGGTTTGGTTATTTATTACTTTTTCTTTTATTTTTCTGTTGCTTTGGTTGTCAGAGGGGAGAAAAGCCCGCAGTTACGGGCTTTTTCCCGGCAACCGGCCCGGCAACGGGATAGCAACGGGGTCGGCAACCGGCTGTCATTTCCCCGGATTTTTCAGAAGGGAAGCTCCATCTGCTCTGTGATTTCCACAAATCCGTCCGGCGTTTTTTCACGCCCGTTGTCAGCGCCCGTTGCCGGGGTTTCCCGTTCCCAGCCCTTTTGCCTGCCGTATCCTTCAAATATCCGGGGATTGGAGAAATACTTCCATCCCGCGATACCGTGGTTCATAATGTCGTTGACCTCCCGGATTTCCCATTGTTTCGGCTCGTCAAAGGGATGGTTTAAGGCTTCCTTGAAAAGCTGCTTGGAGCATACGGCGCTGCCGGTGTAGCGGTCAAGGTACGCCTGTATCATCCCGGCCTTGGTGTCCTCCGGCATAAAATCCCGCTGGTGTTCTTTGAGGTACTGTATCATTTCGGGGGTAAAAGACAGCTTAAAATCGCCGCTTTTGTAGGTTGTCATGGCTTCCGCCCATACCTGTTCGATATAGGCTCTGGAAGCGGCTTCATCGTCCAAAATGTGTACCTCGGCCCGTTCGGGGTAGACCATGACCGGCAGGAAGCGCCGGTTTCCGGAACGGTCAAGGGGCAGGAAGTCCAGGGCGTTGGAAGTCCCGCCGAACACGCACTGCCGCAGCCTGTCCTCCGGGTGGGTTTCGTAGGGGATTTTATAGACCTCCTTCTGGCGGCTGAGGAAAGACTTGATTTCCTCTATGCTCTTGGCGTTGGCGGTGGCAATCATCTCCGACATTTCAATAATCCAGTGGCCTTGTAGCTTCCGGTACACGTTATCATCGTCCAGCTTCCGCAAATCATCGGAAAACCACTCGTCTTTTACGGCCAGCAGCCGGAAGAAGGTGGATTTCCCGGCTCCCTGACCGCCCACCAGACAAAGCATGACCTCAAATTTACAGCCGGGGCAGAACGCCCGGTGGATGGCTCCCAGCAGGAACAGCCGCAGCGATTGGAAGGTGTAGTTGTCCGTGTCGGCTCCCAGAAAGTGCCGCAGGCAGTAGCGGATACGCTCTTTCCCGTCCCAGACAAGGCCGTTCAGGTAGTCCCGGATGGGATGGTAGCTGTTGGCGTCTGCCGCAAGATCGGCGGCGTCCGCTATCTTTTTTTCGCTTGTCAGGCCGTAGGTCTTTTCCAGATACAGCCGGATATATTTCATGTCCGTATCGGTCATGGCCTTGCTGCCGGTTCTGCGTTTCCTGCCGATGGGCTTTAGAAGGTCAATGCGCTCGGTCAGGAGATTTTTCGCCACCGCCCCGGAAAGTTCGGGGTCGTGCTGGAACACGGTCAGGCAGTTTTGAATACTGTTGCGAACGCCGCCTTTCTCGGTGCTTTCCAGCATGGCTTTTACTTCCTCAACGCTCCGGGGCGGGGGTGCGGCTTCGATGGTGTCCGTCACGGCCTGCCGCAGTTCGGGCGGCAAGGTCTGCCATTCTCCGCTCAAGGTTCCTCGCTTCCTTTCCGTAGCTGGCAATCAGGGCAGCCCGTTCCTCCATATCGGAGAACAGCAGCACATCCAGCAGATATTCCACATGGGATTGTTTCTGCAAGGCTTCCACGAAAAGCGGGTGCCATTCCTCGTCCGGCGTCTTGGGGGCATAGTCCCGCTTCCAGCGGCGCAGCAGATTGTGATAGTCAGACAGTACCCGGAAGCAATACCGCTCCATGCGCTTGAATTGCTGCTCCGGGGTTTCCTGCCGGGGATGGAGGCGGCGGCTCCTGCCGGGTGGCTCCTTATCCTCATAGGGGATGGAAAAGTCCTGTGCCAGCATGAGGGCGGCTTCCTTGGGGCTGACGTTTTCCAGACGGGAAACAAAGTCAATCACATCCCCGTCTGCCTGACAGCCGAAACAATGGAAGCGCCGGTCAACCTTCATGCTGGGGTTTTTATCGTCATGGAAGGGGCAGACACACATCCCGTTTCTTCCCACCCGGACACCGTAATGCTCGGCGGCCTGCCGGGTGGTAACAGACTGCTTCACGGCTTCAAATACGTTCAATAGGCAAATCCTCCTGAAAATAAGAAAAGCGCCTGTCATTCTCACGGGGAAAATGGCAAGCGCCTGATTGGTTAAAGTTCCATATCCTGTTTTTGCTGGCGGCGGGGCTGCTGGCGTTTCTGTTCTTCCCGCTGTTTTACGCCCTCAATCTTCCAGCTTAATTGTTCGTTGATGGACGGCTTCTTTCCCGGCTCCGGCACAACCCGGCGCTGGTCGGGTGGCAATACATGGTTTATCCAGTAGCGCACATCCCGCAGCAGCTTCATATCCGCCTGAACCGCCTGCAAGCCCTCATTCTTTTCCGACAGTTCCCCGGAAAGCTGCGTCCGTTCCTTCTTCAATTCTTTCGTATCAAAGGGCAGTTCCTCCTGATGGGCTTTAAAAAAACGCTTGGCGGCAAGGTAGGCGTCCAGTTCTTCCCTGTGTTCGGCGGCAAATTTCTCCTTCCGGGTTTTCCAGCCGATGGAAGCGTACTTTTTGTAAACCTCTTTGTAGGCTCCGTGGTTGGCGATATGGGAAAGGGTGGTGTCGATGGCCTTTATCCGGCGTTCCGATTTTCGGATGTCGGTCTTGGCGGAAAGTATCTCCCCGCTGACCTTATCCAGATAGGCGTCAAGGCTTTCCACGGTGGAGATCTCTTTCCGCCGCAGGAAGTCAAGGGCTTCCATGACCTTGTTGAAATCGCCAACAGTGCCTTTCAGCTTCCCCTTGGAAGTCCAGCCGGTGCGTTCCTCGCTCCGCATATCCAGATACCGGGAAAGCAGTTCGGGGATGGTCGGCTCCTTTGCCTGTTCCAGCGCTTCCAGCAGCGACGCCTTTTTCTCTTTCAGGCCGGACAGCCAGCCCTTTAAGCTGCGTACCATCTGCCGGATAGACTGCATGAGGGAATTGGCGGCTTTGATGTCCCGGTTCAGGTTGCCGATGTTGGTCTGTATGCCTTTCCGTTCCAGATAGCTGACCGCTGGCCCCATGTGGACGGTGGGGATTTTACCTATCCCCTGACGCTCATAGGATTTCAGGTTCAGCCGTTCCGGGCTGCCGATGGCTTCCAGATAGCGGTTCGCCGTGTCCTGCCATGCCTGCCGCCATATCTCCCCGTACTTCTGGTCGTTCCAGTCCACGGTGTCCTCCTTGTGGCTTTTCCAGTTCCC
>OHEV01001402.1_pt1 | contig 9436 bp, 11 predicted proteins | sample 1567331 | NCBI WGS metagenome assembly OHEV01 (sample SAMEA3879561, study PRJEB24766) | human gut metagenome | biome: human-associated habitat; feature: feces | place: USA | collected 1985/1987 | reverse complement strand
GTAGTCTATTTCAGAAGTATTTGCAAGTCCTTTCTGCGATAAATTTTGTTCTACCTCATTTACATGGTTCCGGTTGTATGCCCGGACTGTCCTTCCAATCTCTAAAAGCACCGGTTTCGCCAGTTCGTTTGCTGCATCCCCCAAAACACTCAATGTATCCATAGAATTAAATTCATGGATAAAATCAAAAGCAAACTCCGGCTTGTACTCCTCCATGTCAGCTCCGCAGGCTGATAATAAAGTAAACGAGATACTGTCTGCCAGTGTCTCCCGGAGACGGATGCCAATATTCTGCTCATCCAGTCCGTCAAGGAAACTTCCCTCTGTCAGATACTTTAAATCTGGAAGCAGTTCTTCATAGTAGTCTGCCGCAATCCTTCTGGAAATCTCGATCAGCTTTTCCTCAAATGACTGTTTCTCATCTGTACTGCCATAAGTCTGTTCCAGTCTGTTGATCACAGCATCCTTATGTTCTTCATGTACTTCCCAAAGCTCTGGATAACGTCCGATGCGCCTTGCGGCATGAACATCGGACACATCAAAGACATATTTCAGTCTCTTTCCATGCGCATCGTCCTCATCAATGAGTGCAATACCCTTAGCACCTTTGTTTACCCAGCAGTGCATCCGCTCATTCCAAATCTCAATGGAAGCACACGCTGTTGCGTCCGGTCTTTGTGCATAGATTAAAAGCTGTTCCCGGAACGGATACTTGTATAATCTCGCCGCTGTAGTAAGGTATTTCATCCATTCCTCACGATTTTTGACAACCTCGGCTGCTGTCTCCTTTGCCAGAGCCGATATAAAATCATATTTTCTCACGCAGTTCTCCTTCCTGTCATAGATACGACAAAAAGGCAGCCACATACACTACATGACTGCCTTTCCTTTATTTCCCGTTACATTCCTATTCTGTTGTACCAAAGCTGAAAGTCTTACTCTCAGCCGTTTTCTTAGGCGTAAACCTTGCCTTAACTTCCGCAACCCTCCCCTCTAATGCCTGAAACATAGCGTCTACTTGTTCCTGTGTATATTCATAGGAACCTCGATTTGCAAGATTCTCCAATCTGCCAATAGCATCCACCGCCTTATTCATGCGGTACTCGCCAATACGGATAAACTTCTCCGCCTTTGTCTCATTTTCCTTTGCCGCAGGCTCACCCTGCATTTCCTCTGCTGTCATTGTTACATTTGTTTCTTCCATGTGTTTTCCTCCATTTTTTGATAAAAAAATAGAGCGTACAGTTTTCCCATACGCTCTAACGCTGTGTTGTTATTAAATTGTATGTGGTATACTGTCGTACCGCTAAATTAAATTTCTCGACATCCACAAATAGAGAATTGTCTATTACATTTCCCATTATAGTTGATTTTCTAATTCGTCGAGAATGAATTTTTGTGAAATAGATGAAATCATTTCTACAACTTCCATAACAAAGTTCCTCATAAATTCTCTATAACAAATCACAATTTCACCCTTATATAACACTATGAATAACTTCTCTTTATTGCTACCTTCTTTATACTCATCATACTCAAGTTTAATATTAGTTTGATGTACGATTTGATCTCTTAATGATCTTCCTCTCTCGCTACCACAGAGTAAACGAAAAGCATGTGTATCAAGTTTATCTATTTCACAAAGATATGATTTTAAATAAATAAATTTATCATTTTCATCCTTCAATATTTTCTTTGTGAATTTATTGAAACTATCATTTCTTTCATGAAAAGCTATACAATGAAAAATAGTAGCTACTACATCTAATGCATTTCTTGCAAAAAGGATTGTACTTTCAGTATGATAAAGCAATGTTGTTTCATCATCTCCAAAAAGGCAAGGCATTTCCATGTTCTGTGAGGTTTCAAATTCATTTAATTTTTTAATAGCACATTTTTCTGCAAACAACATCATTTTGATTTTCTGATGACATATTACTGCTTTCTCTTTTAAATTGATTTTAGTTTCTGTATCTATACTGGTATTATGTTCAATAAGATTAAATAGATCATAACCTATTTGTATTTTTGGTATGATATCACCATAGTCCGATGTCAACTTCAAATCAAGTGATACAAGTTCATTTCTGTCTAACCACATTAAGTATTTCTCCTTAACTTTACAAATTCCGATACTTTCCCCACTATACCACAATCACAGCTACATTCCTACCCTTGCTTTCCTGCCTTTTGAGAAAATTCCATCTTAAACTTATACTGGAATCCCTTGATTTCTTTTCCATCCTTCGTATAGGAAAACTCCTCTATGCTCTCCGGAATCAAATAAGCATCATAGCTGCCTTTCTTGCCTTTTAATCCTTTTACAAGTATCTTTTTCCCTTGAAGCAGGCTCTTGACCTGTGTATCGGAAAGTGTTACCCCAAGTGCCTTGCCGACATTCATACCGCACTTCCCGGTACAGTACGCTCCGAATTTTCCCTTGACTACATCGGCACCGCACTTCGGGCATTTGCCTAGCACTTCCTGTTCACCCTTGCCTGTGCCAAACATGGCTTTCTGCTCATCACTAACGCTGTGATAGGTCTTTACAAGATCAGTTACCATTACTTCAATACCAGACATAAACTGCTCTGCAGCAACTTCTCCTTTGGATACAAGTGTAAGCTCATTTTCCCAGTCAGCAGTCAGTTTCGGAGATTTTACTACATCCGGAAGTATCGTGATCAGCTTCATTCCGTCCTCTGTCGGAATCATCTGCTTTTTCTCACGCTTTACGAATCCGTCTTTTACCAGTTTTTCAATAATGTCAGCTCTGGTGGCAGGTGTGCCAAGTCCTTTTCTCTCCACTTCGTCACCCATATCTTCTGCTCCGGCTCGCTCCATGGCAGACAGTAAGCTGTCCTCTGAAAGCTTTTGTCAAGGGGGTGCATGGATATTTTTCATATTACTTACGCAGATTCTCTCTCTGCTTCTGCCTGAATAATGCGTTTCAATCTGTCCTCAGCAGTCAAACCGCTACTATGGTCAAAAAACACTTTGACTTTATAATTTGTTTTGCCTTGCTTAATCACAAAAACTCCATCCGGTTTGTTTTTCTCCGAATGGTTATTTGGGATGGGTAGTGTACTGTTCACAATATTTGTCATACGATATTCCTCCTTAAATGAAAAAAGCCCGACAAGGAAAGGTCTGACAACGAAGTTCCGACAACGGACATCAGAAAACCTTTTTTCTTTATCGGGCGATACTATCTTTTTACTATTTCCTTTTTCTTTATAATATTGGTTGTCATGGTTGTCAGAGAGGGAAAAGTGCCGCAATATCAAGGCTTTCGGGATTTTTGCCCGACAACCAGACCGACAACCGGCTCGACAACCGAAGCGACAACGGGCTTTTATTTTTGCTTCAACCATTCTTCCGGAAGTCCTAACTGTTCCATTTCTTCTGTCGGGATTTCCTGAAAACCATCCATGCTATTGTCAGGCTCGTTGTCGTTCCTGATACGCTCCCAGCCTTTTTGCCTGCGGTAAGGCTCTGGAAAATATCTCGGATTGCTGAACGCCCTCCAGCCTGTGACAGCGTTATTCATAATGTCATTGATCTCTCGCAGTTCCCATTGTTTCGGTTCGTCATAATCATGCCCCAGCGCTTCTTTATAAAGCTGTTTGGAACAGACCATGCTGCCGGAATAGCGTTCCAGATAGTCTAAAATCTGTCCTGCCTTTGTGTCCTCCGGCATAAAATCCTTTTGGTGGGCTTTCAGATAATCGTTCATAGCCGGACTGAATCTCAGACGGAAATTGCCGCTTCTGTAAATCTCCATAGCTTCTGCCCACATCTGATTGATATACTCTCTGGAAGCCTGTTCATCCGCCAAAATATGAACCTCAGCCCTTTCAGGATAGACCATAACCGGAACGAAGCGGCGGTTGCCTGTTCGGTCAAGGGGAAGAAAGTCAAGGGTATTAGAAGAACCTCCAAACACACATTGTCGTTTTCTGTCTGCCGGATGTGTTTCATAGGGTATCTTATAGGTTTCCTTTTGTCGGCTCAGAAAGGACTTGATTTCTTCAATGCTCTTAGCGTTGGCGGTTGCAATCATTTCCGACATTTCAATAATCCAATGCCCCTGCATTTTGCGGTACACATTTTCATCATCTAGCTTTTTCAAGTCATCAGAGAACCAATCATCATTGACCGCAAGCAAACGGAAGAAAGAGGACTTTCCGGCTCCCTGACCGCCCACAAGACAGAGCATAACCTCAAATTTGCACCCCGGCTGAAAGGCTCGTGAGATAGCACCCAACAGAAACAACTTCAATGCTTCATAGGTGTAATCATCTGTATCAGAACCGAGAAAGCGGTGCAGACAGAAGCGTATGCGTTCCGTTCCGTCCCATTGCAAGGCATTGAGAAAATCACAGACAGGGTGGTAACGGTTTTCGTTGGCAATAACCGCAACTGCGTCTATGATTTTCTTCTCTACGGTCAATCCATAGTTTTCTTCAAAATATAGGAGCAGATATTTCACATCCACATCCGTCAATGTCGGGCTGTCACGATACCAACCGAGGGGCTTCACAATGTCGATTCTTTCGGTCAGAAGATTTTTTCGGATAGCCCCTTTCAAAAGCGGGTCATATTGCAGAACACGCTTATAATTTGCGGCAGTATTATAAACCTTACCTTTCTCGCTCTGCTCTAAGCTGTTTCGGATTTCTTCTACTGTGCATGGTTCTGTCTGCTGACAGTTCTGCAATTCGCTGTTCAAGTTTTAACACCTCCTTTCTCTGTTCTGCCACAAGTGCTTTTCGTTCCTCCAATGAACCATACAGAAGAATATCAAGCAGATATTCGATATAGTTCTTCTTATGCAGTGCTTCTGCAAACAGGGGATTCCATTCCTCATCCGGCTGTTTAGGAGCGTATTTCTTTTCCCATTCTCTAAGAAGATGAAAATAATCCGTCAGCACCTTGTAGCAATGATTTTCTCCTTTTTGATACTTCTGTTCCGGTGTCGGCTCACGAATACGAGGGCGGACACTGGGCTTTTGTCGGCTGTCATAGTTAAGACCAAAATCTTCAGCAAGTTTGATAGCAGCTTCCCTCAGCCCGATACCGAATAGCTTCGCTGTCAGATCAACAGCGTCTCCGGTTGCTCCGCAGCCAAAACAGTAATAGCGTTCATCCAGCTTCATACTGGGGGACTTATCTGAGTGAAACGGACAGCACGCCATACCTGTGCGACCCACTTTCAAGCCATAGGCTTCTGCGGCTTGTCGGGCAGTAACATTTTCTTTTACAACTTCAAATACATTCATGTGACTCCTTTCCTGAAACGAAAAAAGCACCTGTCATTTTCAAAACGAAAATAGCAAGTGCCTTAAAGTTCCATATTTAATTTTAGGTGCAAAAGAAGCAGGAGACCTTTTCAGATTTCCTGCTTAGCAAAGCTGTGAAGATTTAATTGTGGTTGGGTTGCCAGTTATACAAACTGGAAATTTTCTTTTTAGAATGAATTATTTAATTTCTACAATAGCACCATATTTCGTATGCGGAAGATATTGTACCTTTAAATAAGTATTTTTATCAATATACCTTGAAAATACTGTGATTTCGATTTCATCATCTTTAACTTTATCATATAGAAAAATACTTCTTCTTTCAGAAGATATATCTGCACCACCATGAGATTGTTCAGTTACATATCCTTCTGCATAACTATACTGTTTGTTTATGATGTAAGGCATATCTAAAACAAAATCTTTCAAATATAAGATTAAAAGAATAGCTACTATAACAAGAATGGTATTAGCCAATCGAAGAAATATTATATCATTTTTTCCAGTATATTCTTTTTTTATCGCTTCTTTATCAAAAAATATCGAATAGATAAGTTTTCTTTTTTTAATTAGATAGATAATGCAAGCAATTAACGCTATAACAAATAATGAAACTCTTATAAACAATCTAAATATAGCAAAATCCATAATATCATCCCCTTAAACTTCAAGTTTGTTGCTTACATTATACTTCATCAACCTAAAGAATGGAAGATTTTTTCTTGCCTCCCAAAGCAAAAGCACCTGTCATTTTCAAAACGAAGACAGCAAGTGTCTTAGAGTTCCACATTCTATTTTGAGTGCAAAAAAGCAGGAGAACTTTTCAGATTTCCTGCTTAGTAAAGCTGTGAAGATTTAATTGTAGTCAGTTTTTCTTATACCATCCGAAATTTATACTTTAATGTTCTCTCATAACAAAAATCAATTTTGTCCTCCAACAAAAATACCGTTTGGGGGATTATCCCATATAAAATTATCCTCAGCCACTTCGCTCTCCAATGCAATTTCAATTTTATATATCCCCACATTTTGGGCATTTTCATCATCCTGACTATACATATAAAAATTCATACAATACCTTTCCTTCTCTGTCAATATGAGATACATACCATCCAATTCCGTTTTCCTTTTACCATAGTTGCTTTCACTTGATGATGCACAATCGCCCTCAAACCTTTGGATACTGCCCTCAATATAATCGAAAAAAGCAGAGATTTCAGTGTCTAAATTCTCAATGTTCTTTTTGCTTTCTTCGGAAAATAGAGATTTTAGTTTCTCTGAATCCTGTTGCTTACATGCCTCGATAATTTGTTGACACATCTTATCCGTTTCATTTTGTTCAGAGCTAAACCAGTCATTGAAATATTTGTTAGAGCAGCCTGTTAAACCGAGTATAATAATCACACTGGAAAGCAACAATACTTTTTTCATATAATTACATCCTTTACTGAATAATTGCAAAATCACTTATTGGATTAAGGTCATTACAAAAAATTTCTTACTATCATTATACTTCATCAACCTAAAGAATGGAAGATATTTTCTTACTCCCTAAAGCAAAAGCACCTGTCATTTTCAAAGTGAAAACAGCAAGTGCTTTAGAGTTCCATATCCTGTTTTTTGCTTTTTGCCTGATCCGTCCGGCTGACTTCACGCTCTGCAATTTCTTTCTTTTTGCGGCTCAACTGCTCTATAATGGAACTTTTGGCTTTCTTCTTGATTTGCTCCGTTCCGGCTTTTTTGACCTCCGGTTTCATCAGCGTGGTTTGGATTTTCTGAATGGTTGATTTCATAGCGTTTGTGATTCTGGCAATCACGCCATCCAATCGTTTCACTGCATACTCAACTTCTTTCTTTGAAGCCTTACGCTCAGGGGAGAGAACCCACGCTTTAGACTGCTCCACCAGCTTAATATCCTCCTTGTGCGTTTCCAGTTTTACAGTATCAGCAACGACCTCAACCGCCTTGTCATAGGCAATATCGGCAACCTCGTCCACCAGAGCTTCCACATCTTCAATCTTCATCGTGAGTTCTTCCAACTTTTGCTCCTGTGCTGCCAGTTGCTCCTTTTGCTTGAAAAGAATATAGTCCTGTTTTTCCAGATAAGCACGACCACCATATTCGGGTTCTTCTTCCAGTTGTAAGCCATGCTTTTTCGCCACATCGAACAGCAACACTCGGCAGGCTGAATCGAAAGTTATCTTGCGGTTATTTTTTCTTCCGACAGGCTTATCCGGTTCCGGCAGTTCAAACCCCAGTGCTTCCAAAGCCTTTTCCTGTTGTGGGGCAATCTCCCCATATTGATTTTCACAGTCGAACACATGACGCTCGTGAATATGAGGGGTGCTTTCATCCAAGTGCAGCGCCCAATTCAGGATATGGACATGAGAGCCGAAACGCTCATTTACGATTTCCATAAATTCTGTGACGATCTCAATGAGCAATTCCGGTGGAACATGATTGTCAAGCGTTCCAATCTGATAGACCGTTTCCTCTGGACAGGTCTTTTTGCTTTTGAGCAAATCTCCAGTTTCCTTATTTCTTTCAGGGTGTCGGTTCTTCACATTTCTTTCGTTCTGTCCTGTTACAAAATCATGATACCGCTGACGATAAAAAAGCTGTTCCACATCTTCAAAAGTGGCAGACAGCTCATTTTCCTTTTCGGGATTTTTGAAATTGCGGAAGCCATTGTAACAGTCCCAATAGAGATTTAGTTTGGCTCGTTCTTCGTCAATGTGTTCGCTGTTGGCAATGTCAAAACTGCGGTCATTGTGCTTCGGATTATAAACGCCATTCTTTCCGGCTCGTCCATTGTGTCTTGTTAATTTCACATGAGTTCCTCCTTTTCTTTTTGATTTCCCCGACAGGGGAGAAGGGCAGCGAAGCTGATTCCTTGCGGCTTTCTGCGTCAAGTAATACCCAGTACTAAGTGGCGAAACGCCACTTAACTGGGCAAGGCTGCCGCCCTTGACCTGCACAGGGATATTGCATTCCCTGTACCCATGCACAAAGGGTTGCACCCTCCGTACTCCCGCCCGAACAAACTGACTTCGCCCCGTCCCAAGCTCTGTCAGTTCCTTCGGTTTTACAAAACAGTCCACCGGACTATTTTGCAAAAAGAAAAACCGACGCATGATCGCTTTACGCTCAATACATCGGTTTCTTCATCTGACCTTGACGGTCATATTCAGTTGTGGCAGATTAGCCAATTTGAAAAATTACTCTGGCACATCTACTGAGTAGCTCAGACAATCGCCTCTTTTATTGCTTTTCAAATCGTTATAATACCACATATACATCGTTCTACCATATTCTTCATATTCTATAATTCCATCTGGCTTTTGACCCTCTACTTCTAATGAGTAAATTTCTTTATCATGTGCATAGCCAAAAACGAATCTGGTATCTGGATAATTTGGATTTAAGTCTTGTTGAATATCACTTATTGTTAAAGATAAATGGATAAATTTTTTGAAGTCTCCCCCATAAGTGGTATCTGGTGTAGTGGCAGATGGTGTGGCATTTACAAACGCATATTGTGTACTTTCATTTTCTATCTGTTTTTTGCAGCGTGCAATCACAAAACCTTGAACGGGATCGTTATCACTTCCTGCTCGATAGAAAATCGTATCATACTGTTTGCCATTCCATATATGCAATATTTCATCAACATGATTAAGAAAATCTTCTGGAACAGAAAATTCTTCATTTTCAGCATTCAAAGGAGAATTCAAAATAGCTTCTTCGACAGAACTATAATATATGAGTTCAGAATCCTTTTTATCGTAATCACTCAAATTGAATTCGACATATGCATTGTCTTTATTGTCATCTTCCGGAACATAAGTATAACGACCATTTTCAATATGGTCATCATAATCAACAAACAGTCCAATACATATCAGCGCTGCAAAAATCAAAAAAACTATTCCTACAATGATTAGCAATATTTTCAAAAATTTTTTCATACAAAAGTCCACCTTCTTGCTTCATTTCAGTAAATTATATCATACCGATATGAACAATTCAATTCACGCTCTATCAAGTAGTTTTTTACTTACCTATAACGCACATTTCCGCAAAATCCATAGTCCCCGATACTTTCCTCACAGGCGATATACAGTCGGAATTCT
>OHEV01001401.1_pt1 | contig 9439 bp, 7 predicted proteins | sample 1567331 | NCBI WGS metagenome assembly OHEV01 (sample SAMEA3879561, study PRJEB24766) | human gut metagenome | biome: human-associated habitat; feature: feces | place: USA | collected 1985/1987 | reverse complement strand
GAGAGGTCGCCGGTGCCCACCACGAGGCCGCCGGTACGGTTGGCAAGGTCCATCAGCTCCAGAGTGCGGACGCGGGCCTGACCGTTTTCAAAGGTCACGTCCAGCACATTCTCGTCCTGCCCGATGTCGGCAAAATGGCTGTGGACGGTATTGGCAATGTGGATCTCCTGGAACGAGACGTTCAGCTCGTCGCACAGAATCTCGGCATTGCTGCGGGTGCGGTGAGTGGTGCCGAAGCAGGGCATGGTCACGGCCCGCACGTCGGTGGTGGGGCGGCCCAGCTGCTTCATGGCACGCACGGCCACCAGCAGGGCCAGGCAGCTGTCCAACCCGCCCGAAATGCCGATGACGGCGGTCTTGGCGTGGGCATGATCCAGCCGCTTGGCAAGGCCGTCAGCCTGCATTTTCAAAATCAGCTCACAACGCTCGGCCCGCAGCTGCTGGTTGTGGGGCACGAACGGGGTGGGGTCCACCCAGCGGGTCAGCACCGTCTCAGTGAGGGGCAGGCTGAACTCCACCGTGGTGTAGCCGTCTGCAGCGGGCTCAAAGCTGGTGTTGCGGGCCCGCTCACTCTCCATCCGCTGGCAGTCCAGCTCGGTCTCGGCGTAACCGCCCGCAAAAGGCTTCGTTTCAGAGAGGAGAGTGCCGTTCTCGGCAATGAGGTCATGGCCGGCAAACACCATGTCCTGGGTGCTCTCGCCGTGGCCTGCCGAGGCGTACAGGTAGCCGCAGAGCAGGCGGGCGGACTGGTTCGACACCAGCGCCCGGCGGTACTCGGCCTTGCCGACCGTCTCATCGCTGGCCGAAAGGTTCGCAATGACGGTGGCACCGGCCAGCGTGTGGAAAGTGGAGGGGGGCAGAGCGCTCCACAGGTCTTCGCAGATCTCCACGCCCAGAACGAAGCTGGGCATCTGGCGGCAGCGGAAGAGCAGGGAGGTGCCAAAGGGCACCTGCTGGCCGCAGACGGCAATCATTTCCACCTCGGTGCTGCCCGGGGTGAACTGGCGCTTTTCGTAAAATTCGCCGTAGTTGGGCAGGTAGGTCTTGGGCACCAGGCCCAGCAGCTGGCCTTTGCAGAGGACAGCGGCGCAGTTGTACAGTTTGCCCCGTACCAGCAGCGGCAGGCCCACCAGAGCCACCACGTCCAGCTCTTTGCTGGCGTCCAGAACGCTCTGCAGCCCGGTCAGCGCTCCCTGCTGGAGGGTGCGCTGCAAAAACAGGTCGCCGCAGGTGTAGCCCGTGAGGCAGAACTCAGGGAAGACCGCCAGCTTGACGCCCCGGCTCGCGGCCTCGCGCAGCTGGGCGATGATCTGCTGGGTGTTATACGCGCAGTCCGCCACCCGCAGGGCGGGGGAAAGAGCTGCGGCTTTCAAAAAACCATCTTTCATCGGAGGATTTCACATCCTGTCTGTTTTGATCAAAAAACCAGGAGCAGGGCCCCGGGTTCGTGCTCATAGTATACCACAATCTGCCCCAAACGAAAAGTAACAGTTGGGAAACAGGCGGAAAAACTTGCAAAAACAAAAAGAGCCGCCGCGTTGCCGCGGCAGCCCCCAAAGCCATAAAAGTGGAAAACGAGATAGACCGTAAGCCGGGTTCTGTATTAAACGACGATCTGTCTAGACCTGCCATTGCTGACAGGTTCGTGCCGCCTTCGGGACACGCGAGCAGCGCTGTACGTCCCATATAGGCGTTGCTTCCGGTAGGGTTTACAAAGCCGCATGGTCACCCATGCGCTGGTGAGCTCTTACCTCGCCGTTTCATCCTTACCGCATTGCTGCGGCGGTTTGTTTTCTGTTGCACTTTCCCTGAGGTCACCCTCGGCTGCCGTTAGCAGTTACCGTGCTCTGTGAGGCCCGGACTTTCCTCAGAGCGGTCAAAGCCGCCCCGCCGCCGTATGTTCCACTCGTTTTCCGCTCCTCATGATACCATAAAAAAACAAGATTTGCAAGAGAAAGAGAATTTTGCTATACTTATCTTATATGTTGCCCGCGCTGGAGGTGGGAAGATGAAGCTTTATTTCAAAGTCCCGCCCGAGGCGGATGGGATGCTGCTGCGTGGTTTTCTGCGCAAGTGCAGTGTCTCCACCGACCTGTCCCGGGCCGTGAAATTCCGGGGCAGCGGCTTTTTTGCCGACGGTGCCCCCATCCTGGCCAACCGCCGGGTGGAGGCCGGGCAGGTCATCTCCTTTGAACTGCCGCCGGAGGGGGAGAGCGTTGTGCCGCAGAACGACATCCCGGTGGATGTGGTCTACGAGGACGCTTTTGCCCTCGTGGTGGAAAAGCCGCCCCATCTCGCAGTGCATCCAACCCTGAATTACCCGCTGGATACGCTGGCGAACGGCTATGCCGCCTGGGCGCTGCGTCAGGGTAGAAGCCCCGTCTTCCGCCCGGTGAACCGCATCGACAAGGACACCAGCGGCCTCGTGCTGGCGGCCCAGAATGGCTACGCCGCCCCGCTGCTGGCCCAGGGCGTGGAAAAGCTCTACTATGCCATTGTGGAGGGGGAACTGCCTCTCGGCCCCGGCATTATCGACGCCCCCATCGGGCGGCAGGGCGACAGCATCATCGGGCGGTGCGTGACCCCCGAGGGCAAGCCCAGCCGCACGGAGTATACCATATTAAAAGCAAAGAATGGCCTCAGCCTGGCGGCCTGTGTCCCGGTAACGGGGCGGACCCACCAGATCCGGGTCCACTTTGCCTCTCTGGGCCACCCGCTGGCCGGGGATGACCTCTACGGCGGCCACCGGGAGCGTGTCGGGCGGCAGGCGCTCCACTGCGCAAAACAGACGTTCTGGGTGCCGCGCTGCGAGCGGATGCCGGACGGCATCGGCATCGAAGTACCGGTGGACGAGACGACCCTGAGGCCGGTGACAGTGGAAAGCCCGCTGCCGGAGGATATGACAAAGCTTTTTGTCTAAATTTGTGTATTTCGTGAAAAGTAAGTGAAAGCTAAGCCCAAATTTTGTGTCAATGCTTGTTTCGGCGCTGGCAGGGTGTATAATAAATAGAGTTATTCTTGTCAAAAAAGCTGTCCTGATGCGGCAGCATGTCGATAACAGAGAAAAGAGACAAATCAGAATCTCCTGAAAATACAGGAAGGAGCATCCTTTTTGCTGGAAGATAAAACAACTGAAACGCGGCAGGACGAGCCAGCCGCTGCGCCGCGGCACACCGGCTTCCGCGCAAAGCTGCGCTCGCTTTGGGCGCAGCTCCAGTGCGTCCATCTGCTGCGCCGCCACCGGCGGTATCGCCGCCGCAGACACCGGCTGGACAATGCCTCCCGGAAGCTGCGCTCGTCGAAGCTGGTATTGCGCATTGGCGCAGCGCTCTACGCGCTGGGCTTTGGCGCGGAGTATGCTGCCGTGCGGGTGGGGCGTGCCGTCAAGTACGCCGCTCTCTGGGTTGCTGGAGGCATCCGCCGCTTTGCAAAGGCTCTGGCGGAGACGGCGTTCCCCGGCGCAGCACAGGTGGTTAAAGACCTGTTTGGCCCCATCGTGCTGTTTGCAAAGGGCATCGTGTCCCTTCTCATCCATGCCCACCGCATCCGCAGGGAGCAGGGCTTCGGTGCAGCATTTGAGGCCAGCGTCCACTACTTCAAAAACGGCGTCCGCCGCAACCTCAGTCTGCTGCCCCGCATGGCGATGTATGCCCTGCCCATCTGCGCACTGGCGCTGGGCGCAGCAGTGTTCCAATATGTCATCCACCAGCCTTATGCGCTGGCCGTCCGGGTCAACGGCGAAACCGTGGGCTATGTGGCGAATGAGGACGTCTTCAACACGGCCCGCGAGGACGTGATGGAGCGTATCAGCTACGCCGGCACCGACAAGACCGAGTGGACCATCGAGCCGAGCTACACCCTCGCCATCGCCCACCACATGATGGACGAAAACGAGATGGCAAACGCCATCATCCAGAGCGCCGGCGACCAGATCAGCGAAGGCACGGCTCTTTATCTGGATGGCGAGTTGACGGCGGTGTGCAGCAACGGCAACGCGCTGCGGGATTACCTCGCCGCCATGCTCGACCCCTACGAGGAAGAAGGGGACGACCCCAATGTGAGCGTGGGCTTCAACAAGCAGGTCACGCTGGAAGACGGCCTCTACTTCAAGGAAGGCTTGCGGGATTTTGAGACCGTCCGGCAGGAGCTGGTGGGCGTGAAGCAGGCTCAGAAGGTCTACACCGTCAAGGCGGGCGACACCCTCTGGTCCATCGCACATAACAATGACCTGACCTTCCGTGAGCTGTGCGCCCTCAACCCGGCGTTCAAGGGTGAGCCGCTGAGCGAGACGTCCAGCATCCTTGAGGGCGACCACCTCGTCATCACCAAAGAAGAGGCTGGCCTTGAGGTGCGCATCACCCGCATCGAGACCCGTGAGGAAGAAATCGCATTCTCCACGGAGACGACAAAATCCAACGAATATACGAAGGGAACCACCAAGGTGCTCCAGGAGGGCGAGAACGGTCTGCGCCGTGTGACCCTCCAGAACGTCTACGACACCAACAATATCCTTGTGGACCAGAGCGTGCTTTCCACCGAGGTCGTCAAGGAGCCGGTGAACAAGAAGGTGGTCGAAGGCACCAAGAAGGTGACTTCCAGCACCAAGTACATCACCGGCAGCGGCCAGTTCATCTGGCCTGTGCCGAATTACCGCTACTGCTCGCGCTGGTACGGCGGACGCCACAAGGGCGTGGATATCTGCGCCCCGGCCGGTACGCCCATCTACGCCTCCGCAGGCGGCACCGTCACCAAGGCGGGTTACAACAAGGCCGGTGCAGGTACGGGCTATGGCTACTCGGTCATCATCAACCACGGCGGCGGATATAGCTCTGTGTATGCACACTGCCTGTCCCTGACCGTCAGTGCGGGCCAGACCGTCAAGCAGGGCCAGCTCATCGGCTATCTGGGCAGCACGGGCCGTTCCACCGGAAACCACTGCCACTTTGAGATACGTCTCAATGGTTCGTACATTCCCCCGCAGAACGTATTCCCGGGGAAGAAATAAACCTCTCCGTCACGCCTGCGGCGCGCCACCTCCCCTAAAAAGGGGAGGCTTTGGCATGTCGGCTGACATTCAGCGGAATGAAAAAAGCTTTTTGGTAACGCAAGGCGGCGGCCTCCGCTGCCTAGATAAAATTCATAAAAAGGAGATAATTATTATGGCTACTCCTCACATCAGCGCCGAAAAGGGCGATTTCGCAAAGACTGTCCTGATGCCGGGCGACCCCCTGCGCGCAAAGTTCATTGCGGACACCTTTCTGAAGGATGTCCGTCAGGTGACGGATGTCCGCGGGATGCTGGGCTTTACCGGCACCTACGAGGGCCGTCCCATCAGCGTGATGGGCAGCGGCATGGGGATGCCCTCCATCGGCATCTATTCCTACGAGCTGTTCAAGTTCTACGATGTGGACAACATCATCCGCATCGGCTCCGCCGGCAGCTACACTGCCGACGCCAAGCTGTTCGACACCGTGCTGGCTGCCGGTGCGGTCAGTGAGTCCAACTATGCCCGCGTCCAGAGCGGCAACGACCACGACATCACCTTCCCCAGCGAGACTCTGAATGATAAGCTGCGCGCCTCCGCCAGGAAGCAGGGCATCAAGCTCATTGAGGGCAACATCCACTCCTCCGACGTTTTCTACCGTCAGCCCTCCGACGCAAAGCCCACCTACTGGGAGCTGCTGCGCGACGAGCGCGGCTGCCTCTGCGTGGAGATGGAAAGCTTTGCCCTGTTTGCCAACGCGCAGGTGCTGGGCAAGAACGCCGCCTGCCTGCTGACCATCTCCGACAGCTTCGTCTCCCCGGAGATCACCACCGCAGAGCAGCGCCAGAAGAGCTTCACCGATATGATGAAGATCGCACTGGGCGCGGAGTACTAAGAGCTTTTTGGATCAAAGAGGGCCGCTGTGGTTGCAGCGGCCCTCTTTTTCGACGCAGAGGCGGCGGCTTTGCTTGCACTTCTCAAAAGAATGATTTATACTTAAATACACGACACAGAAGGGAATGAGGCCGATGAACAGAAAAACGGTGAACATGGTGCGCAGTCCGATTTCTGTGGAGGGGAACATCCGGCTTGTTCCGTATTATCCGGCCTACAATACAGCACTTGCGTGGTATCAGGATGCACAGCTCTGCAAACAGGTAGATAACAGGGACTTCGTTTATGATTTGCCGCTGCTGAAGCGGATGTATCATTATCTGGACACACACGGGGAGCTGTTTTATATCGAGTATCGGGGTGTGCTTTGTGGTGACGTCAGCCTGCGGACGACCGGCGAGCTGGCCATCGTCATCTGCAAGGAGTACCAGAATAAACACATCGGGCGGATGGTCATCGAAAAAATGCTGGAGCTGGCTCGGGAAAGGGGCTTGGCGGAGTGCTTCGCGCACATCTATTCCTTCAATACCCAGTCGCAGAAAATGTTTGAATCCATTGGCTTCGTCCCGCAGGACGAAGAACGCTATATCTACAAATTGCAAAAAGGAGAACCGACTATGACAAAACTGACTCTGGAAGAAAAGCAGGAGCTCATCCGGATGGCCCTTGCGGCCAGGGAGAGGGCTTACGTGCCTTACAGCGACTTTATGGTGGGCGCTGCCCTGCGCGCCGAGGATGGCCGCATCTTCACCGGCTGCAACGTGGAGAATGCCGCCTTTACCCCCACCAGCTGCGCCGAGCGGACGGCCCTGTTCAAGGCGGTGGCCGAGGGTGTGACCAGGTTCACCGACATCGCCGTGGTGGGTGCGCGCCGGGGCGAAGTCAACAAGCAGATCACCTCGCCCTGCGGCGTCTGCCGTCAGGCGCTGTTCGAGTTCGGCGGCCCGGAGCTGAATGTCATCATGGCAAAAAGCCCGGACGATTTCATCGAGCGCAGCATGGACGAGCTGCTGCCCTTCGGCTTCGGCCCCTCCAACGTGGCAGGCAACAAGGCCGTGGAAGACTGAACGCAGCTGCGCGAAAAAGGCCGGGCGGAGCGGATTCTCCGGGATAAGTATGATTTTTTTACAATTTTGATAAAATAATTGTAAATGTTTTGTAATCGGAAAAGGCTTGCATCTGCCGCTTCTTCCCGCTATACTTGAGCCAGTAAATGTGCCAGAGCGCACATTTCATTCTTTTGACGCAATTTTTTAAAATAAAAGGAGAGTTTCTTATGAAGATTTCTCGTCGTAACTTTCTGGCTGTGGCCGGTGCTGCTGCCGCTGCCGCTGCTGGAACAGATCCTGCAAGTCTGTGCGGCGTGGGGTGCGCGGGTGTTTCTGGATGAGTGCTTCCTCGATCTCACGGAGAGCGGCGTCAGCGCCAGATCCCTTTTGGCGGCGCACCCGGAGCTGCTGATCCTGAAGGCCTTCACCAAGAGCTACGGCATGGCGGGCATCCGGCTGGGGTACTGCCTGTGCGCCGACAGCGCGCTGCTGCGCCGCATGGCAAGCGCGTCCCAGCCGTGGAACGTATCCTCGCTGGCGCAGAGCGCCGGTGTGGCGGCGCTGACGGAGCAGGATTTCCTGCAAAGAACACGATCCCTCGTCCATACGGAGCGGCGCTGGCTCACGGATAACCTGATGGCGCTGGGCTTCTGGGTATGCCCGTCCCAAGCCAACTACCTGCTGTTCCGCGGGCCGCAGGGCTTGCGGGAGGGCCTGCTGCGGCGGGGCATCGCCATCCGGGGCTGTGGGAATTACAGCGGGCTGGACGACGGGTGGTATCGCATCGCCGTGCGGCCTCATGCGGAAAATGAGGCGTTGATAACGGCCATCCGGCAATTCTGTGAGGAGAGATCGCTATGGCAATGAATATTATGATACAGGGGACCATGTCCAACGCCGGAAAGAGCCTGCTGGCGGCGGGACTCTGCCGCGTTTTGAAGCAGGACGGCTACCGCGTGGCGCCGTTCAAAAGCCAGAATATGGCGCTGAACTCCTTCATCACCAAGGACGGCGGTGAGATGGGCCGGGCGCAGGTGGTGCAGGCGGAGGCCGCCGGGATCGAGCCGGACACCCGCATGAACCCCATCCTGCTCAAGCCCACCACCGATGTGGGCAGTCAGGTCATCGTAAACGGCCAAGTGCGGGGCAATATGCAGGCCATGGAGTACTTCCGCCGCAAGCGGGACTACATCCCCGCCGTGCTGGATGCCTACAACAGTCTGACAGCAGAGTACGACGTGATCGTCATCGAAGGTGCGGGCAGCCCCGCGGAGATCAATCTCAAGCAGGACGACATCGTAAATATGGGTCTTGCCAAGCTGGTGGACGCGCCGGTGCTGCTGGTAGGTGACATCGACCGGGGCGGCGTGTTCGCCCAGCTCTACGGCACGGTGGCGCTGCTGGAGGAGGACGAGCGCCGCCGCATCAAGGGCGTGGTGGTCAACAAGTTCCGGGGCGACCGGGCCATTCTGGAGCCGGGGCTGAAAACGCTGGAGGAGCTGTGCGGCATCCCGGTGGCGGGGGTCATCCCCTACACCCATGTGGACATCGACGACGAGGACAGCCTGACGGAGCGGTTCGGTCGCTCCACGGAGCGGAAGCTCTTGGATATCGCGGTGATCCGCGTGCCGCGCATCTCCAATTTCACGGATTTCAGTCCCTTTGAGCGGTACGAGAACGTATCGCTGCGCTATGTGGATCAGGTGAGCGACCTGCACCAGCCGGACATGATCCTGCTGCCGGGTACCAAGAGCACCATCGCCGACCTGCGGTGGCTGCGGCAGTCCGGTCTGGAGGCGGCCATTCTGAAGGCAGCCGACGCCGGTACGCTGATCTTCGGCGTCTGCGGCGGCTATCAGATGCTGGGACGCACCGTGTCCGACCCGGAGCAGGTGGAGGCCGCCGGGGTCACGGAGATCAGCGGCATGGGGCTGCTGGACATGGACACCGAATTCCGCGGCGAGAAGGTGCAGACCCAAACGCAGGGCGTCATCAGCGGCGTGGAGGGGATGCTCTCCCCCCTGAACGGTCTGGCCTACGAGGGCTACGAGATTCACATGGGGCGCAGCCTGCAGGAGATGCCCGCCCTCAGCGGCGGCGGAAACGTGTACGGCAGCTACGTCCACGGCATCTTTGACGCGCCGGGCATCGCCGATATGATCCTGCGGGCGCTGTGCGCCAAAAAGGGCGTGTCCTTTGACGCGCTGGCGACCTTCGACGCCAGCGGCTACAAGGAGCGGCAGTATGATCTGCTGGCGGACGCGGTGCGCGCGGGATTGAATATGGAATTCGTTTATCGAGTGTTGAGAAAAGAGATTTAGTTTTTTCAAAAGCGGGCGACCAATTGGCGAACACGCATAAGGACAACAACGAGATACCGCTCAGAGCAAGAGAAGTCCTTCCGGGAAACCGGAAGGACTTCTCCAACTATTGGAATCTACTTTTCTATAGTCACGGCAGTCTAAGTTCAGGCATGCGTAGATGTCACCGATGCGATTTCACCACATTTCCC
>OHEV01001397.1_pt1 | contig 9485 bp, 11 predicted proteins | sample 1567331 | NCBI WGS metagenome assembly OHEV01 (sample SAMEA3879561, study PRJEB24766) | human gut metagenome | biome: human-associated habitat; feature: feces | place: USA | collected 1985/1987 | reverse complement strand
TATATAACACAACAAATCGGGATTTTGTTCATGCAGATGAGGATAACTTTAGCATAAAAAATGGGTGGGTCATTTTATTCTGCATCCGGTTTGCACTATCTTTGCAAGAAAAAATGTAGAATATGGCCGAATATAAATTTGATGAAGATAGCGTTAAAGCGCTGATAAATTGGGCAAAGAGCACATCTTTCCCTCAAAGTGTAACATTGTCTGATGCTGAGAACATAGTGGATGTGAAACGCTTTGTGCAAGCTAACCTGAGTGATATAGATGCACATTATCCTGATGATTTTTATAATCCTGCCATCACGCGGCTATATCGGCTGAAGGAATATATGGAAGAGAACAAATAAAGACTTGGCACTGATTATGCGGAAAACCACGAAGCAATTAAGAAATCCGCGTTGTTCTGCATAATCAGTGTCAAATCTAATAAATCACCAGAGTTGTGACTCCGTTATAGCTTTATCTTAAGTATCTTTCCTCCATATCCTTCGACGGCCACATTAGTAGCCTTATAGGGAAGCAGACTTATGTTTTCTTCTTTTCCGCTGAGCAGCTCCGTAGCTTTGTACTGGTCCATCTGCGGTATTTGTAGGAAGTCAAAAGCATGGGAAGGAATATTTATGGCAAGGTCTGCCGAGATATGGTCGAAGTTCACGACGAACAGCAGCAGGTCTCTCTCAAATTTGCGCAGGAATGTATATTGCTTATGTTCATTAAAGCGCCATCCGTTGACATTGGCATACATCAAATCGAAGAAAGCCCCCTGAGAGATGGCCTTTTCTTCATTGCAAAGAGTCAGCAGCCGTTTATAAATGCTGTATAGGTGTTTCTGGTCCTCCGTCAGCATCTTGCCGTCGAACTTGCCGCCATTGCGCCAACGGCGGATAGTATCTACACTCCAATAGTCAAAGATGGTTGTACGTCCGTCCCGGCCGCTGAAACCTTCACTATCCATGCCCAGCTCACCAAACTCCTGACCGAAATAAATCATCATCGGATTGGTGTTCATGCAAGCTGACACAATGAGTGCCGGAATCGCCTTGCGTGGGTTACTGGCAAAAAAGTCGGAAGCGATACGTTGCTCGTCATGGTTTTCCAGAAAGTTCAGCATGCGTTTTTCTATACCTCCCAGACTTTGCCAGGAACGGGTGATGGCAGTTGCCGATTCATACCCGCAAGTAACAGCCCGCAAGGTATCATAAAGTCCTACTTTGTCGTATAAATAATCAAACTTGCCACGGAACAAGTAATTCTTGTATTCTCCCGGGTTATAGACTTCGGCTATAAACAGCAGGGAGGGATATTGCTCTTTTACCTGCGGGATTGCCCATTCCCAGAACTCTACGGGAACCATTTCGGCCATATCGCAACGGAAACCGTCTATATTCTTTCCCGCCCAGAACAGCATGATATCCAGCATCTTGGTCCATGTGTCGGGAATGGGGTCGAAATGGCAAGTCCCGCCGTTCTGATAATCCACTCCATAATTCAACTTTATAGTTTCGTACCAATCGGTGATGTTTGGATAAGCGTCAAAACGGTTGTTTCCGGTAGCTTTTGCCGGAAACTCCCTATAAGGTTCGGCGGCTGCACCTTTCATGTCAAATTGGCCATGCAGTTCCGATTTCGGGATATAATAGAAGTTATTATATGGGCTGAACGCATAATTGGTATCATCGTTTGAACCCAGTTGTGAAGTGCCATCCGGCTGGGCATCCGAGTGATATTGACGGGCTACGTGGTTGGGAACAAAATCTATGATAACCTTCAGACCGCTACGGTGAGTGCGCTGCACCAGATTCTCAAACTCTTTCATACGCTCCGGTACGTCCTTGGCGAGATCCGGGTCGACATCATAGTAGTCCTTGATGGCATAGGGAGATCCGGCTTTACCTTTCACTATGGCCGGATGGTCGGGTTGGATATTGTGACGGCGGTAGTCAGTTTGCGTAGCATGCTCGATGATGCCCGTGTACCATATATGTGTAGCGCCAAGCTTCTTGATTTCTCCCAACGCCTTGGCTGTAAAGTCAGCCATCTTGCCGCATCCATTTTCGGTGATGCTGCCATTATTGATGCAGTGGTTATTGTTGTTTCCGAATAGTCGGGTGAACACTTGATAAATAATCAATTTGTTTTCGTCGTTCATTTCTTTGTTTTCTATTGTTATAGAATGGTTATTTTATTCTTTCCAGATGCTGCCTTTGTCAATGAGCAGGCGTTCCAATATATCATTGGTCGTATTATATCCCTGCATGAATATCTCCTCCGCCTTTTCCAGCTCTGTATTGCTGTATCCCTCCAAGTTATAAGGTTCTATCAGCAAATCAGCCTTCTCGCGTTCAGGAAAAGAGTTGGAGCGGAACATAAAATTATAGGAACGTAAGGCAATGCTCACAATGTTCATTTTATACTTGGTTGCCATCAAAGGGCTGACATTCACGGCAATCACTTTTTCGCATATACGGCGGAGGGTAGAGACAGGCAGGTTCATCAGCAGGCCTCCGTCCACGTAATGGGTGCCGTCTATATTGACCGGGGCAAACAATACCGGCATGCAACACGAAGCTGCTACGCGTTCGGCGATGTCCCCTTTATGGAAATGTACCAGACGTCCGTGGTCCAGGTCAGTAGCTGTAATAATCAGAGGGATTTGCAGTTCTTCCAGTTTCTTGGATTTCAGATTGCTTTTCAGGAAATCGATGAACTCTCCCAATTCAAATAATCCGACTTTGGGAATCACCAGTTTGGTCAGGTCCTGAAACTTGTGCCCGGCAAAGTAGTCAAGAACTTTATGCGGTTAATTGCCGTCGGCGTAGAATACCCCGGCCAAGGCTCCGGCGCTGACTCCGGAAAGTATATTGGGCTTTATGTCATGTTCCAATAAGGATTGCATGGCACCCAAATGGGCAAAGCCTTTGATGAAACCGCCGCTTAAGGCAAAACCTATTGGATATTTTTTAGTGAACCAGTTGTTCGTTACTACTTCCATGTTGAAAATATGATATATTGTTCGGCACGAAATTAATGATTTTATTGTAGGGAGAAAGGAAAATAGCGGAAAAAAGTTCAAAGTATTAAGAGAAAAGTCTTCTCTATTAAGGAGAAAGTTTTTCTTAGTTAGGGAAAAAGTTTTTATCAGTTAAGAAAAAACTTTGTTTATGGTTTGCGGATGTCTATCCCAAGCCTTGGGATAGACATCCGCAAACTGGGGATATGTATCCGCAGTGTGCGAACAAAGTTTTAGGATTAAGGGATACTGTTTGAGAATATACGTTTATTTCTTTGCGATTGCTTTCAGCAGTGCATATCCTCCAAACCACTGAATCAGCATGCCCGGAATGCCCATACGGAAATCTTGCACTGCCAAAAAGAAATTACCGCACAGTGCCCATTCAAAGGCCGTACCGATAATTTGATAGGAGAGGATTACACCCAGCAATGCCAATAAAGAGATATTCTTGGCATAGCGTGCAGCAAGAGCGGCGGTTCCGGCCAGCAGACCGGACTTTATAAGTATGGCCGGCAACACGGCTGCTGCAGGCATGGCAAAAAGCAGATGATTGATGACCGGAGACAAGAGAGCCGTCAGCAGACCTACCTTGAAACCATATTTATAAGCAGCTATCAGTGTAAAGAAATAGATGGGAAGCAACGTCGGACCGCCTGCTGGGACCAGATGGCAGAGTTGCGGCAAGGCGATGTTTCCTGCCACGAACAGCAGGGCGAATAGATAGGTCTTTACGTTGCCGAAAGGCAAAGAATAAAGTTTTGCAGATGTTTCCATTTGTATAATATTATGCATTAGTTGATAAATCTATTTTTATTATGACTGTTTAAAACTGAAAAGGTTTAATCAAATCTTCACCAATTCATATTCCATGGTTCCCAATCCTATTTTCTCGGCATGGCGCAATCCGGCAAGCCAGTCCGTGTCGGGGTGCATCAAGTGGAACTTGTCGCATCCACACAAGTCGTCGTGCTCGTGTGCCGTGGCAAGGCAATTGTTACCGTGCAGTATCGGGGCTTGGATGACCATATCTGCACATGCCTTGTCCAGTGCAACCGGGTCTGCCGAAGCCAGAATGCCGAGGTCGGGCACGATGGCGGCATCGTTGTGGTTCCAGCAGTCGCATTCGGGAGATACGTTCATGATGAAGCTGATGTGGAAATGGGGCTTGCCCATAACGACAGCGAGGGCATATTCCGCAATCTTGTAGTTCAGGCGCTCGGAAGTATCTTCGGCTCCCATCACGGCACCGTCGTGCTGGCAGAGGGCTACGCACTGTCCGCAACCTACGCATTTGGCGTAGTCTATTTCTGCCTTGCGGCTGGCATTGAGGTGCACAGCGTCGTGTGCGCAATGCTTCACGCAGATGTTGCAGCCGATGCAGCTTGCTTCATCAATCTTGGGTTGCGAGGCGCAATGCAGTTCCAGCTTTCCGCCTACGCTGGCACATCCCATGCCCAGATTCTTCAAGGCGCCGCCAAAACCGGCTTGTTCGTGCCCCTTGAAGTGGTTCATACTGATTACAATATCGGCATCGGCTATCGCTGTGCCGATTTTGGGTGCCGGACAATATTCCCCGTTCAGAGGGATTTCGCGGTAGTCCGTTCCCTTCAGTCCGTCGCCGATAATGACCTGGCACTGGGCCGAGATAGGGTTAAAGCCATTCTCCATCGCACTTTGCAAGTGGTCTACAGCATTGGCACGACGACCGGAATACAGCGTGTTGCAGTCCGTCAAGAAAGGTTTGGCTCCCAGGCTGCGGAGCAGGGTTGCCATTCGAGCTGCATAATTGGGACGCAAGTATGCCAGGTTTCCGGGTTCGCCGAAATGGATTTTAATGGCAGCAAAGCTATCTTTCAAAGGAAGTTGCTCGATGCCTGCCCTTTTCAGCAAGCGTTCCATTTTATCCAAAAGATTGGATGTAGGGGAGGTACGCAAATCAGAGTAGTATACTTTTGCTTTTTCCATGTGTTTTTACCTATTTATAGTGATAGTATCTGCAAAAATAACGGATTATTTCCATATTAATAGGTATATGGCTAAAAAAAGTAGGGAAATCCCTTTTGACAAATAGGGGGATAATAAGAGGTCTATCCATGTTTCTGCCTACCTTTGTGGCAACTAAAAACTCGATAAGATGAAAACAATCAGACTAATTATTGCGGGACTGGTAATGACGATGGGATTCAGCAGTTGTTCCAGTTTGTTTTATGATGCTAAGGTAGATGTGTTGAACAGTATCCAGAAGGGGATGAGCAGGCAGGAGGTCACCAAGATATTGGGAACTCCAGAGTATCGCCGCTTCGACCGGGATATAGAAGAATGGGAATATTCCAGAGTGCTGTCCGGTAAAAGTAATATCAGCCGAACTCAGATTGTCGTGACTTTTGAAGGTGGGAGAGTCGTTGCAATGGACTCATTCTCCGGAGAGCCACGTACGTTGCCGGTTGTTCCCAGTGAAGTAGTGATAGATTCTCCAGCTCCGGTTTATGTCAGGGGGATGCACCCCGAAGACTTCCGGCATTTTTATGAAAAAGTGAAGTCCCGCCCTTTCAAGGATGATCAAATCGAAATGATGAGAACTGTTGCCCGAAACAACAGTCTGAACTGTGTGCAATGTGCCAGTTTGATGGCACTATATACTTTTGATGACGACAAGATGAAAGTCCTCAACATATTCGCTCCCAATATCGTAGATCCGGAAAACTACGAAGCGATTTTAGACGTCATTGATTCACTGTTCAAGAAAGACGATGCCAAGAAAATTCTGGGCATACGCTATTAAGAAGCAGGCATGTCGAAACGCATTGTCCGTTGGTGCCAAACACATGATGTATCGGAGGCTGACAGATAATGCGTTTAAGGTAAACAGATAATGCGTTTCGACGAGCTCTTATTCCGATAAAGGAAAGTGCCATAACGGACCGTTCCCGTGCCCTATATCCATGTTTTTCCCCCGGTTTATCGCAGTACCGATATACTCTTTAGCCTTGCAGACCGCTTCATCGAGTTTGCTGCTACCGGCAAGAAATGTAGCTATGGCAGAGGAAAGGGTACACCCCGTGCCGTGCAGGTTACGGCTCTCTATTTTGGGATTGGAATAGAGGATGCATCCGGATGGCAGGACGTCAGCCCCGGCAGAAGGTTGCCGGCAATAAAGCACGTCGCACATGTCATTGCCCTCCAGATGTCCGCCTTTGACGAGAACAGCGGTATTGTATCTGCAGGATAATTCCTGTGCCGCTTGCTGCATCTCCACAGTGCCGGCAATGGTTCGCCCCCAAAGCAGGCTTGCTTCATTCAGGTTGGGAGTAATGAGGGTGCATAGCGGAAACAGTTCCGTCTTAATGACTTGTATGGTTTCTTCGGTCATCAGCCGCCGTCCGCTGGTCGATATCATGACGGGGTCATAGACTATACACTCCGGAGTATATGTCTGAAGACAATCGACAATGGTGGTCACAATACCGGCATCATATACCATACCTATCTTGACGGCATCCGGCCTTAAATCATCCATAACAGAGGTGATTTGTGCCTTAACCATATCCACAGGTATCGGATAAACCGATTGTACTCCCAGTGTGTTTTGTGCAGTAACAGCCGTGATGACGGAAGCGGCATAACCTCCCAAAGCGGAAATGGTCTTTATGTCTGCTTGTATGCCTGCACCGCCCGAACAGTCGGAACCGGCAATGGAAAGGATAATAGGGGGAAGCATGAAATAATTAAAAATTAGAAATTAAAAATTAAAGGGGTGAGAGGAAAGCTGTTTCAGGTGGAGGAAGTGGGGGATGAAAGCTTCCTTCGCTTGCTGCCAGACATCTCCCAGCAGTACGGCACCTCCGAAACCTAAAGCGGCTATTTCCAATGCCATCACCTTTGAGTCGATAATACCAGCTTGCTGCGCCTTCTGCAAGGTATCGCAGGAGTAAGCGGAAGAATAGCCTTCTTTGGATATACTGTCATAAATGGGGCTGAGGAACACATAGTTACAATCTGATTTATGTTTCAACACTTCTTCAAGAGAGTGACAAGAGCGACTGACATGTCCCTTATATCCGGACGGTATCTGCGGATTGCGCCCGTTCAGATGAATTCCTTTCAGACCGAAAACGGATGCCAGCTGGAATTGCTCATGCGTGACAATGCGTGGCATATATTCCATCGGTAGCTGTTGAAGAAAATTCCCCATCTCCTCTGCCGAAGCTCCCGGCTTGCGCAGGTGGAGCATTTCCAAACCGTTTTGGAATAAGGAGGTAACTGCCTCTGCTTCTCCTTCAAAGAATTGCGGCGTGGTAATGACTATCAGTTTCATATCTTTATGGATGTTTGCCTATAGTGAGAGAATATACGACTGCATGGTCCTTAAATCAATCGTCCATAGCTTTCCAGCCAAGGGTTCACCGTAGCCGCAAATCAGTTTCAACACTTCATTGGCTTCTACGCTACCCACAATGGCAGGGGTTACGCCGATAACCGATTTGTCCGGAGATGGCATGAGCAGTGTCCCTTCTTCATCCGGATAGAGGTCACGATAGTTTTTTGCACTCTCACCGTAGCAGAAGACGGACACTTGGCCTTCAAAGCCTTGAATGGCACCATAAACGTAGGGCTTGCCCCAAGCGTTGCATACGTCATTCAGCAAGTAGCGGGTAGCGAAGTTGTCGCACCCGTCTACCACTATATCGTAGTTCCTTATCAGTTCTCCGGCATTCTTCTTGTCCAGACGGAAGGGGTATACTTCCACGTTTACATCGCTGTTCAAACCCTGCACTCTACGGGCGCCACATAGAGGTTTAGGCTGCCCAAGGTCAGCTTCAGCATACAGAACCTGACGTTGAAGATTACTGATGCTGACCTGGTCATCGTCCACCAATCCCAGCGTTCCGACTCCTGCTCCCGCCAGATAGAGGGCAATGGGAGAACCCAATCCTCCCACACCGACTATCAACACCTTGGCATTACGCAGTTTCTCTTGTCCGGCTTCGCCTATTTCAGGGAGGGACGTTTGTCTGGCATATCGGTTCATTTGTTCATTATTATTAAGGTTCTGTATTCGGCCACTCATCTCTTGAAAGCCTTCAAATCAAAACTCGCATCCCAATCTTTCCACACTGGTTCGCGCCCCAGGCGTTTCAATGCTTTGTCCACTTCCACAGCCTTGCGCTCGTCGCTGACATGAAACTGTTCCAGTGTTTGCGGATAGCTGTAATATCCTCCCGGTTCGGTCTTGCTTTCGGCGCTCATGGTTGTCACACCGAGTGTTGCCATATGGTCGCGTATATCGGCAGGCTCGCGGGTGGAGTAGGAGATGTCTACATCATGGTCGAAGATGCGCATGGCGAAAGTGACTTGTGCCAGTTCGCGGTCGCTCATGATGACATTGGGCTGGAAGCCGCCGTTCTCCGAAGGACGCATACGGGGGAAGTTGACGCTGTATTTCGTTTGCCAATAATGTTTCTGGAGATAGCGCAGGTGATAAGCCATCATGGTGATGTCTGTCCGCCATTCTTTCTCCAGACCGATGAGCACTCCCATGCCGATGGAATGGACGCCTGCCTGCCCCATGCGGTCGAAACCATTGACACGCCATTCGAATTTGGACTTCATGCCACGGGGGTGGTAGATGTTGTAATTCGACTTGTGGTAGGTTTCTTGAAAACAAATCACGCCATTCATGCCGTGTTCTTTCAGCGTTGCATACTCTTCCGTTTTTAAGGGCATCACTTCTATTTTCAGATTGCTGAAGTAGGGTTTTGCCAGGTCCAGTGCACGGGCTATGTAGGGCACGCCTGCTTTGGCCGGATTTTCTCCCGTCACCAACAGCAAATTCTCGAAAGGTGCCAGCTTCTTGATGGCCTTGTACTCGTTCACGATTTCTTCTTCCGTCAGTATGGTACGCGGCATGGGGTTGCTGATGTGGAAACCGCAATACACGCAAGAGTTGGTGCAGGAATTCGTGATGTAAAGAGGCACGAACATGGAGATGGTCTTCCCGAATCGTGCCTCGGTGTATTTCTTGCTCAATCGTGCCATCGTCTCCAGATAGGGGGCAGCGGCGGGTGAGATGAGGGCCATGAAGTCCTCTACATTACAATGTTCTTTGGAGAGGGCACGGCGTACATCCGCATCTGTCTTGGCATGGATGCGTGCCGTGGTTTCCTCCCAGGATATATGTTCTAATTCGTCTGAAAACATAGTGTTCTATCAATTCCCATTTATTTCTTTTTTAATTCTCTCGACAACCGCATTGCACAGAAGTTCGGTCCGCACATCGTGCAATACTCCCCATCCACATGCTTCCCTGCATGAAAATAGCTGAACGCACGTTCCGGGTCGAGCGACAAGTCAAACTGGTCTTTCCAGCGGAATTCATAACGTGCTTTGCTCAGTGCATTGTCACGCACTTGTGCTCCGGGATGCCCTTTTGCCAGGTCGGCGGCATGGGCGGCTATCTTATAGGTGA
>OHEV01001387.1_pt1 | contig 9544 bp, 11 predicted proteins | sample 1567331 | NCBI WGS metagenome assembly OHEV01 (sample SAMEA3879561, study PRJEB24766) | human gut metagenome | biome: human-associated habitat; feature: feces | place: USA | collected 1985/1987 | reverse complement strand
CCGGACAGGTGGAGCGCCCGCTTTTTGTTTAACCTACGTTGATGTGACCCACCGGGAGGACTTTGCGCTTGTTGTCGTCGGGCTTTGCCGTCAGGCTGATCGCCAGCGACACCGGGCCAACGCGGCCCATGAACATACAGGCCATATACAGCAGCTTCGCGCCGGTGTTCAGCTGCCCCGTGACACCCACCGACAGGCCCACCGTACCGAACGCCGAGCAGGACTCGAAGATGCAGTCGATGACCGACACCGTCTCTGCGGTGTTGTAGTACACCACGACGGCAGAGCCGAACGCCGCCACCGCGCCGATGACGATGATGGTCAGAGCGCGGTAGACCGTCTTGGACTCGATGTGGTGGCCGCCGATGACGCAGTCATCGCGGCCCTGTGCCACGCTGCGGATGGTCAGAATGAGCACCGCGAAGGTCGTCACCTTGACGCCGCCGCCCGTCGAACCAGGGGCCGCACCGATGAACTGCAGCACGCTCATCAGCAGCTTGGTGATGGGCCCGCAGGCGGCCAGGTCGATGGTGTTCATACCGGCAGTACGGGTTGACACCGACTGGAACAGGGCAGCCATCACCTTGCCCGGCACGGACAGCCCGCCCATGCTCTTGGGGTTGTTCCACTCCATCAGTCCCAGCCCCAGCGCGCCGCCCAGCCACAGGATCACCGAGAAGGACAGCACCACCTTGGCGTGCAGGGACAGGCGGCGTTTCTGGTACCACTGGCACAGCTCCACCCAGACCATAAAGCCCAGACCGCCGGAGATGATCATGAATATGATCACCGCCTGCACATAGTAGTTGTTGACATAGGGCACCAGCGAGGAGTACGCCCCGAACCGTCCGAAGAGGTCAAAGCCCGCATTGCAGAAGGCCGAAATGGCGGTGAACACGCTGATCCAGACGCCCTCCAGCCCGAACTGCGGCACAAAGGCGAACAGCAGCAGCAGAATGCCGATGCCTTCAAACATCGCTGCCAGCCCCACCACGATCTTCAGCACACTTTTGGCCTGATCGTAGCCGTCCGCCGAAACGCTTTCGCCCAGCAACCGCAGATCCCGGAAGCCCATGCGCCGGCGCATGGCCAGCGCAAAAAAGCTGGTAAGGGTAACAAGGCCAAGGCCGCCCACCTGGATGAGGAGGAGCAGCACTGCCTGCCCGAAAAACGTGAACTGCGTCCAGGTGTCCCGCACGACGAGGCCGGTGACGCAGGTGGCGCTGGTGGCCGTGAACAGGGCGTCCACCAGCCCCAGCCGCCCCTGTTTGCTGGCAATGGGCAGGCTGAGCAGCAGCGTGCCCGCCGCGATCACCAGCAGAAAGCTGACACAGATGGTCTGGGTGGCACTGCTGCCGGCCAGCCAGCCTTTTTGTTTGCGGAGATTGAATTTCTCCTTTTTTCGTTTTAGCATAAAGCTCCTTTTATTTCAGCCATTCCCGCAGGATACTTTCCAGTTTGCCCCGATCCAGTATCTGTTCATTCAGTTCTGCGTTGCAAACATGGAGAATGTTCCCGCTGCCAGCAGTTTCTGCGTTTCTTTCGCGTAGATCTCCACCAGCACGGTGCACACGGTGCGGCCCCGGTGCTGCACTTTGCCCACCGCGTAAACCTGACCCTCGTGGATGTTCCGGTAGTAATTCAGGCTGCCGGTTTGGGTCACATAAGTGCGGCCATCGGTCCGGGCGGTAACGCCGCTGCAGCAGTCCGCCAGCGTAAACAGCAGGCCGCCGTGCAGCATTCCCATAGGGTTGAGCAGCTCCGGGCGGGCGGCAGTGCCCATCACGGCGTGGTCTTCCTCCAGCTCCCAGACCTCAATACCGCAGGCCTGGACAAAGGCATTTTCAGCAGTATATTCGATCAGTTTTTTCTTTAAATTCTCATTCATCACTCATACTTTCTCGGGTAAAGAACCAGCTCATGGGGTAGATGCCCTGCGGGCACTGCAGATACTTGTCCTTTACCGCGCAGCGAATCCATTCTTTGGATACTCCCAGCGCGTCGGCTGCCTGCTGCAGCTCCAGCGGGCGGAGGTAGCCGTGGCCTTTGCGGAAGAATTCTTCCTGCTCCGCCACGATCTTTTTGGCACAGCGCTCCAGCAGCGCCTGCCGCCCGTTGATGTTTTCCACGATGCTGCGGGCCTGGTTCAGCTTCTCCGAAAGATAGAGGCGCACCTCTTCATCCGGCGTCTCGAGCAGCAGGTTGCTGTAATACACGCTGAGATCCAGCGGGGGCAGACCGCCGCCGTTCACCTGCACTTCCAGCTCCTCGTCTTCCCCGGGCAGCACCAGGACATCGGGTGTGACATAGCTCAGGTTCTCCCGGCGGCTGAAACCAGTACCCGGGCGGGGGTTCAGGGAGCGGATCAGGTCGCACTCCTCCCGCACCAGAGCCTCGGAGGCCCCCGTCTTCCGGCTGATGGCACCATAGCCGTTCTCGGCCAGCTCATCCATGAACTGCTCCACGATGATCCTTGCCAGCCGGTGGTCGCCTGCGTGCCGCTCGATCTGCAAACTCAGGCACTCGGTCCGGTCCCGGGCACCCACGCCCGCCGGGTCGGCAGCCTGCAGCTCCGTCAGAGCACGGGAGATCACCGCGTCGCTGACGCCCAGCGATGCGGCCAGCTCGGCGGGGTCCTCGCTGAGAAAACCGTCATCGTCCAGCCGGTCACAGAGCAGCTCCACGGCCTGCAACACCTCCGGCTCCAGCTTCGTGCCGATAAACTGCGAAAGCACAAAGCGGGAGAGGTCGTTCTCATCGCTCAGATAATATCCCATCCGGGAAAGCGGGTCCCGGCTGCCGTCTTCCTCGTCCTGGCCCTGATAGTAAGAATCCTGCCAGTCGCCGGCCTCCAGCCACTCCCGTTTCCGGGCAAAATTCGGGTCTTCCAGCATCTCTTCGCCCGGGTCGGACAGCTCAAACACCGGGTTTTCCTGCAAAGCAGTTTCTACATAATCCCGCAGCTCCTGCACACCCATCTGCAGTACGCCTGCAAACTGTGTTTCCTGGGGAGACGGAGTCTGTTTATACGTTGCGCTCATTTCATTTACCTCCCAATCATCAGCGGTTTCAGTCTATCACATCCCCTGTTGTGAATCAACATTTCTCCAGATTTCTTGGCAGGTTGCAACAAAAAGTGCGCCCGCATTTTGTGCAGGCGCACAGTAGAGCACGGTGGAAAACCCGTTCAGTACTTTAAAAGCAGCATTCCCAGCACCACGCCGCCCACCATGAGCGCCGCGGCGGCCAGGTCATACCAATGCACCCGTGGTACCGTATAATAGGTACGCGGCGCATCCCCGCAAAAGCCCTTGGACTCCATGGCCATGGCAATGGACTCCGACCAGCGGACGCTGTTGACCAGCATGGTGAAGACCGGCTTCATCGAGAGCGGGCCCGCCTTCAGGCCGCGCGCCGCAAAGGCCGTGCGCACCTGGGCGTACTCCCGCGCCATCCCCGGCATCAGGTGGAACGCCGCCAGGATGCCATAGGCAAACTTGGGCGGGAGGTGGCACTGGTGCAGCAGGCTGGCAATGAAGAAGTCCCCCTCAGTGGAAAGTGCAAACAGGATGCCCAGCCCGGCATAGGCCAGCAGACGGGTGGCCAGCTGCAGCGCCGTGTACAGGTTTTGCGACATGGCCGCGCGCACACTGTAAGGCATGGCCGAAAGGCTGCTCAGATCCATGGTCTGCGTGCTGCCGCCCCGGGCGTAGTAAAGGCCCATCACAAACAGGCCGAACGCCGCAATGCAGGCCGGCAGCAGGATGACGCCGATCTTTTTCAGACTTACCCGGGAGCAGAACATCAACAGCAGCAGGCAGACGGCCAGCACCAGCAGGTTCAGGCTGACCAGATACTCAAACGAGAGCAGAATGACACAGATCAGCACCGTAAATGCCTTTACGGTGGGGTTCCAGCGTTCCAGCATTTACAGCACCTCCTCTGCGGATTTTTCCACCAGCGCGGTATCTTCCAGCCGGTAGATTTGATCGGCCCAGGCCGCAGCCAGCTCGGTATCGTGGGTGATGAAGATGACCGTCAGCCCCTCCTGCTCCACTTTTTCCCGCAGGTGCTCCATGATGGCGTTTACCGAGCGGGCATCCTGGCCGTAGGTGGGTTCGTCCAGCAATAGCAGTTCCTGCCCGCCGGCCAGCACCGAAAGAACCGCCAGCCGCCGCTGCTGGCCCTGGCTGAGCATGTAGGGCGAGTACCGCCGCTGCCGTTTCAGTCCGTAGCGATCCAGCAGCTCTTCGGCCCGCTGGCGGCAGGCCTCGTCCGAGAGGCCCAGCTCCCAGAGCCGCAGACCAACACAGACCTCGTCCTCCACATTCTGGGTGACGAACTGGTTGGCCGGGTTCTGGAACACGATGCCGATGTGGCGGTACAGCTCTTTCGGCTTCATTTTTGCAATGTCCCGGCCCTGAAACAGGATCCGCCCCGTGTAGGGGTGCTGCTTGAGCACCGAGAGAAAGGTCGTGGTTTTGCCGGTGCCGCTGGGGCCGAGAACTGCCGTCATACAGCCCGCCGGGAAATCCGCGTCCGCATTCTGCACCAGAAAGGGTGCGTCGTACACCGTGCGGCCCCACTTGCGGTGGGCAGCCCCTTGCGGATGCTGATACCCCGGAACTGCAAAAGCGGCTTGCCCTCTGCCACCGGGCGGGCCGCTCGCTCCGGCCGGGAGCCCGGGTAAAACAGGCCCAGCCGCTCAAAGTCCGCGCGGTGTTCCGGCAGATTTTTGCAGTTGATGCCCCGGGCGGCTACTTTGCCGCCCTCTTCCAGCAGGATGATCTCATCCGCCGCTTCCAGCCAGAGGTCTGCCTTATGGTCGATGGCCAGAATCGTCCGGCCAGAAGTTTTCATCCTCAGCAGCATTTCCAGCAGCTGGGCTGCCGCCTCGTGGTCCAGGTTGGCAAAGCTTTCATCCAGCAGGATGCAGCGGCTCTCCATAACGTAGAGGCAGGAAAGGGCTGCTTTCTGCTTCTCGCCGCCGGACAGGGTGGAAAGAGTCCGATCCAGCAGCGGCGCAATGCCCAGCTCCGCGGCGGCCCGGTCGATCCGGGCATCCATCTCCCCGGCAGGGACGCGGATGTTTTCCAGACAGAAGCGCATCTCCTCCCGCAGGGTGTTCATACAGAACTGCAGGTCCGGGTTCTGGAACAGCACCGCCAGGTAAGCGGCCCGTTTCTGCGGGTCCAGCGTTTTCAGGTCCTGCCCGTACAGCCGGATGGTTCCGCTCTCCAGAAAACCACCGTTTTCCGGGTACAGCCCTGCGGCTACCGCGGCCAGCGTGCTTTTGCCGCAGCCGCTGACGCCGACGATGCAGTGGAACGACCCCGGCTCCACGGAAAAGGAGAGGTCATCGATGATGTCGAAGTCCTCGCCGGGGTATTGGTAGGAGACGTTGTCAAAGCGCAGAATACTCATGGCTGCACGTCCCATGCCATGTCCCAGAAGCCCAGCTCATACCGGCTGCAATTGACAAATACATCCGTCAGGTAGGCCAGCTGTTCCTCACCGGCGTCCGCCGCCAGCGAATCCATCAGTTCGATCAGCGCCTGATTGGTGGCGGCGTACTCCTCGGAGGCGTAGCCCCGGATCCACTCGCCGTAGAAGGGATGCTCCGCCGCGCCGGGGATGGCGGCCAGCGCCTGCCCGATCTCGGCGTAGCTCCACGAGCAGGCCAGGATTGAGGCCACGATCTCCATGGGGCCGCCGGTCTGGGCGACGGAGAGCATATAGTTCGTATAAGAGAGGTTTGCGAGGGCAGGCTTTATGGAAAACACCTGCTCCTCCGTAATGTCGAGACGCTTCATATAGGCGCGGTGGATCTTCATCTCACCGCCCAGAATGGCGTCCACGTTGGCGGCAAAGACCCGCATCAGCTCCGGGTCCCGCGCCTTGACCACGCCCAGTGCGAACACGCGGGCGTAGTCGAACAGGTAGAGATAGTCCTGCAGCATGAAGTACCGGAACTTCTCCATATCCAGTGTGCCGTCGCCGATGCCGGTGACGAAGGGGTGGCGCAGGCAGGCCTCCCAGACGGAAGCCGCCGCGTCGTGAAGGCGGGTGGAAACAGAGGTCATATCACTCCGCCTCCTTCATGTATGCGCTCTTCAGATCAAAGAGGTGATTCATGGGGCCGCGCCCGTGACCCAGATCCAGCATGGCCGCCAGCGCACCGGAGATATACTCCTTGGCGCGGCGCACCGCGTCCTCCAGCGCCATGCCCTTGGCCAGATTGGCGGCGATGGCGCTGGACAGCGTGCAGCCGGTACCGTGGGTGTTGGGGTTGTTGATGCGGCGGCCGTTGAACCAGTACCCGGCGCCGTCCTTCCAGAGGAGGTCGTTGGCGTCGTTCAGGTCGTGTCCGCCCTTGCACAGCACGGCGCAGCCGTACTGCTCGCTGATCTTCCGGGCGGCGGCCTCCATGTCCGCCGGAGTGCGGATGGGCATATCCGCCAGAATCTCCGCCTCGGGGATGTTGGGCGTGGCTACCTCCGCCAGAGGCAGCAGCTCTGTTTTCAGAGCCTCCACCGCGTCCTCCCGCAGCAGGCGGGAGCCGGAGGTGGCCACCATCACGGGGTCTACCACAATGTGGCGCGCCCCGTATTGCCGCAGCTTTTGGGCGATGACGGAGATCAGCTCCGCAGAGGACACCATGCCGATCTTGACCGCGTCGGGGAAAATATCGGTGAATACGGCGTCCAGCTGTGCGGAGAGAAATGCGGGGGTGGAGTCCAAGATGTCTGTGACGCCGGTGGTGTTCTGGGCAGTCAGGGCTGTGACCGCGGTCATGGCGTATACGCCATTGGCGGACATGGTCTTGATATCTGCCTGGATACCGGCGCCTCCGCTGGAATCGCTTCCGGCGATGGATAATGCTGTTCTCATTGGTTTGCTCCTTTCCTGTTTCAGCATTACTTTTATAGAGCGGCGGAAGGTGGTGCCCCCGATCTGCCGCTTGAAGGCCCCGGCCATGGGTCGGGACGGTCTTCCGAGGTTTAGAGGATCCCCAGCTCTTTTGCCCTATCGCGCAGGTCGACGGCGGCCCGCCGGGGATCGTCCGCCTTCATGATGGCGGAGACGACGCAGATGCCGGCGATGGGGATGCCGCACAGCACGTCGATGTTGGTCTTGTTCAATCCGCCGATGGCGTTGACGGGGATGGGGACGGCCTTGCAGATGTCCCGCAGAGTATCGGTGGAGGTCAGGACGGTCTTGACCTTGGTGGTGGTGGGATAGATGGCGCCCACGCCCAGATAATCCGCCCCCTGCTCATAGGCCTCCGCAGCCTGCGGCACGGTCTTGGCGGTAGCGCCCACGATCTTATCCGCTCCCAGAATACGCCGGGCGATGTGGATGGGCAGGTCGCTCTGCCCCAGATGGACGCCCTCGGCGTCCATGGCCATGGCCACGTCCAGCCGGTCGTCGATGAGCAGCGGCACGCCGTACCGCCGGGTCAGTGCGTGTACCTTTTCCGCGAGGGACAGGTACTCCCGGGTGGTCCGGTTCTTCTCCCGCAGCTGCAAAAGGGTGACGCCGCCCCGCAGCGCCTCCTCCGTCCGGCGGAGGAACTCCTCCTCGCTGAGGCCTGTGCTGTCGGTGATAAAGTAAAGGCTGGTGTCAAGATGCTTCAATTTCGATCTCCTCCAAATCCATATAACGTTCCAATTCCGCGTCCTGTAAGGTGGACAGCGCGTCCAGCAGGCCGACCATAAAGCTGCCGGAGCCGCGCTCCGTCTCCGCCAGCTGGCCGCAGACGCCCAGCACGGCGCAGGCCGTGACTGCGGCGTCCAGACCGCTCGCCGCCGACAGATACGCCGCCGTCAGCGCCCCCAGCATACAGCCGGTGCCGGTGACGCAGGAGAGCTGGGGCGTGCCGTTTCTGACGCGGATGAGCCGCGTCCCGTCCGTCACGATATCCACCTTTCCGCTGGCCAGCACCACCGTGCGGCGGGTACGCGCCAGTGCGGCGGCGGCCCGCTCCACGGTCTGCGCGTCCAGCGCGGCATCTGCGTCCACACCGGAGGCGCGGTAGCGCTCCTGATACAGGGCGTTGATCTCGGAGTAGTTGCCCTTGATGACCGCCGGCGTCACGGCCTCCATCAGGCAGCAGGCGTAGTCCCGGCGCAGTCTGGAGCAGGCTACACCCACTGCGTCCAGCAGAATGGGCGTTCCATGCTCCGCCGCCGTCCGCGCGGAGAGGCGCATAGCCGCCATCCGCACGTCAGTGATGTTGCCCAGATTCAGCATCAGCGCCCCGGCGGTGGCGGTGATCTCCGACACCTCACGGGGATGCTCCGCCATGATGGGACGGCCGCCCACGGCCAAAATGGCGTTGGCGCACTGGTTGATGGAGATAGGGTTGGTGATGCAGTGGATCAGGGAGCTGCGCTCCCTGACCGCACCGCGAATGTCAGGAATGGGTCGCATCAGCAGGTTTCACCTTCTTGACGATGTAGTAGATGACCGCCGCGGCCGCGCAGACCGCCGGTGCGGCGTAGGACAGGGTGTTCCAGATGGGGTTGGTCAGCTCAAAGACGCCGGAGGCCAGCTTGATGACCACAAAGAGGATGCCGCCGAAGGCCGCAATGGTCAGCGCGTCGGACAGGACGGTGCTCTTGTCGGTATAGCCCTTGGCGTTCAGCTTGACCTGCAGCTTTGTCAGCATACCGTTGGACGCCATTTTCCGCAGAAATACATAGGCGATGCTGCCGCCGATGAGGGTGCCGCAGATGAAGGACGGCACATAGAACATCCAGCTCAGCCCCTCCTTGCCCCACAGGAACGTCATAACGGGGTAGGAGACGATAGCGCCGATGATACCGGTGCCGATGACCTCGCCGATGACGGCGCAGATGATCTTACCCTTGGACAGGCGGTAAAAAACGCCGGAGAGGAACGCGCCGAACACGGCGCCGGTCAGTGCCAGCGGGGGGATGCCCATGGTGGCCATGCGGATGATGCCGATCAGCGTGGCGCAGAGCAGCGAATACCACGGCCCCAGAAAAACGGAGCAGACGATGTTGATGAAATGCGCCATGGGACACATACCCTCCACCCGCAGGATGGGCGAGATCACAACGCCCAGCGCAATGAGCATAGCCAGAACCGTCATTTTCAGAATGCTGTTAGAATTTTTCACTTGTATTGCCTCTTTTCATATTTATACGAAGCAACATACTTCGCTCGGTCGAGAATCTATTTTCTCCTCTCACCCCGAAACACGGGTTCCCTCGCAAATTACAAGACACAAGGCGCTCCCCTTCTATCCGCCCGAAACCACTCGGGATAGGTCCACTCACGTCCTTTCTGCCAGGAAAAATAAAAAACGGAAACCACCCGACATGGGTAACTTCCGCAAAGCGCCGACCGCCGTCCCTACGTTGGCATTATCCAAATCAGGTCACCGGTCGAAGGTAACACCTTCCTCTCAGCCTGTCACACAAGCTCCCGTCTGTTCAGTTTTCTGGGTTATTATACACCCGCCCACGCCAGATTGCAAGGGGGAATTGCCCCGTCCGCCCCTCCCTGCCGGCCACGC
>OHEV01001385.1_pt1 | contig 9575 bp, 9 predicted proteins | sample 1567331 | NCBI WGS metagenome assembly OHEV01 (sample SAMEA3879561, study PRJEB24766) | human gut metagenome | biome: human-associated habitat; feature: feces | place: USA | collected 1985/1987 | reverse complement strand
AATTTATGAGAAGGAGTACGAGGAGAAATTTAAGGAAGCTGGTATCACGTATTTCTATACCTTAATTGACGATGCAGTTGCACGTGTAATGAAATCCGAGGGCGGCTATATCTGGGCATGCAAAAACTATGACGGTGATGTTATGAGCGACATGGTATCGACCGCATTCGGTTCGCTTGCAATGATGACTTCCGTTCTTGTTTCTCCGGACGGCACAACCGAATACGAAGCAGCGCACGGAACAGTCACAAAGCACTATTACCGTCACCTTAAGGGCGAAGAAACTTCAACAAATCCGATGGCAACCATTTATGCATGGACGGGTGCGCTCAAAAAACGCGGACAGCTTGACGGCATTACGGAGCTGCAAACTTTCGCGGACAAGCTTGAAGCAGCCTGCGTTGAAACGCTTAACAGCGGAATCATGACAAAGGACCTTGTCGGGCTTGTGGATGACCCCGCTTCCGTGAAGGCCGTCACGAGCGCGAAGTTTATTGCTGCCATCCGAGAAAACCTTGAAAGGACTCTTGCCTGAGCAGCCTGAGAAAGTTTTTACGAATAAAATTCGGATATTAATCGGGGCAGGCCGAAAATATCAGCCCGCCCCGCGATGAAAAAAGATTTGAAAACTGTCGAAAATGAATTCGCAGGGAGGCAATCACAAACAATGGAACTTAAAACTAACAGCACCGCCGGAACGATGGAATCCAGTGACATAATGATAATGCTTGAGCCGCGCACAGAGGGCGGAATCGAGCTTGAGCTCACGAGCAGCGTTATGCAGCAATTCGGCAAACAGATACGCAAAGTTATTCTTGACACGCTTCAGGAATACGATGTTCAAAATGCAAAAGTGGAGGCGGTGGATAAAGGTGCGTTGGATTGCACCGTTCGCGCCCGCACCGTTGCCGCAATTTACCGTGCGGCTCAGCGCAGCGATTACCGCTGGGAAGTTTAAACGGATTTATCCTTGGGAGGAAGGATGCTTTTGCGGAACAGAGTATCGAAACATTTAATATTTTGATGCGGAATAAAGCCGCCGCAAAAGCGGATATAAGAAAATGTACATTAAAGATCGTTTAAGAAGCATGATGTTCATTCCGGGCAACAACCCCGGCATGATACGTGATGCGAATATTTACGGTGCGGACAGCATCATGTTTGACCTTGAGGATTCCGTTGCCTACACCGAAAAGGATGCGGCAAGGCTGCTTGTTTACAACGCGTTGAAAACATTGGACTTCGGCAGGAAGGAAACGGTTGTCCGCATCAATGACCTTTCAAGCGGACTCGGGGTTGCGGACCTTGAGGCCGTCGTCCGCGCCGGTGTGCAGGTCGTTCGCCTGCCGAAGACGGACAGCGCACAGGATGTTATCGACTGCGAACGCGAGATTGAGCGCATTGAAAAGGAAGCGGGCATTCCCGTCGGCACAACAGGCATGATGGCGGCTATTGAGTCTGCAAACGGCGTGCTGAATGCGGCGGCAATTGCAAAAGCGAGCGATCGCCTTATCGGAATTGCCCTCGGCGCGGAGGATTATGTCACCGACCTTAAAACCACCCGTTCGGACGGCATTGAGCTGCTTTTTGCCCGCAGCATGATACTCAATGCGGCAAGGGCAGCGGGCATTGCCGCGCTGGACACGGTTTATTCCGACGTGAACAACGAAGAAGGCTTCGTTGCGGAAGCAACGATAATCAAAAAACTGGGATTTGACGGCAAATCCATTATCAACCCGCGCCAGATTGAGCCGCTGCACAAGGTCTTTATGCCGAGCGAAAAGGATCTTAACAAGGCGCGCGCAATAATGGATGCGATTGCGGAGGCGAACGCACGCGGCAGCGGCGTTGCAAGCCTTAAGGGTAAGATGATAGACAAACCCGTTGTCATTCGCGCTCAGCGGCTGCTTGACCTGTATGAGGCGGGACGCAGAATCGATGAAGTGGAGGATTGACAGAAATGAGCTTTGATATCAACAAAATTCCGCATATAAACGAAATTGCGAACAACGGAAGTTTTAACGGCGCACGCAGCAAAAATACCGAAACTTTTCAGCAGCGCTGCGGGGATTGCAACAAGATAGTTCCTTCCCTTGAGGAGGCAATAAAAAAATCCGGACTTCGCGACGGGATGACGATAAGTTTTCATCACCATTTCCGCAACGGTGACCATATCATTAACCATGTTCTTGATAAACTTGCGGAGATGGGGTTCAAAAACCTGACGCTTGCGGCGTCGTCGCTTTCGGCTGTTCATGCGCCGCTGATTGAACACATCCGCTCCGGACTTATCACCCACATTGAAACTTCCGGTCTGCGCGGAGAACTTGCGGAGCAGATTTCACGCGGGTTGATGGATTTTCCGGTTGTTTTCCGTTCCCATGGCGGAAGGGCATCCGCAATCCGTTCGGGTGAGCTGCACATTGATGGGTGCGCCCTCGTGCGATCCCTACGGCAACGCAAACGGGTACAGCAGGGATGATGACGACGGCATTTCATGCGGGTCGTTGGGTTATGCAAGAACGGATGCGGAGTTTGCGGATAAGGTTATTATCATAACAAACAACATCGTTTCCTATCCCAATGCACCGTGGGCAATTCCGGAACACGATGTTGATTACGTTGTTCGTGTTGACGATATCGGCGATCCCAAGGGCATCATGAGCGGCGCAACGCGGTACACAAAGGATCCCAAGGAACTGCTGATCGCAAAAACGGCTGCAAATGTTGTTGAAGCGGCGGGTTATCTTTACGATGGCTTTTCAATGCAGATGGGTTCCGGCGGTGCATCGCTTGCAACGGCGCGATTCATCCGCCAAAAAATGTTGGACAAGGGCATTCGCTGTCGTTTCGCTCTCGGCGGAATCACGGGGCAGATCACGGCAATGCATGAAGAAGGGCTGATAGATCGCATTCTTGATGTTCAGTCGTTTGACCTTGACGCGGCAAAATCGCTGAAGAACAACCATTTTCATCATCAGATAAGCGCAACGTATTATGCAAGCCATCTGGTTGCAACGGCAGCGGAACAACTGGATTTTGTTATTCTTTCCGCGCTTGAAATTGACACTGATTTCAACGTGAATGTTCTCACAGGTTCCGACGGCGTGATTCGCGGGGCGATCGGAGGGCATCCCGACACGGCGGAGAGCGCGAGCCTTGCTGTTATTGTTGCGCCCCTTGTGCGCGGCAGAATTCCGACGGTTGTTGAACATGTCGGCACGGTCGTCACTCCGGGCAGCGTTATTGATGTCCTCGTTACGGACAGGGGCATTGCAGTGAACCCGAATCGCCCGGATTTGAAGGAGAAACTTGAAAAATTCGGCCTTCATGTGTTTGATATTCATGCCCTGCAAAAAAAGGCGGAGGAGCTTGTCGGTGTTCCGGAACCGATTCGCTACAAGGAACGAATCGTCGGCGTTGCAATGTATCGCGACAACACGGTCATTGACGTGATCCGTCAGATAGACGAATAAAAGCGGGGAATATGCGGCGGCTTAACTGCCGAATAACCGTATTGACCTGATAAGCAAAAACAACCGGCGGTATCCAAACTGCGGAGCCGCCGGTTGTTTGTTTTTTATAATTGAATCCCGAACAATTTTAAACCCGTGGTGTTTTATGCGTCCTGAGCCAATCGGAACATCATGTCAACGGCGGGCTCGATTATTTCATCGTTAAAATCATATTCGCGAGTATGGAGCTTTGCATGACGGGTGCCGCATCCGATATAGAACAATGCGCCGCTTGTGAGCTTTGTGTAGCAGCCGAAATCTTCGGAACTTCTGAACGGCTCATCCCAGCGTGCTTCCGGAAGTCCGCATTCAAGCCGCGCTTTGCGGACGGCGGCAACGGCATCGGGCGTGTTGCGCGTTTCGGGAAAGGAGTCGCGATATTGAACTTCAACATTTGTTATGCCATCCTGCCGCGCATACGCGCGGGCCCGCGCGCAGATCTCGGCATCCAGTGCATCCAGCTCGGATTCAAATTCGGCGCGTATTGTCAGCATGAGCTGTCCGAAGCCCGCATTCGTGCCGAAAGCTTCCTCGCCTATGCGCACGCAAACGACCGTTGCCATAACAATGCCGCGATGATCCTCCCTTGCGGTCAGTTTGGGAATATCAATTATCAGCTTTGATATTGCACGGGCGGGATTATGCCCGTTTTCGGGTTGAGAAGCGTGTGAGCTTTTTCCGAAAAAACTCAGCACAAGCCCGCGCGAGGCAAATGCTGCCGTGCCGTCGTGTACCGCGACCGAGCCTGCGGGAAATCCCGGCATATTGTGCCAGCCGAAAATAATGTCCGGTTTTTCATCCGTTATCATCTTTTGGCAGACGGGAGCACCGCAGCCTGTTTCCTCCGCATGTTGGAAAAGAAAGAGAATATCGCTGCGGCAGCCATGGCGGTCAATTTCCGCCGCAAGTGCGCAAAGCGCGGCGCTGTGGCCGTCGTGTCCGCATTTATGCGCAATGCCGCGGTTTTCGGAAGCATAGGGGAGCGCGGGGTCATCCTCGATCGGAAGCGCGTCAAAATCCGCACGGAATGCAATTCGGCGTGTCGGGGCGGACTCCGTTCGGACATTCAAAGGAGCCTTGTACACGGCATAGAACCATGCACCCATATCATGCAGCTCAAGCGAAGTGTGCGTGCGGAGAAAATCAATGAGCGTTGCTTTTGTTTGTTTTTCCTGCCCGGAAAGCTCCGCGCAGCGGTGAAGCCGATGCCGAAGTACGACGGCAGCTTTAAGAATATCTTTATCCATTGCGGAAACACCTCAATGTTGAATAATATCTGTCGAAAACAGAAAATCCGTTTCGGAAACGGGACATAAACCCCATGCCTGTTTCGGCAGAAATAATTATACTCCCGAAAGAACGGGAAGTAAACAGCGGATTTGTTTCACCCGTGCGTATTTCCGCACATGCGGGTATTGTGGTTTTTGCGGAAAAGTGGTATTATTATAATGGAAAGGCAGTACTGTGCGGAAAGAGGGCTTATATAAACGGTTTCCTCGGGAACAACAGATATTTCGGGTGACGGTTAATGATTATTTTGGGCATTGATCCCGGGTATGCGATACTCGGTTACGGTGCGGTTGAAGCCGAACGCGGCAAGATTTGCGTTATTGATTACGGGGTTGTTGAAACAACTCCGAAAATGACCTTTCCCGAGAGGTTGGAGCGGCTCTATGCGGGCACAAAACTCCTGCTTGAACGTTATCGCCCCGATCATGTTGCGTTTGAGGAGCTTTTTTTCTATCGCAACACAACAACGGCATTGCAGGTTGCGGCGGCAAGGGGCGTTGCAATAACGGCCGCCCAGCAGGCGGGACTCCCGCTCTATGAATATACCCCGATGCAGATTAAGCAAAGCGTCACCGGGGACGGTCATGCGGACAAGCTGCAAATGCAGACAATGGTCAAGCTTCTTTTAAAACTGCAAAAGATACCGAAGCCCGATGATGCCGCCGATGCGCTCGGCGCGGCACTCTGCCATGCGAACGCGCTCGGACCGATGGTTGAACAATTCCGCATTAAATAACTGACGTTTTTTTGCAGGGAGCAAAAATATGTACGCACATATAAAGGGAAACGTAGAAGAAATTTATGCCGACAGAGTCGTTATCGAGGCGGCGGGTGTCGGGTATGAGCTTGTTTGCAGCAAAATGACGCTGAAAAGACTGTGCGAGGGCAAAACCGCAAAGCTGTTTGTGCATTTTCATCTTTCTCAGGACAGCGTCGCGCTGTACGGTTTTTTTGATGCAGAGGAACGGGCAATGTTCCGAAAGCTCATAAGCGTTTCGCGAATCGGTCCGAAGGTTGCACTTGCGGTGCTGTCGGTGCTGACTCCGTCGGATGTTGCGCTTGCGGTGCTGACCGATAACACGGCTGCTTTTGACGGAGTTGCCGGCATGGGCAAAAAAACGGCGGCGCGTGTGATTCTTGAACTGAAAGAAAAGGTCGATGCGGCGGAAACGGCGGCTGCTTCCGCAGGGGGTGCCGCAAACACGGCGCAGGATAACGGAATGCGTGCCGAAGCGGTTGCAGCATTGGTTGCGCTCGGTTATGACGGTGCAAGTGCGGGCAGGGCGGTGGCATCCGTCCCGGATTGCGATCGCGTTGAGGATATGATAATGCAGGCATTGCGTGCAACGACTAAATAAATTTTTCACGCCGAAGCGGAAGATTCACCGAAAAAGCGGGTCCGCTGCGGAACACAAAAAGATTTGACGGATGCTTTTGCGGAAGTCGGATTTAACGGAGTGACGGGATTTAAATGGATGACGACAGGCTCATAACTTCATCAATGCTTGCGGAGGATGAAAACTGCGAATTCAGTCTGCGCCCGCGTTTTCTTGCGGAATACATCGGGCAGGGCAACGTTAAGGAACATATCGGAGTTTATATCCATGCCGCAAAACTGCGCGGAGAGGCGTTGGATCACACCCTGCTTTACGGCCCGCCGGGTCTTGGAAAAACGACGCTTGCGGCAATAATCGCAAACGAGATGGGCGGCAATCTGCGCATCACGAGCGGCCCCGCAATAACTCATGCAGGTGATCTTGCGGCATTGCTTTCAAACCTTGCCGAAGGCGATGTGCTTTTTATTGACGAGATTCACCGATTGAATGCAAACGTTGAGGAGATTCTTTACCCCGCAATGGAGGATTTTGCATACGACATAATTATCGGCAAGGGACCGTCCGCCAGGTCGCTGCGGCTTGAACTGCCGAAATTCACCCTTGTGGGTGCAACAACGCGAATGGGGCTTTTGACCGCGCCGCTTCGCGACAGATTCGGAATAAAGGAACAGCTTGAGCTTTACACGCCTGAGGATTTGAAAGAAATCGTTGTTCGCAGCGCGGGCATACTCGATATTGAAATAACGGAGGACGGCGCACTTGAAATTGCATCGCGTTCAAGAGGAACTCCGCGAATCGCAAACAGGCTTTTGCGGCGTGTCCGCGACTTTGCACAGGTTCGCGCAAACGGTATTATTGACCTTGAAACGGCAAAAAACGGGCTTGATATGCTTGCGATAGACGAACTCGGGCTTGACGCCGTTGACAGAAACATGCTGACGGCAATGATTGTGAAATTCGGCGGAAGACCTGTCGGATTGGATACAATTGCGGCGGCAACCGGTGAAGATGCTTCCACGATTGAAGATGTTTACGAACCGTATCTGCTGAGGCTCGGTTTCATTGCGCGTACGCCGCGCGGGCGGGTATTGCTTCCGGCGGGGTATTCGCACATGGGCTATGCTCCGCCGCAGGATTCAAACGGGCAGACTTCATTCATTTGAAAGGATTCTAAGGACTTTTCAGCTGAGTTGTGCCGGTTTTTCCGTTCGGAAGCGAACGGGGGATAAAAATAATAACGGAGGGCTACACAATGATGAGCAAAAAAACAAAGGCGATGGAGCAGCAGCTCACCCAACTTGCGCAGGAAAACGATGCGCTGCGCGCACAGCTTGCGGCGGCGGGTGTTGAAATTGAAAACGTTAAAAGCGAGCTTGCAAAAACCGTCGGCGAACGCGACAGGTTCAGAAACGAATTGAACGGCGCACAGCTCGATTTGAGCAACGCCAAACGCCGCTTGGACGATTTCAGGCTGCGTCAGGAAGCAATTGTGAACGCTCTTACCGAAGCGCATAACACGCGTGAACGCATATTAAAAGAAGCAAATGCAAATGCGGACAGAATCGATGCCGAAGCGAAGCAGCGCAGAACGGATATTCTGAACAAAGCGCAGGCGGCACTTGAAAGCGCAAAAAAAGAAGCGGCTCAGCTGATTGCGGATGCAAAACGTGATGCCGCCGGCATTCGCGATGCCGCACAGAAGGATGCACAGCAGGTTACGGACACCGCCCTTGACGAGGCAACGGAGTTGATCGCAGGCGCAAAAGCCGATGCCGAAACGATGATGGACGAAGCACAGGCTGCGGTTGATGAAAAACAGGCGCAGGTGGACGAGCTGAACTTTTCACTGAGCGAAAAGGCAAGGCTTGCGCTTGAACAGGCACGGAAATATGCGCAGATAATGGAATCCCTTGCCGAATTGAATTTCGAAACGGCGGTTGAAGCACGATATGCGGAAAAATACGCACCCGCCGCGGCAGAGCCCGAGAACAGCGGTGAATGCGCGGACGATGCCGATGAAACTTCACTGAGCGAAACAAATCCGGATGCAGCGGATTCGAACGAAATGGATTTGAACGAAGCGAAGCAAGGCACAGAGAGCATAAGGGGCACCGGCGGTGCGGAAGCAATGCCTCCGTGCGGCCGCGAAAAAACATGCTGCTCCTGCGATAATGCGGAAGCGGTGTCGGATTCGGAAACGCCTGATGTTTGCGGACAGGAAAACACGGAACTGCCTAAAGAAACGGAAGATTCAAATCCCGAAACAACGGATGAACCGAAAGAGCAGGCCGTCTGTTCCGCAACGGAAAACGGAGAGCCGGAGAGTCACACAGGTGCGGAAGGTGAAGCGGAAGACAAACCCGAAACGGCAGATCCTGCGGATGACTGTGATGAGCAAATCAAAACAGCGGAAGAATCCGAAAAATCGATGAAGAACGAGAACGGCAAACACACAAAATCGGTCGAGTCGGAATTTCCGGAAGAATACAGCAGCGCGGCATCGCTGATGCGAAGCATTTATTCTATTGAAGGCAGGGATATCCCCGAGGAGGCGGATGATGAAGGTGAGCTGTACGATATCGGTGAAGGGACGCCGCTCACGATTCATCAGGATGAGGAGAGCGGCGAGGAAACATTCTCTTTGCCGGTTGATCCGGATTTGCGCGATATCTTAAGAGATATAATGAAGAAATAATGCGTCTTCGGCTGAAAACATGTGTGAAAGATAAAAAGTATGAATATTCTTGTTGTTAATGATGACGGATATACCGCGCCCGGCATTGCCGCGCTGGTTCGGGAATTGCGCAAGGAGCATGATGTGTTCGTTTGCGCACCGAAGGAAAATCAGAGTGCGGTCGGGCACGGGTTGACTTTGAGAAGACTGCTGCATGCGGAAAAGGTTACGGTATTTGACGATGATGCAAAAAACTCCGAACGGGAATTGAAACCCGTAACCGCATTTTGGGTTGACGGCACACCCGCGGATTGTGTGCGCGTTGCACTCGGCAACCTTTCCGCTGAGCCGGATATTGTGATTTCCGGAATCAATCAGGCTCCGAACCTCGGCACGGATGTGCTGTATTCCGGCACCGTTTCCGCTGCGGAGGAGGCGGCAATGCTCGGTTACCGCGCCGTTGCGGTTTCAAGAGATACGCTCGGAACGGACTATTTTGATGATGCGGCGGCTCACTTTTGCAGCAATATTGACCTGTTCATTGGCTGCTTAACGGAAAGCCACAGGCTTTTGAATGTGAACTATCCCTATCTGCCTGCGAATGAATATCGCGGAATACGGGTCGGGTATCTTGCAGAGCAGATATATCCGATTGCCTATATCGAAATAAAGGACGAAAACGGAAGCATCGGCTACAAAACTCCGAGCAACAAGCTGACAAGCTGCGCCGAGCATGACACGACGGACGAAAAATTCGTT
>OHEV01001378.1_pt1 | contig 9670 bp, 9 predicted proteins | sample 1567331 | NCBI WGS metagenome assembly OHEV01 (sample SAMEA3879561, study PRJEB24766) | human gut metagenome | biome: human-associated habitat; feature: feces | place: USA | collected 1985/1987 | reverse complement strand
CAATGCGGACAGTCATCTGAGCCATGGCGGTTTTCTCCTTTGGTTATCCCGCGCATTGTGTCTGATGTGCCGGTCGTCTGCATGGTTTTGCACCAAAACCACCCGGAAAATAAAGCCCGGAAACCGTGAGGCCTCCGGGCTTTGTTGTCACAGCGGAAAGCGACAGGCTTTCCGCTTGTCAGGCATTAATAATTCCAGCCTTCCTTGAGCCAGCGGGCAACATCCAGAGCACAGTACGTGAGGATGCCGTCGGCACCGGCGCGCTTGCAGCAGATCATCGTTTCCATCGTGATGCGCTTTTCATCGATGGCACCGGCCTGAGCGGCAAACTTGATCATGGCGTATTCGCCGGAGACGTGGTAGACGAAGGTCGGGGCCATGAATTCGTCCTTGACGCGGCGAACCACATCAAGGTAGGGCATCCCGGGCTTGACCATCACCATGTCGGCGCCTTCTTCAAGGTCAAGGCCCACTTCCCAGAGGGCTTCATTACTGTTGGCCGGATCCTGCTGGTAGACGGACTTATTGGACTTGCCGAGGTTGGAACTTGAACCCACGGCGTCGCGGAACGGGCCATAGAAAGCGGAGGCGTACTTGGCGGAATAGGCCATGATGCGCGTGTGAATGAGGCCTTCACGGTCAAAGGCGGCACGGATTTTGCCGATGCGGCCGTCCATCATGTCTGAGGGCGCCACAACGTCGGTGCCGGCGCGGGCCTGCGCAAGCGACTGCTCGATGAGCATCTCAATTGTTTCGTCGTTGAGAATATAGCCCGTCTCATCGATGAGACCGTCCTGGCCGTGTGTGGTGTAGGGGTCAAGCGCAACGTCGCACATGACGCCTAAGTTCGGGCAGGCCGCCTTAATCGCGCGCACCGTGCGGGGAATCAAACCGTCGGGGTTGGCGGCTTCGCGGCCGTCAGGGGTTTTGAGGTTATCTTCAATGTGCGGGAAAAGGGCCACCATCGGAATGCCGAGGCTTTCCATTTCCTGACACAGCGCCACCATCTCGTCGATCGTGTAGCGGTAGACGCCCGGCATCGTGGGGATGGGTTCACGGTCGTGCTCGCCTTCCTTCACAAAGACAGGAAGAATCAGGTCGTTGGGGGTGACCACGTTTTCACGCATCAGACGGCGCGAAAAATCATCGTGACGCATGCGGCGCATGCGCTTCATCGGATACTGACCCAAAGTCTGCATTTTGTTTGTCCTTCTAAAGTATCAGGCGAGGCGCCCTTCGGGATCAATCCACGAAAGAAGCGTCTCCTGAAGGGGTTCCACCCCTTCTTTTTTCAAACCGGAAAAAAGCTGTACGAAAATATGCGGTCCCGTTTCGCGGGCGCGCTTTTGCGCGGCGGCAAGAACCTTTGCGCGCTCGGCGCGGCTGATCTGGTCGCACTTGTTGATGAGCCAGAGCTGCCGCACGTGCGTCTTGTCGGAAAAAAAGTGAATGAGCCATTCATCGGCTGGCATAAAGGGGCGGCGGGCATCCATGACGATCACCACACCCACCAGACTCGGGCGTTCGGCAATGTAGCCGCCAACGAGCGACGTCCAGCTTGCCCGCATCTGGGGGCTCGCCTTGGCGTAACCGTAACCGGGCAGGTCCACGAGAAACGCGATGTCTTCGCGTCCAGCTTTTTTCCCTTCCCCGGTTTTGCGGGAGAGGTTAAAAAAGTTCACCAGCTGCGTGCGGCCCGGCGTTTTGGAGGCAAACGCAAGCCGCCCCTGCCGGGTGAGCACATTAATGGTGGTGGATTTGCCGGCGTTGCTGCGTCCGGCAAAGGCAATCTCGGGCAGTCCGGCCGGGGGCAGTTGATTGACCTGCGCGGCGGACGTCAGAAAACGGGCGGATTCAAACAGCGACACGATGAAACTTTCCTAAAACACGTCAGGCACAGACAATATCCTATGCCATTAACCCTATATGGTATCAGGACTTTCTAACACGAAAGTTAAGTTTTTTTTGCTCAAAAACCTTGTTAAAGCTGAGAAAAAGCCTGCCTTTCGGGCAATCATGCTTCAAAGGGCGCAACAGTATCGATAAAGCCTCCGCCGAGACACACATCTCCCGCGTAAAGCACGGCGCTTTGCCCCGGGGTTGCCGACCACTGCGGATCAGGAAACGTGAGGCTCATGGTGCCTTCAGCCGTATCTGCGGCGGCAATGACGCAGCTGCCGTCAGGCGCCCTGTAGCGGGTTTTCACCGTTACGGGGTCTCCGGGCAAAGGCGCTTTTCCCGACACCCAGCTGCAGTGCACGGCGGTCAGCGCCCTTGTGAGAAGCCTCGGATCATCGTGCCCCTGCACGACGATGAGCGTATTGGTCTTGAGATCCTTGCCGGCAACAAACCAGGGTTCGCCGTTACCGTCGCGGCTACCGCCGATACGGCAGGTAGCGGTTTAAAAATTCCCGGAAAGGGCGCTCGCCGATAAAGCAGATCCCGGTGGAATCCTTTTTCGCTGCTACCGGGAGCCCGATCTCGCGGGCAATGCGGCGTACGTCCTTTTTGTACATGGCGCCCACGGGGAAAACGGCCTTGGAGAGCTGCGACTGGTTGAGCCGGTGCAGAAAGTAGCTCTGATCCTTACCCGGATCGGTGCCTCTCAGTAGTTCAAAGCCGTTTTCCGTTTCACGCACCTGAGCGTAGTGGCCGGTCGCGATATGATCCGCCCCCATGCGCATGGCTTCGTCCAAAAACGCCTTGAATTTAATCTCGGCGTTACAGAGCACATCGGGGTTGGGGGTGCGGCCCGCGGAATATTCCCGCAAAAAGTCGGAAAAGACGCGCTTCTTGTACTCCTTGGCGAAATTGACCGCCTCGAGGTCAATGCCGATCACGTCAGCAGCGCTTGCGGCATCGATAAAGTCCTGGCGGCTTGAGCAGTATTCGCTGTCGTCATCGTCTTCCCAGTTTTTCATGAAAAGCCCGGTGACGTTGTAGCCCGCTTTTTTCAGAAGGTAGGCGGACACGGCGCTGTCAACGCCGCCGCTCATCCCGATAACCACATTACGCATTGTGCAGAGTGCCTGATTTTTCAAAGAAAATTGAGCCTCAAATTATAGAGGCCGAAAGGAGGCAAAAAAACGCAAAACGGCCCAAGGCCGGAGAGAAGGCCATCCTCCCCGGCTCCGGGCCGCTGCTGTCGGTCAGAGTGCTTAAAAAAGTTAATGCAGCGTTCCGACGAGGGGTTCCACCTCAGCCTGCGGTGCGTGGCAAAGCAGGCACTCGTAGCGCGAGGGATGCATCACTTTCTTGCCGTCCACGGTCGTCCAGTGGGTTTCGGGCATTGCAACGGGCTCACCCTTTACTTTCTTTGCGCCGATTTTCGCGGTATCGGCGTGGCACATCATGCAGGGGTTGGAGTCCTTTGTGATGCGGAAGTTCTTCACATCATGCGGAATCATTGCCGGCATCCCGTACTGCGTTTCGCGATAGAGGCCCCCGTTCATCGTAAAGGGCTTGGGCGAGGGTGTGGCAAAGGGCGAAGTCTTCTCAAGGCTCATGCTGTCGATGTCGACGGGCTGAGGGCTCGAGCAGGCACCGATCAAAGCAACGGCGGCCACGGCCGCGGCAAGGGTAAGAATACGTGCTTTCATCATTGTCTCCTGTTGGTTGAATTGTTTTCCGTGTCCGGGAGAACCGCAATCACTTTGCGGCCCAACGGACGCACGCCGAACGTGAGGGCTTTTTCCGGACATACCGCGACACAGCGGCCGCAGTTGGTGCATTCCATTCCGGTGATAAAGCCGCGTCCGGCAGCTTGGTTGAAGTTGATGACACCGGGTTCGGGGCAGACTTTCAGGCAGTCCCCGCACCGGGTGCAGAGTGAATCGTTGAAAACGGGTTTGATGACGCCCACCTTCCCGGCGCACGACCAGAAGGCTCCCAAAGGACAGAGGTGTCCGCACCAGCCGCGGCGGACAACCAGCAGGTCCAGCGCGAAAACACCCAAAACGGCACTCGCGCCCCCGAGGCCAAACCCCCAGACGACTTCGCGCCAGAGCCAGGCCTGAGGACTTATCCACTCAAAGGCAGCGGACCCGGTCACGGCGCTCGCAATAAGCGCGCCCAGCGCCACCGCATAGCGGGTTTTGCTGCTTAAGCGCACCCAGTCGGTTTTGATCCCGAGCTTAACGCGCACCCAGTCGGCAAAATCCGTCACGGAGTTCATGGGACAGACCCAGGCGCAGAAACTGCGGCCTCCGAGAAGGATGTAGCCCGCAAGAACAAGAAGGGCACCGACGATGAGCGTCACTTCCGGCATAAGCCCTGCGGCAAGCTTTTGGATGAGCGCAAAGGGGTCCGAGAGGGGAATGGTCCCCAAAACGAGACTCGCGCTTAAGTCACCCGAGAGAATCGGGCGCCCCAAAAGCGTCCACCCCAGACGCGCCGTTCCTGCAAAGAGCGCAAGAACCGCAAGCTGCGCGATGCGCCTTGCAATCTCAAAGCGGTACCGCACAAACCAGCCCGACAACGACTTCGGGGGCTCGGCGTGACGCACGGCTTTTTTCTGTGTCATCACAGGCCCTCCTCAGAGTTGAGGTAGTCAAGACCCGCAGGGGCGACAGGCGCGGTTTGTGGTGCCGCGTCTTTGGCCGGAATATGCGGGTGATGCGGCTGGTTGGTTTTCCAGCTTAAGCGGTAATGTTCGCCGATGCGGCCCAAAAAGCTCTTACGCTCAAGAATGTTGATCGCAGAAACTTCCGTGGGGCAGCTCTTCGTGCACATGCCGCAGCCCGTGCAGTGATCCGGATCGATCGTTGGCACAAAAACGGCGTGCTTGGAGATCTGACGCGGATGCGGCACGAGCGTCAAGGCCTTGTCGCGCACGGGGCAGACGCGCCAGCAGACTTCACAGCGAAGGCCCTGCCAGGACAGGCACGAGACGGGATCAACCGCGGCAATGCCCATTTGCGCTTTTTTGATGTCCTGCATCCGGCGGTCAAGAGCCCCTGACGGGCACACTCTCACGCAGGGGATGTCTTCGCACATCTCGCAGGGTACGTCGCGCGGTACAAAGTAGGGGGTTCCAGCCGGGGCAGGATCCCCGATACCGGCGAGTTTGAGCGTCCCGAAGGGGCATGCCTTTACGCACAGCCCGCATTTGACGCACAAGTCCGTAAAGTGCGCGGTTGCTCCCGGCGGGGGCGGAGCCCACGCCGCGGACCGGGCCTGGCGCACAAGTGCGGTCATGCCGGCAGCGGCCGCAAGCGCCACACCTGCGGCCTCAAGCGTAACTCCCAGCGCTTCGCGTCGAGTGACTTTAAGCATTGTTACTGAACCTTAGGGGCGTAGGCGAAAGGGAGGGGCGTATTCCACCCGAGTTCCTTTCTTTGGCGCATCCCGCAGACACTGTCCGCAGGATGCGCACGAACACCCGTTTTCCTCTTTACGCGCGCGTCACGTAAACCGCGGCCTTCTTGTAGTCGGGTTCGGCCGAGATCGGATCGGTGGCGTCGATGCAGAGCTTGTTGACCTGCACGGCTTCATCGAAGAACGCGAGCCACACCGTTCCCTTCGGGCACTTCCAGCGGCCCTGCGTTTCCACAAGCGCCTTAATCGAACCGCGGCGGCTTGTGATCTGCGCGAGGTCGTTGCGCTTTAAGTTACGGGCGGCGGCGTCAGAGGGGTTCATGTAAAGAACGGCTGAGGGCGCAGCGCGGTGCAGTTCCGGCACGCGGCGCGTCATCGAACCCGTGTGCCAGTGCTCAAGGATACGGCCCGTGCAGAGGTTGAGGTCGTACTTCGCATCGGGCACTTCCACCGGAGCCGCGTACGGACGGAAGAAGATCTTGGCGCGGCCCGGCAGCGGTTTCGGCGTCTTATCGGTGATGCCGTCGAGGTTACCCTGCGGAATCGCCTTCATGAGTTTGCCGTAGAACTCGAAGTCGCCGGTCTTCACAAACGGGTCGTACTTGGCGTTGAAGCGGTAAGCGGTTTCCTTGCCGTTAACAACAGGCCAGGTGAGACCGCGCACCTTCGGGTCCATGTAGGTGTCAAAGTCCGCGAGGTCATGGCCGTCGCCCAGGGTGAACTGACGGTATTCGGCGAAAAGCGCTTTTTCCGGGAACCAGGTGACGCCCAGGGCTTCGGCGGTGCAGTTTCTCTCATTCGGGTACTTCGGATCAGGCCACGGGCAGTTCTTCACGGTCTTCATGCCGGCGTACAGCACGTCGTAGAGCGTGGCGTCCGGGCTGTACCCCATGGCCTTGGCGCCTTCGAGAACGTTCGGAAGCGTCTTCTTGCCCGCCTTTTGCTCCTTCCAGCATTCGCTGATTTTGAAGCGCTTGGCAAGCTCCATCATCATCCAGATGTCGCTTCGGGCTTCACCCGGGGGCAGCACCATCTGATGCCACCCCTGCGTGCGGCGTTCGGCGTTGCCGTAAAGGCCCCATTTTTCAAAGATCATCGCGACCGGCAGAATCAGGTCGGCGACCTTGGCAGAGAGGGTCGGATAGGCGTCTGCGACCACCACAAAGTTTTCGGGTTTGCGCGCGGCTTTGAGCCAGTGGTTCGAGTTCGGCGTGGACTGGAAGATATTGACGACCTGCGTCCACATAAAGTTGATCGAGCCGTCTTCAAGACCGCGCAGAAGGCCCATCACGGGTTTGCCCAAAACCGGGTTCAGGGTTCCTGCGGGCAGATTCCAGAGACCTTCGGTCTTCTTTTCATGCGCTTTGTTGCCGACGAGCATATCGGCAGGGAGCCGGTGCGAGAACGCACCCACTTCACGGGCCGAGCCGCAGGCAGAGGGCTGACCGGTGAGCGAAAATGCGCCGTTACCCGGGCGGGCCTGCTTGTTGGTGAGAAGATGCAGGGCGTAGATCTGTTCGTTTACCCACACACCGCGCACGTGCTGGTTCACACCCATGCACCAGAAGGAGAGGATGTCACGCTTCTTGTCGCAGAAGGTGTCGGCCAGATGCACGAGCTTTTTCTTGAAGGATTCGAGCGACTCGTCGGGATCGCCCTTGGCGAGTTTGGCGACGAAGTCCAAGGTATAGGGTTCAAGACCGCGCTTATATTCTTCAAAGGAGATGTGCCAGTGGCCGCCCGCGGGCTGCTTCTGCTCAACGACCTGACCGGCCTTGCGGCGCTGGCCGACGGCTTCTTCCGGGGTGAGCGTAATCTTGAGCTGCTTTTCCTGCGTGTCTTTTTCGGCTTCAAAGGCAAACTTCGAGGTGGGGCGCATGCCGTAGCCGAGGCAAAGACGCAGTGCTTCGTGATGAAGTCCTGGTCATAGGCCTTGCGGCGCACGATTTCGCGGGCAACGTAATTCAAAATCGCAAGATCGGTGTTGGGCTTAAAGACGATTTCGGTGTCGGCCATGTTCGAAGACATGTTCGACGCCGTCGTCAGATTGATGATGCGGGTGTCCTTGTGCGTGAGCTTGCGGTCGGTGACGCGGCTCCAGAGGACGGGGTGGGCTTCGGCCATGTTGTTGCCCCAGAGCACCATCGTGTCGCACTTTTCAATATCGGCGTAGATGTTGCTGGGTTCGTCAACGCCGAAGGTCTGATAAAAGCCCACAACGGCGGAAGCCATACAGAGGCGCGCATTCGGGTCAATGTTGTTGGAGCGGAACCCGGCCTTCATGAGTTTACTGGCGCAGTACGATTCCGGAATCGTGTACTGGCCGGAACCGACGATGGCGATGCCTTCCGGACCCTTTGCCTGGTAGGCGCGGCGCAGCTGTTTCTCCATTTCGTCGAGAGCTTCTTCCCAGCTCACCGGCTCAAAGCGCCCGTTCTTGTCGAATTTGCCGTTCTTCTTACGCATCAGGGGCTGCGTGAGGCGGTCCTTGCCGTAGAGAATCTTGGCGTTGAAGTAACCCTTAATGCAGTTAAGACCGCGGTTCACAGGGGCTTCGGGGTCACCCTTGGTGGCCACGACGCGGCCGTTGAGGGTGCCGACCTGCAGGCCGCAGCCCGTGCCGCAGAAGCGGCAGACGCCCTTTTGCCAGCGGATGCCGGCATCGGCCTCGGCCGCAGCCTGCGCGGCAACCGGCGTAATGGGAATACCGACGGTGGCGGCGGCACTGGCGGCAACACCCGCCTTCATAAGGTCTCGGCGGGATAAAGTCTGAGTATTCTCCTGCATAAGCTTCTCCTGAGGGGTAAATGGGATAAGGGCCGCATGTTGGGGCAGACGGCCCCTGCGTTAATCGAGTTCTTTGATGACCGCGGAGACGGGGAGCGCATCCTCGGCGCTCTCTTCATCGCTGCGGTGCACGATGAGACTCACGTCCGCAACACCCTCCATGGTGCGCAGACGCTGAAATTTGTCGGCTTCACCGTGCACACTGTCGTCTTCAATCACAACAACGATGCGGCCGGTGGCTGGGTCGGTCTGGTGTACTTCCGCTGTCTTTGAAGATTTGAGCGCGGCAAGTACGGCGTCCATGGCGCCCGGGGCGCATGTGACGACTAATCCGGAGTAGTAAGCCATTAGTAAGCCATAAGTATAGGGTCCATTTGCCAATCATAACCGTATAGCGTTGTTACCTGTGTGAATAGCGAATGTTTTTTGGCTGATATTTCGGGAAAATTTCGAATTTTGTGAGAGGTTGTTGTTTTTTCGTCAGACAACAAAAAACGGAGCCCGTAAGCTCCGTTTTTCGCCTCTTCCTGTTTCTGGCCGGGCGTCTGTTTTAAAGAGCCCGGCCGGCGCGGAAAGTAGCGTCCTCTACCTTATTTTTTTATAGTTTTCTCTTAGATGTAGCCGTAGATCATGCCCAGGACATAGCCCACAGCCGTGGCGGACAGAACGCCGATCAGGCCCGGGGCGATGAACGAGTGGTTGATCACGAACTTACCGATGTGGGTCGTACCGGAGCGGTCGAACGTCAGAGCGGCAAGGTCAGACGGATACGTCGGGAGAATGTAGTAGCCGTAGCAGGCGGAAGCCATGGCCACAATGATTCCCGGAGGCGTGCCGATGGCGATGGCAACCGGGGTCACCGTAGCAATAGCGGCAGCCTGAGAGTTCACGAGCTTGGAGACCAACAGCAGCACAGCGCCGTAAGCCCACGGATAAGCACGGACCCATTCAGTCAAACCGGCCTTCAACTGCGGCAGGTGGTTGGAGAACATCGTATCGGACATCCAGGCCACGCCGTAAACCGAGACGATGGCGACCATACCGGCATTGAAGACGGAGGTCTTGCTGATCTTCTTGGCGTTGCAGAACATGACCATGAGGATACCGGCAAGAAGCATCATCATCTGAATGACAAGCGTCATCGACAGGCGCTTCTTACCAACCATCGGACGGAGTTCAGGCACAGAACCGAGGATAGCCACGAGTGCCACGATGCCAAGGAAGATCCAGAGGCTCGCCCACTGCTTGCCGGTGAACTTGACACCGATCAGAGTGGTGGTTTCGCCGTAAACGTACTTCTTCTGTTCCGGATCAGCAATCAGAGCCTGGAACTTCTCATCCTTGTCCAGATCCTTGCCGCGGAACATCGAGAACGTACCCACGAGGAAAAGACCGACGATAGCCGACGGAATCACGACGGAGAAGAGCTGCACGAAGCCGAAGGGATGGCCGCCCACGGTCTGACCGTCGAGGAGAGCGATCAGCGAGACGGCAGCCACAGCGGCCGGCGAGCAGATCACGCCCATCTGAGCAGCAATCGTGGAAGCAGCCATCGGGCGTTCCGGAC
>OHEV01001373.1_pt1 | contig 9682 bp, 9 predicted proteins | sample 1567331 | NCBI WGS metagenome assembly OHEV01 (sample SAMEA3879561, study PRJEB24766) | human gut metagenome | biome: human-associated habitat; feature: feces | place: USA | collected 1985/1987 | reverse complement strand
ATCTTATATCCACCGGCGGAACAATTGCATGTGTGCCGACCGATAACGGGCTTAAGCCCGAGCTTTCGGCAAGGGAGCTTTTGAACCTTGTTCGCGGAGAAACTTCGAATTGCGCAGGCAGCACTTGTGAGGGTGCAAAGCAGTGCAGCGTTTTCGGCAATGTTCATTGTGTTGATCTTTTCAGCATGGATTCATCCAATATTCAACCTGAGGAATGGATCACCATTGCGGAAGCGATAAACCAATATGCGGACAAATGTGACGGAATTGTTTTGACACACGGAACGGATACCATGGCATACACTGCAAGCATGCTCAGCTTTATGCTTGCGGGGATTCGGATTCCCGTTGTGCTGACCGGTGCGCAGTATCCTGCGGTTTATCCGGACTCCGACGGAAGGCGCAACCTTGAAAATGCAATCATTGCGGCAACGGCGCTCACGGGCGGGGTCTATATCTGCTTCGGCAATTCGCTGATGCTCGGCTGCCGCGCCGTAAAAACGCGCACAACATCGCTCAATGCGTTTGAATCGATTAATTACCCATATATCGGCACCGTAAGCGACGGCAGGATGCTTGCGCTGCACAGTCCGCAGGTTCGCAGCGAATACAGCTTTTCAACCGACATTGATCCGCGGGTTGCGCTCATAAAGCTTATTCCCGGACTCAGCCCGAAATTGCTTGACTGCTGCCTCGACTGCGACATTAAGGGAGTTGTTGTGGAGGCTTTCGGTTTGGGAGGAATGCACAGCATTCGCCGCAATCATCTGAAGGCAATTGAAAGGCTGATGGCGAACGATATTCCCGTAATTCTGACTTCGCAGTGTCTGTATGAACAGAGCACGCCCGATATTTACGAGGTCAGCCGTCCGCTGAAGGAACTCGGAATCATTTCTGCCGGTGATATGACAACGGAGGCGGCAATAACAAAGCTCATGTGGGTTCTCGGACACACGAGCGGCATTGACGGCGTGCGCAATATGATGCAGACGAATCTTGTGGGTGAGCTGACTCAAAAGGATTGAGATTGCGGGATGCTTCGAATCGTTTCGAACATTCCGAAAACGGCAAAGCCCCGAACGGGGCGGAAAGGAACGTATAAACATGAAAAAAAGCATTAGACTTTTCACCTTTATGCTTGCGGCCGTTCTTGCGGCCTGTGCTTTCGCGGGCTGCGGAGGGAACGAACAGCCCGCAAACCCGACTCCGGATGCAAACGAAGTTTTGGTATCTCCGAATATTTACAACGAACTTCTGAATGCTTCTTCCGCGCAATTCCTGCGCATAAACTCTGACGGACAGCAGAACGGTGAGCCGGTTGTGATTCGCGAGGAGGAAACGTTCAAAACCGAAGTTTTGCCGCTTATTCCGGGCGCTCAGGCCCGTGCGGATGCGGAGGCGGCATATAATGCGGAATTCTTTCAAAAGTACTTCGTTGTTGCTGCAAAATTCTATGTTTCAAGCGGATCCACAAGCTTCAAACTCAGCGGAGTAACAACCTTTAACGGAAACATCAATATCAGCATCGCGTCGGGCGTGAACGGCGTCGGCACGGGCGATATGGCAGCTTTCCTCGGAATAATTTCACTCAGCTTGGATAAATACGATCCGGAAATGCCTGTGAATATTCTTTCGGTGCCGCTGATGACGGATAAGGAAAAAGAACAATAAGCGCGTTCGTATCTGTTTTGAAGCAGCTGCCGGTCAGCGAAAGAACAATTCGGAAAAATGAACAGCCCGAAAACGCAGATGCCTGATGCGGAGATTTGCAGCGGGTTCAGCGTTTTTGCGCAGTTTTAAAATGATGATGCTTCAGCCGGCGCATCCCGCATATGCTTACCTGATACGTTTTTCATGCTGGAGACAAAAACAGATTGAAATGTAAAATTTGCTTCGGAGGCATTCGGATGAAAAAACAACTGAACAGAAGTGAACTGCTCGGCAGTCTGCCTGTGAAGCGTGCGGTGCTGATGCAGATTCTGCCTGCAATTGCAAGCCAAATGGTTGCATTGGCTTACGGTATTGCGGATACTTATTTTGTCGGCCTGCTAAACGATCCGGACAAAACGGCGGCGGTCACGGTTGCCAATGCTGCGTTTTTGATGCTCACAGCTCTCAGCAACCTTTTCGGCATCGGCGGCGCAAGCCTTATTGCGCGGCTGCTCGGTGCGGGAAAGCCCGATAAGGCGCGGGAGGTATCCGTATTCTGCTTTTACGGCGGGCTTTTGAGTGCAGCCGTTTTCGGTGCGGCGGTCGGCATTTTCAATGAACGGATCCTGCTCCTCTGCGGCGCGCGCGGTATGACGCTTGAATACGCAAAGGGTTATGTTTTTTACACACTGACGCTCGGTGCGGTGCCGACGGTGCTGACAACTTTGCTGACGAACCTTGTTCGCTCGGAGGGCGCGGCAGCGGCTGCAAGCTTCGGCGCGATTCTCGGATGCATTGTGAACATTGCACTTGACCCGATTTTTGTTCTTCCGTGGGGATTGAACATGGGCGCAGCGGGTGCGGGTGCGGCAACCGCAATTTCGAATGCGGTAGGGCTTGCATTCTTTATCTGCTACATCATTAAACAGCGCGGAAAAACCGTTTTGGGATTAAATCCCGCACTGCTCAGTCATTCGCGTGAACATGCGGGTGCGGTACTGCGCATAGGTGCACCGTCCGCTTTGCAATATGCTTTGACGGTCGTTGCCGTTTCGGCGCAGATGAATTTTGTTGCAAAATACGGCAATGAGGCGGTTGCTGCCGTCGGTATAACGAAAAAGCTTGATCAATTGCCGCTGTTTTTTTCAATCGGCGTTGCCAACGGCATGCTGCCGCTGATAGGCTACAATTATGCTGCAAAAAAGTTTAAACGAACAGAGGATTCGTTCCGCTTCGGATGCATCATCTCACTGTCATTTGCGCTTTTTTGCGTTGTGATATATGAAATTTTTGCGCCGGGACTGGCATCGCTGTTTATCAAAAACGAGGTAACGGTGAAATATGCGGCAGCCTTCCTGCGCAGGATGGTGCTTGCAATGCCGCTGATGAGCCTTTGCTACCCGCTGATAATCAAATTTCAGGCGATGGGCAAGGCAAAAGAATCGATAACGGTTTCGATTCTTCGCAAGGGAGTTCTCGATATTCCGCTTTATTTCATGATGGATGCACTGTTTCCGCTGTACGGCTGCATGTGGGTTCAGCCGATTGTTGACACGTTGTCCCTCGGGGTTGCGGCGGTGCTCAACAGGCGAATTGTGCGGCATGATGAATCAACTCGGCTTGAAGCGGAGAAAAATGCGGAATGATGCAGCTGCACCAAAATGAGCTGTCAACAGTAATATATATACAAGCCCGCCGGAAGTATTGCTTCCCTCTGCGGGAGAATAAGCTGCCTTCAGCGGGCAGAAAGGGGAATTTATGTCAAAATGCATTATACTGACGGGCGGCGGCTCCGCCGGTCATGTGACGCCTAACATCGCGCTGCTTCCGTACCTTCGCGCACAGGGGTGCGAAATTCATTATATCGGACTTGCCGGAAGCATTGAGGAGAAATTGATTTCGGAACAGCGTGATGTCAAATTTCATGCTATCGAATCCGGAAAATTCCGTCGTTATTTTTCGCTGAAAAACCTTTCAGACCCGTTCAAAGTGCTTAAGGGAATATCTCAATCCAAAAAGCTGATGAAGTCGCTTCAGCCCGATGTTGTGTTCTCAAAGGGCGGTTTTGTGAGTGTGCCGGTTGTTATTGCCGCGAAAGGAAAAACAACAGTAATTTGTCATGAATCGGATTATACTCCGGGGCTTGCGAACCGAATTGCGGGCAGATTTGCCGACACGATTTGCGTAACATTTGAGGACACGCTGGAGCACCTCGGCAAGAAGCGCAGCTCCGCAGTTCATACAGGAACGCCGATTCGCCGCGAGCTTTTCAGCGGCAAGCGTGAGCGCGGACTTCAATTCCTCGGTTTTGACGGCAAAAAACCTATTATACTTATTATGGGGGGAAGTCTCGGAGCGGCTGCATTGAACGACGGAGTTCGGGCAGCGCTGCCGAAACTTACAAAGCAATTCGATATTGTTCATCTTTGCGGGAAGGGCAAGCTGGATGAAAGTATCGACTGCCCGGGTTACAGACAATATGAGTATATCGGCAGAGAGCTTCCGGATCTGCTTGCAGCGACCGAACTTGTTGTAAGCCGCGCAGGTGCAAATGCCGTGTTTGAATTTCTCGCGCTCGGCATTCCCGCGCTGCTTGTTCCGCTGCCCCTTGGCGCAAGCCGCGGCGATCAAATCCTGAATGCGGAATATGTTCGCAAAAAGGGTTATGCGGCCGTTCTTCCGCAAGAGGAGCTGACACCGGAAGTGCTTGTTGACAGGGTGAACGAACTGTATGCTTCTCGTGAGACCTATCGCGCAAATATGAAAGCGGACCCGACATTGGACGGCACTCAAAAGGTTATGGCTGTTATTATGAATGCAATTAATAAAAAGAACACGCATTGAATTCAAAAAAATGCTGAAATTTCTTGCAAAACTGTTTATTAAGACTCCGAGGGAGTGCGATGATCCCGCAACGCGCCGTGCATACGGCGTGCTTTGCGGTGCCGTTGGAATACTGCTGAACATTCTGCTTTTTGCAGGAAAATTCATTGCGGGCAGCCTTGCAAAATCCGTTGCCGTGACTGCGGATGCGTTCAACAACCTTGCGGATGCGGGCAGTTCGGTAATAACCATGATTGGGTTCAGGCTTGCGGGACAGAAACCGGATAAGGAACACCCTTTCGGACACGGCAGGTTTGAATATATTGCGGGTCTGCTGGTTTCGGCTGCAATAATTCTTATGGGCGTTGAGCTGCTTAAAACTTCGGTTGAAAAAATCATTGCGCCTCAGGCAGTTGAGTTTTCGGTTCTGACAGCAGTGATACTGGTTTTTTCCGTTGCCGTGAAAATCTATATGGCGGTTTACAACGGTTCTCTCGGCAAAAAACTTGCATCGCCCGCACTCGCCGCAGCGGCCAAGGATTCACTTTCCGACAGCATTGCAACGGCAGTCGTACTCGTTTCATCGGCTGTCGGTCACTTCCTCAGAATTAATATTGACGGTTGGTGCGGTGCGGCGGTTGCTGTGTTCGTGCTTCGCGCCGGAATAATGTCAGTTCGGGATACGCTCGCGCCCTTGCTTGGGACTGAGCCCGATCCGGAATTTGTAAAAAGAATCAACGACATTGTTCTCTCTTACCCGGAGATTTCAGCGATTCACGATCTCATAATTCACGATTACGGCCCGGGAAGGCAGATAATTTCGCTTCACGCCGAAATGCCGACCGAGTCGGGTTCGGATATTTTTAAGCTGCATGATATCGTTGACAATGCCGAACGCCGACTTAGGCAGGAGCTTGGCTGTGATGCAACGATTCATCTTGACCCTGTTGCGGCGGAGGATGAGCAGACACAGATGCTTCACGAGCGTATGGAAGCGGCTCTGTTTGAAATCAACAGTGGGTTGACGATGCATGATTTTCGAATTGTTCCCGGTCCGACGCATACCAATCTGATTTTCGATGTTGTTGTGCCGTATGACAACAAGATGCCGCAGGCCGAGATCCTTGAAAAAATCGAATATGCCGCAGCGGAACTGCCTTCAGGGAAAAACGGCGGAAAATACTATGCGGTCGTTCGTTTCGACAGACCGTTCACGTGATGCTTCAGGAAATATCTCGGATGAAACAGATCGACTGCACGGCATTATTTCCCGGGAAATTTATGCATATTGCGCAATAAAGCCGAGTAACGGTTCGTTATGCAACAAAAAAAGTAATATGCGGCGCAATATATAAATACGGATTTTTTTTGCTGTCAAAACGGCTGAAAAAGTGGTATAATCCATGTATGCGTGAATTGGATACGCGGAAAACATAATGTAATTTTAGGAGGTTCACAAATGCCCGAAACGAGACCCTATATCCCGTGGGATGTTATCACAAATTTCATGAAAGATGCGTTCATGGGCTATGGCGTTCCCGAAAGGGATGCGGAAATCTGCACCGATGTTCTTGTTGAAAGCGACAGGCGGGGGATAGAGAGCCACGGCTGCAATCGTTTCAAACCGATTTATATCGACAGGTTCGAACAGGGAATATTGAATCCTGTCACAAATATTGAAGTGCTGCGCGAAACGCCCACAACGCTTGTTTATGATGCTCATAACGGCATGGGCATGGTTGCGAGCCACAGCATGATGGAAAAGCTCATCAAAAAAGCGAAAACTTACGGAATGGCAGCCGGTGCAATCCGCAACTCCAGTCATTACGGTATTGCGGGTTATTGGGCAATGATGGCAACTCGGGAAAACATGATCGGCTTCACCGGAACGAATGCAAGGCCGAGCATTGCGCCCACTTTCGGCGTTGAACCCATGCTGGGAACCAACCCGTTCACAATTGCAATGCCGACTGATGAACCGTTCCCGTTTGTGATTGACTGTGCAACATCGATCACCCAACGCGGCGAAATCGAAGTTCTTGCAAGACAGGGCAAACCCACACCGGAAGGGCGTGTTATCGGGCGGGACGGAAAGTTTATGACCGACAGCGATGAAATTCTTGCGGCACTTTTGCGCGGCGAAGCAAGCTTCATGCCCGTCGGCGGATATAAGGGATACAGCTATGCAACCGTGGTTGAAATCCTTTCCGCTGCGCTTGCACAGGGCAACTACATGAAGATGCTCACCGGCATTGCGGCGGACGGTTCCAAAAAACCGCATGGGTTGGGGCATTATTTCATGGTTTTCGATCCGGAAGCGTTTATGGGAATCGATGCGTTCAAAAAGACTGCCGGGGATATTCTGCGCGCTTTGCGTGCTTCGAAGGTTGCGCCCGGGCGCGAACGCATATACACGGCGGGAGAAATGGAATATCTGAAGTGGCTGGATCGAAGGGACAAGGGCGTTCCGGTCGGCGAATCGGTTCAGCGCGAACTCGCCGCCGTTCGCGATAAACTCGGTCTTTCGCAGTACGTTTTTCCGTTCGAAAGGGAAACTTCGGCCGAAATGAATCCGGATAAATGAATTTGAGCATTAAAGGGAAATTCACGACAATTTCAAAACCGACCTTGCCTAAAATTAAACCTGCCGCCCGAGTGATGAAGCCCGAGCGGCAGGCGGCGGTTGATTCAATTCCGCCCGCAAAGGCGGAAGTTACTTCGAAAAAGTCGCACTCTTCGGCCGAATCAGGCGGATCTTGCAAGCAGTTGTACCACCACTATTGCTTATAAGATCTCTTAGAGATCGATCCAGACGGTGATCTGTATGCTGCGATACAAGGATGTTATCAAGCCACATATCCTTATTGTTTACGGTAAGGCTTGTGGATTTTACTTTCGTTACAATAACGGAGTGGGAGTATCTTCCTTTGGCTGCGTTATAGACTTGGAGGATATCCCCGGTGCGAGGAACGACGGTCAGCTGCGTCCAAACCTTGTTGTTATTGTATCCCGTTGCCCGCGGACCGTACCCGGTGTTGGTTGTTACATAATCCCAAAAATCAACGACTCTGATAAACGCACCGCTTCCGTACTGATACGGCGAGTCGGCATTCCTGCCGTACCACGTTGATGTCTGCCGATAGTTTGCAGCGACCCTTGCCTTCAATGCGGCGGTGTTGTCCAAAGTATAACCTTTGGTGCCGCCGTAACCCGACCACATGCACTGTGAAACAAAGTTTGTGCAATCCAAACCCATGCTCTTGAATATGCCGTTATTAGTTGTCAATGCGAATTTTCTTGCATAGGCTACGGCAGCCTCTCTGTCATAGCTTACGGTCACGGATTTTGTGCCTTCGGGCAGTTCATCCGAGGCGGCAGCTTCGCTTGCAAGAACCGTATCAAAAGTTCCTGCGCAGGCAAGGATTATCGCAAGGATAATCGAGAAAAATCTTTTCATTTTTTGACCTCCGTATTTTGAATTTGTTATCGCTTTTTTGTTGTCGGAAACGATTTAACCGAAACTTAGGTTCAAATTGTTTTGCAATCAAGGCTGAACGCATGATTGATCAGCCCTGCGGTGTTTGTCTCGGATAGGTAGTGGCAAAAATGACAAATTCGGCATAGATTTCTTCATATGCCTTTTTATTTGCTTCCTGCCAGGTCAGCCCTTCCCTTCGATAGTTTGAGGCAAGGTAACTGAGCCAATTGTTATAGCGGCTTTCGCACACATCGGGCTCCGAATAGCCGATTATAATCATTCTTTTCTTATCGATTGTAACTTGAAAACGCTTACCCCTATCATTGCTTAACTCGGGATCAGCGGACGGAAGCGTCATGAAAACGTACATATCTGCCGTGAGCTCAGTTTCGGATTCACTTACTATGTTTTCAACTGTGATCTCATCCGGAGTTGCGCTGAGATAGTTGTCTGCTTGATTGAGCTTTATTAAATCGATCTCAAGCTGATTATCCCAAAAGAACAGATCCGTATCCTCGTTTCTGTCCATAATGTCGGAAAAATCCATAAGCTCAAGGTTCATACAGCCGACGTAATAGCGGCGCTGCATTTCCCCTGCAAGCCATTCGACGGTTACGGGATCGGGTCTCGGATTTGGGTCTGCCGTCGGGGCTTCGGTTTCCGGTGCGGCGGTGGGGGTCTCCGTCGGCGCGGCGGTTTCGGAAGCAGCCGAATGCGGCGGGGCGGTGTTCTGTGCGTCTTTGTCGGTTCCCTTGCAGGATGCAAGAACAAATGCGGACAGCAGCGCAAGGATAATCGATAAAAATCTTTTCATTTTTTGATCCTTCGTATTTTGAATTTGCTATCGCTTTTTTGTTGTCGGAAACGATTTAACCGAAACTTAGGTTCAAATTGTTTTACGATCAAGACTGAACGCATGATTGATCAGCCCTGCGGTGTTTCTCTCGGATAGCTGCTTGCATAATCGGCAAATTCTGCATAGAGCTCTTCATATGCTTTTTTATTGGCTTCCTGCCAGGTAAGACCTTCCCTGCGATAGTTTGAGGCAAGCGGAAGCAGTCGATTATTATATATGCTATCGCAACTATTGGGCTCAGAGTAGGAGATTATGACCATTCTCTGCTTATCAACGGTGATTCGAAAATCCCTACCGATGCCGCTCATAGAAAAAGTAGGATTGGGGTGACTTGTGAAGACATACACATCCGCCGTGATTTCGGTTTCTGTTTCATCCACAATCTGCTTGACATACACCTCCTTAATGAATACAGCGGTGAAATTGTAATCCGGATTGAATTTCATCCGGTCGATCGCAATTTGATTATCCCAAAAGAACAGATCCGTATCCTCGTTTCTGTCCATAATGTTGGAAAAATCCATAAGCTCAAGGTTCATACAGCCGACGTAATAGCGGCGCTGCATTTCCCCTGCAAGCCATTCGACGGTTACGGGATCGGGTCTCGGATTTGGGTCTGCCGTCGGGGCTTCGGTTTCCGGTGCGGCGGTGGGGGTCTCCGTCGGCGCGGCGGTTTCGGAAGCAGCCGAATGCGGCGGGGCGGTGTTCTGTGCGTCTTTGTCGGTTCCCTTGCAGGATGCAAGAACAAATGCGGACAGCAGCGCAAGGATAATCGATAAAAATCTTTTCATTTTTTGATCCTTCGTATTTTGAATTTGCTATCGCTTTTTTGTTGTCGGAAACGATTTAACCGAAACTTAGGTTCAAATTGTTTT
>OHEV01001372.1_pt1 | contig 9687 bp, 4 predicted proteins | sample 1567331 | NCBI WGS metagenome assembly OHEV01 (sample SAMEA3879561, study PRJEB24766) | human gut metagenome | biome: human-associated habitat; feature: feces | place: USA | collected 1985/1987 | reverse complement strand
CTCAGTGGGTGAGACGTTGAAGAGGGCCTGCACGGCGGCGTGGGAGTCGTCGGTGAGGGTGTAGCATTCGCCGTCCCACTCGCCGGGCAGGGCCTCGGTGTGGATGGCGGCAGAGCGGTCGGCGAGAAATTCCAGCGTATCTTCTAAAATGAGCAGGTCCTGCGCCGTCAAATCGGTGAGCAGGCTCGAGCTGTGGGCGCGCAGGGCGTCCGGCAGGGTAGCGGGCAGAAGTTCCAGCTCCTGCCGGAAAAAGGCGTCCCACACCGCCGCCCGGGCGGCGGCTTTGTGGGCGGGCGGGACAGTGTCCTCCATCCCGTTGAGCAGTTCTTCTGCCTCCCGGGCCGAGATGGCCTGCACATTGGAACTGCACCCGGTGAGGGCCAGCTCCTCGGCGGTCAGCGCTCCCGAAAAGCCCACCCGAAGCATCCCGTACCGGTCGGCGATGGCTTGCAGAACGGACGGCGCAAGGGCGAGATAGTGGGTATCCTCGGGCAGGGAGAGAGCTGAGAAAAGTGCTTCCCGGCAGCGGGCCGGGCCGGCGGCGCGGTAGCAGTCGGAGAGGGCGGTTTCGTCCGCTCCGAAGGGTACGGTCAGCTCTCCGGGCAGAGTCAGCGCATGGATGCAGTTCTGACTGGCATTCAGGTAGAGCAGCAGAAAGCCGGGTGCTGTCGTCTCGGTGGGGGCGATGCAGACCAGCAGACTCAGGCGATTCTCTTCCTTCGGCTGACGGATGGCGACGCCGCTCTGAGGCCGGGAGGCCAGTCTTGTCCGCAGAGAGCGGCGGGTGAGCAGCACGGTGCCGCCCACCAGCGGCAGCAGCACCAGCAGCGCCGCCAGCAGTGCGGCCCAGAAGGGTCTCCAGCCTTTTTCTTTCATCTCGTTCCTCCCTGAGAAGCCGTTTTCGTAAGCATTGCACACCGCCTGAGCGGTCTTTTTATCCGTATACTGCGTTGCTTCCCCTTGCAATCCACCAAGGATCGCTGCGGGAAATCGCCTTGTCTGCGGGTAAAAATCCTCGCCATTCGGCGAACCCCGCTCACGAAAACGGCTTCTAAAAAACTGCATAAAGCATGGCCTGATGGGGGAACCTTTATGCAGAAAAGGAGGGAAATGCTATGAAACTCGATGATACCCCCAGCAGGGAAGAGCGGGAGGACTTCTGGCTCGACCTCGGCCCGGCCAGTGCCTACGAGGGGCTGGACTGCTGTGAGACAGCCCGCCGCGACGGCGACGCCAGCCCGGACGGCCTTGCCCATGGTTTCGAAGGGGCCGAAAGCCCGAAAGACCTCGTGGCCCCGCCTGACGACGACCCGGACAGCGAACCGGTGCCGCATCTGCCGCCCCAGCTGAAAGCGCTGGAGTGGCTGGACACAATGGGCAGCCCCGATGATGTACCGCCCATCGACCGATAAAGGACGAAAAAAGTCATACCATAACAAAATTCACCTTCTGGTATGAAAGATGAAACTCGGGAATAAAATGCGGTAAAAGGCTTGCCAAGAAGCCGGAAATGTGATAAAGTATCTCTATTGTGTACAGTTGTGCATGTGGTGAGAACCAAATCGCAAGATGTGCCGCCCGGTGAGCCGGGTGTGCCGCACTCTGGAGAAGCCTGCAGGAGGCGGGTGCCGAAGGTGTAAGGCCGTTTGGGCCGATCTCTCAGGCAAAAGGACAGAGCAAACGTCTTTTGCGCAGGAAAGGTGTCCTGTGCGGGGTCATACGCTGAGTTTTTTGCGGGCAGAGCCTTTGGAAAAGAGGTTCTGCCCGCATTTTTGTTTGGGATGATCAGAGGGGGATTTCATATGGTAGACATCGTCACGCGCGTCAACAATGTGGTCAACGGCTTCGTCTGGGGGCCGTTCGGTCTGGCACTGCTGCTCTGCACCGGCCTGTGGCTCAGCGTCCGCACCGGCTTTTTCCAGTTCCGGCGGATGGGCTACTGGCTCAAGCATACCATCGGTGCAATTTTTACCAATAAGGACATCACCGCCCACACCAGCAAGGAAGACATGGCCATCAGCCAGTTCCAGAGCATGTGTACGGCACTGGCAGGCACCATCGGCACCGGCAACATCGTGGGCGTGGCCACGGCCATCGTCTCCGGCGGCCCGGGCGCCATCTTCTGGATGTGGGTCATGGCCCTGCTGGGCATGATGACCAGCTTTGCGGAGAACGTGCTGGGCGTCTACTACCGCCGCAAGAACGAAAAAGGCGAGTGGAGCGGCGGCGCGATGTATTATCTGACCGACGGTCTGGGCGCAAAGCCCGGCTGTAGGGCAGTGGGCAGGGTGCTGGCTGTCCTGTTTGCCTGCTTCTGCATCCTCGCGTCTTTCGGTATCGGCAACATGAGCCAGATAAACTCCATCGCTGGCAACATGAACGCGGCCTTCCATCTGCCGTACCTCGCCACCGGCCTTGCGCTGATGGTGGTCACGGCCCTCATCGTCATCGGCGGACTCAAGCGGGTGGCCGCTGTCACGGAAAAGCTGGTGCCGCTGATGGCACTGTTCTATGTTGCAGGTGCGCTCATCATCGTGGTCATGCACGCGGGCAATATCCCGGCGGCACTGGCGGCGATCTTCAAGGGTGCATTCAACCTCAACGCTGCAGGCGGCGGCGCGCTGGGCTACGGCATCAGCCAGACCATCACCTGGGGCTTCAAGCGCGGCGCGTTCTCCAACGAAGCCGGCCTCGGTTCTGCGGTCATGGTCAACTCGGCCTCTAACGTCAAGGAGCCGGTGCATCAGGGCATGTGGGGCGTGTTTGAGGTCTTCGCCGATACCATCGTGGTCTGCACCCTGACGGCCCTCGTCATCCTGACCACCGGCGTGGTAGACCTCGAGAGCGGCGCTGTCCTCGCAGGCGTGCAGGACAATGCGCTGGTGGGCCAGGCGTTCACAGCGGCCTTTGGCAGTTTTGGCCCCAAGTTCATTGCCGTTTCGCTCCTCTTCTTCGCCTATTCCACGGTGCTGGGCTGGAGCCACTACGGCACCAAGGCTGTGGAGTATCTCTTCGGCCAGAAAGGCACCCGTGTTTACAAAGTGATCTTCGTGGGCATGGTGGTGGTGGGTGCCACCATGAAGCTGGGCCTTGCGTGGGATCTCTCCGACACGTTCAACGGCCTTATGATGATCCCCAACCTCCTCGCGGTGCTGGCACTCTCCGGCACGGTGGTGCAGATCACGAAAAACTATCTCGACCGCAAGGTGAATGGTAAGGAGATCCCGCCCATGTGGTCGGCTTTTGCCGAGTACCAGAAAGCCGAGGAGGCGGAAGCTGCCGAGGAAGCCAGGCAGGCGCGGGAAGCGGAAGCACTGGCAGAGCTGGAGATTCTGGGCGGCCATGCAGTCAACGAATAAAAAACAGCAAAACAAAGGGCGTCTGCCATGAGCGGACGCCCTTTTGTGGTATCAGCGTTTCTTTTTGGGGTTTGAGGGCTTTGGGGGCCGGGCAGGCTTTGCCGCGCTGCGCCCGGCCACCAGGCCGCTGCCAAAAGCCCAGTGGAGGTTGAATCCGCCGCAGCTGCCGGCGCAGTCCAGCGTCTCGCCCACAAAGTAAAGGCCCGGACAGCCCTTGAACTGGAAGTGCTGATCCACCTCCCGCAGGGCCAGCCCGCCGCCGGTGGTCTGGGCCTGCTTCCAGCTGCAGGGGGTCAGCCCTTCAAAGCGCCAGTGCTTGGCGGTGTGGGCCAGCTTCTGCCACTGTGCGGCGGTGAGCACGGCAGGCGCGTCGCTGTCCTGCAGCCCGGCGGCAGACCACACAGTACGGCCCAGCTTCTGGTTCAGCAGGCCCAGCCAGAAGTCAGCGGCGCTGCCCCCTGCCGTCTGGGCGGCGTGGGCCGCAAACAGGCTGGCAAGTGCGGTTTCGTCCACTGCCGGGAAGAGGTCCAGCTCCACAGCAGGAGCCTTGGGGCCGCGGCCCGGGGCCAGCAGGCCGGACAGCTGCATGATGCAGATGCCGGAGAGGCCGTAGTCCGTAAACTGGACCTCGCCGGTCTCTGCGGCCAACAGAGTTTTGCCATCCAGCAGGGAGGCCGTGGCTTTGGCCCGGATGCCCGCCAGTGCTTTCTGTGGCTTTGCAATTTGCAGAGCGGTCAGGCAGGGGTAAAGGGGGGCCAGCTTTCCGCCGCACTGGGCGGCAAAGGTGGTGCCAAAGCCGTCGGTGCCAAACTGGGGCCCGGCGGCCGCGCCCATGGCACAGATGACGGCGTCCGTCCGCAGGCTCTCGGGCTGGCCGTCGGCATTGACAAACTGGACGGCGTACCCGCCCCGGCTCTGGCTCAGGGTGCGGACAGTGCACCCGCAGCGGATGCGGACGTTGTATTTTTCCAGATGGTGCTCCAGCAGGGCCAGTACGTCCGCCGCCTGATTGGAATACGGGTACACCCGCCCGGCCTCGTCGGTGCGGGGGTAGAGGCCGAGGCTCTCGAACCACGCCAGCGGCGCAGCCTCGTCCACGGCGCTCAGCAGGCGGCGCAGGGCTTTGGGGCTGCTGGTGAAATAACGCTCCGGCGTGATGTCCCGGTTGTCGAGATTGCAGCGCCCGTTGCCGGTGGCCAGAAGCTTTTTGCCCACCTTCGCGTTTTTGTCCAGCACGGTGATGTGTGCGCGGCCCTCTGCGGTCTGTGCTGCCGCCAGCGCAGCGGCCAGACCGGCTGCGCCGCCGCCCAAAATCAAAATCTGCTGCATCCTCTGCCCATCCTTTCTGTAGTAAATTTATTGTATCATAGCCGCCCCTGTTTGGCAAACACAGGACGGGCAGGTGTATATTTCCCTGCCGCTTCCACATAATAACTACACAGCATGGGAAAATGCAGAATGGGAAGGATGGTACACAGATGAAAGCAACCGGAGAGGTTATGAGTATCTGTACGAACTTTGAGGGTGCTTTGATGAAAGCGATCCGTTCTCTGGCACAGCATGTCGATTGTCTGGAGACCGGCGACTACGATGGAATGTCTGATGAGGATGTACTGGATAAGCTGGATATCGTCGATGACCGTCGTATCTATCTGATCGCAGAGATCCTTCGCCGTGGTATTGCCTCCTATGACAAGATTCATGAGATCACTAAGATTGATGAGTGGTTTATTGACAAGATCGCTATTCTGGTAGAAATGGAAAAGAAGCTCAAAGGCTGCAATGGCAACATTGACAAAGAGCTTATGAAGGAAGCGAAGAGAATGGAATTCCCGGACAACGTGATCGCACGCTGGACCGGTAAGACGGAGGAAGAGGTAAAGCAGCTTCGCTATGAGTATGGAATTACCGCTGCTTTCAAAATGGTAGATACCTGTGCCGCAGAGTTTGCGTCGGAGACACCGTATTATTATGGATGTTTTGATGGAACCAATGAGATGGAAGAGACAAGTGACCGCAAAAAGATCATGGTACTGGGTTCCGGCCCGATCCGTATTGGACAGGGTATCGAGTTTGACTACTGCTCTGTGCACAGTGTATGGGCGCTGAAGCAGGAGGGCTATGAGACCATTATTGTAAATAACAACCCGGAAACGGTAAGTACAGACTTTGATATTGCCGATAAGCTGTATTTTGAGCCGTTGACACCGGAGGATGTAGAAAACATCGTTCGACTGGAGAAGCCGGACGGAGCTGTAGTCCAGTTCGGTGGACAGACGGCTATTAAGCTCACCAAGAGCCTTATGGAGATGGGAGTTCCTATTCTCGGAACAAGTGCAGAGGATGTGGATGCAGCCGAGGACAGAGAGCTGTTTGACGAGATTCTTGAAAAGTGTGCTATTCCAAGACCGAAGGGACACACAGTATTTACCGTTGATGAGGCATTAAGTGCTGCCCATGAGCTTGGTTATCCTGTACTTGTAAGACCTTCCTATGTACTTGGCGGACAGGGAATGCAGATTGCTGTATCGGATGATGATGTGGTTGAATTTATGAATATCATCAACAGACAGGTTCAGGAGCACCCGGTTCTTGTAGACAAGTATATTGTAGGTAAGGAAATTGAGGTAGATGCAGTGTGCGACGGCGAGGATATCCTTATTCCGGGTATCATGGAGCACATTGAGAGAGCGGGTATCCATTCGGGAGACTCGATTTCCGTATATCCAGCCCAGAGTCTCAATGACAAGGTTATCGCAACGCTTGAGGATTACACAGGTAAGCTTGCAAGAGCCCTTCATGTAAAGGGACTTATCAATATCCAGTTTATCGTAAGCCATGATGATGTGTATGTAATCGAGGTTAATCCTCGTTCATCAAGAACTGTTCCGTATATCAGCAAGGTTACGGGAATTCCTATCGTTAAGCTCGCAACCCGCGTCATAACAGGTCACACAATAAAGAGCATGGGTTACACACCGGGACTTCAGGCTAAGGCAGATTATATCGCAATTAAGATGCCTGTATTCTCATTTGAAAAAATCAGAGGCGCTGACATAAGCCTCGGACCTGAGATGAAGTCAACAGGTGAGTGTCTTGGTATTGCTAAGCAGTTCAATGAGGCTCTTTACAAGGCATTCCAGGGTGCCGGGGTTAATCTTCCGAAGCACAAGCAGATTATCATTACCGTCAAGGATGAGGATAAGCCGGATGTTGTTGACATAGCACAGCGTTTTGAGAAGCTCGGCTACAAGATATATGCAACTCTCGGAACAGCCAAGTATCTGAACGAGAGAGGTGTAAATGCAATCAAGGTCAACAAGCTTGAGCAGGAGGCACCGACACTTCTCGACCTCATTCTCGAGCACAAGATCGACCTTGTAATAGACAGCCCGTCTAACGGTATTGAGCACAGCGGTGACGGTTTCTTAATCCGTCGTCATGCAATCGAGACAGGTGTCAATGTTCTCACTTCACTTGATACAGCTCATGCGCTTATCACAAGCCTTGAGGTTCAGGATAAGCAGCACATGACTCCTATAGATATTGCGACTATCGGAAACAGATAGGCAATAACTGGTAACTGCTGGTTTGAAAATATAATTCTGGTTTCCTATTACAGGGTATAAAAATAAGAAGATATCATGGACACAAGTTCCAAAAGCCGTTCGTGCTAATACGATTAGGCTTTTGAACTTGGAACCCGCAAAGCATGAGGAAGTAGCGGTTTCCGAATATTAAAAGGACAATATCATTCAGATTAAATTATCTTTTTTGAATGATATTGTCCTTTTTGTTGTCTGTTTTACTATGTCTGAATTTAGGTGTTATTTTAAACCTTATTTATCCGTGATAAGGCTGTGGAGCTCCTGAAGTGATCTTACCTCAGACGAACCGTTCTTTTTAACATAGGCTATTCCTTCAGCGGTTGCCTTTGCCGCAGCCATGGTTGTCATGTAAGGTATTCTTGCCTTGATGGCTGCCTTTCTTAAGTAGCTGTCATCGTGTACGCTTTCCTTGCCGACAGGGGAGTTGATTATCAAATCAATCTCGCCGTTGGTTATGGCATCGAGTATGTTAGGACGACCCTCGTAGAGCTTTTTAATCTTTGTGACAGGTAAACCGGCCTCGGCGATAAGGTCATAGGTTCCGCCTGTTGCGAGAACCTTGAAGCCATCGTTTACAAAGCTTCCTGCGACATCGACAACCTCCTCCTTATCCTTGCGGTTAACAGAGATGAGGACTGTTCCCTCAAGCGGAAGCTTGGAGGATACACCTTCCTCTGCCTTGTAGAAGGCTTCACCATAGTGGGATGAAAGACCGAGCACCTCACCTGTAGAGCGCATCTCAGGTCCGAGTATCGGGTCAACCTCCGGGAACATATTGAATGGGAAGGCAGCTTCCTTCACACCATAGTATGGAATGTGTCTTTCCTTCATTGCCGGAATCGGAGATGGTCTTCCTGTAAGCTCACTTGTAATGATATCCGTTGCAATAGGAACCATTCTTATATCGCAGACCTTTGAGACAAGAGGTACTGTACGGGAAGCTCTTGGGTTAGCCTCAAGCACATATACCTTTCCTTTTTCAATGGCATACTGCATGTTCATAAGACCCTTTACATGCATTTCCTCGGCAATTCTGCGTGTATATTCCTTGATAAGACGTACATTTTCCTCTGAAATGTGTACAGATGGAATAATGCAGGCTGAATCTCCTGAGTGTACGCCGGCAAGCTCAATGTGCTCCATTACTGCAGGAACGAATGCATGTGTACCATCGCTTATGGCATCGGACTCACACTCGAGGGCGTTATTGAGGAAACGGTCAATGAGGATAGGGCGGTCAGGTGTTACACCGACAGCAGCCTTCATATAGTCGCTCATGCTCTCGTCATCATATACCACTTCCATTCCGCGTCCGCCAAGAACGTATGAAGGACGAACCATGACAGGGTAGCCTATTTCATTGGCGATGCTGATGGCTTCATCCACGGTTGTCGCCATGTCTGATTCAGGCATAGGAATTTCAAGCTTATCCATCATGGCGCGGAATTGGTCTCTGTCCTCTGCAAGGTCGATTACGGCAGGTGAGGTTCCGAGAATTTTCACACCGTTTTTCTCAAGCGAAGCCGCAAGATTGAGAGGTGTCTGACCACCGAACTGTGCGATGACACCGAGAGGCTTCTCCTTGTTATATATGCTTAATACATCTTCAAGTGTAAGCGGCTCAAAGTAGAGCTTGTCCGAGGTATCATAATCAGTCGATACAGTCTCAGGATTACAGTTTACAATAATTGTCTCAAATCCCATTTCTTTCAGAGCAAAGGCTGCATGTACACAGCAATAGTCAAATTCGATACCCTGACCTATTCTGTTAGGACCGCCGCCGAGAATCATGATTTTCCTGTTATTTGAAACAGGGTTCTTATCCTCGCCGTTGTAGGTCGAGTAGTAGTAGGCGTTGTTCTCGGTTCCTGATACATGCACACCTTCCCAGGCTTCATTAACGCCAAGGCTTGTACGTCTGCTGCGCACATCATCCTCGGAGACATCGAGAAGCAGACTAAGATATTTGTCTGAGAAGCCATCCTTTTTTGCCTTGGTGAGAAGCTCATCCGATGGAAGTGAGCCCTTGAACTTGAGAAGCTCCTCCTCCTCGTCAACCAATTCCTTCATCTGTGATATGAAATAATGCTTAACCTTGGTAAGCTCATATATCTCATCCACCGTTGCACCTTTTCTGAGGGCCTCATACATGATAAAGTGACGCTCGCTCGAAGGTGTAACCAGCTTTTTTAATAACTCTTCCTTGGAGAGCGTGTCAAAATTCTTGACATGTCCAAGACCGTATCTGCCGTTTTCAAGGCTGCGGATTGCCTTCTGGAAGGCTTCCTTATAGTTCTTGCCGATGCTCATGACCTCGCCGACAGCTCTCATCTGTGTTCCGAGCTTATCTTCCACACCCTTGAATTTTTCAAATGCCCAGCGTGCGAACTTGATAACCACATAGTCGCCGTCCGGGACATACTTATCAAGAGTTCCGTATTTTCCGCAAGGGATGTCACGCAGGGTAAGGCCTGCCGCCAACATGGCTGAGACAAGCGCAATAGGGAAACCGGTTGCCTTGGAAGCAAGTGCTGAAGAACGTGATGTACGTGGGTTAATTTCGATGACTATTATTCTGTCTGTTACAGGGTCATGTGCGAACTGTACATTGGTTCCGCCGATAACCTGAACCTTGTCAACAATCTTGTAGGCCTGCTCCTGCAGTCTCTTCTGGCAGTCTTCGGATATTGTGAGCATAGGGGCGCAGCAGAAGGAGTCGC
>OHEV01001364.1_pt1 | contig 9737 bp, 9 predicted proteins | sample 1567331 | NCBI WGS metagenome assembly OHEV01 (sample SAMEA3879561, study PRJEB24766) | human gut metagenome | biome: human-associated habitat; feature: feces | place: USA | collected 1985/1987 | reverse complement strand
GAATAAGCATTGCAAGGTTGGTCTTGCCGCAAGCCGACGGGAACGCCGCCGTGACGTATTTCGTCTCGCCGTTGGGTTTTTCGACGCCGAGAATGAGCATATGTTCAGCCATCCAACCTTCGTTTTTACCCTGATACGAAGCGATACGAAGCGCAAAGCATTTTTTGCCCAGAAGGACGTTTCCGCCGTATGCGCTGTTGACCGACCAGATTGCGTTGTCTTCGGGGAACTGAACGATGTATCTTTCGTTTTCGTCAACGTTGCATTTTGCGTGGAATCCGCGCACGACGTCTTCGCTGTCGCCGAGTCTGTCAAGGACTTTTTGACCGATTCTGGTCATAATCGCCATATTCAGGACAACGTAAATGCTGTCGGTGGTTTCGATACCGATTTTCGCAAACGGGCTGTTTACCGCGCCCATCGAGAACGGGATAACGTACATCGTGCGACCGATCATGCTGTCTTTCGCGATGGCTTTGAGTTTTTTGTACATTTCTTCGGGATCCATCCAGTTGTTGGTGGGACCTGCGTCTTCTTTTCTTCTGCTGCAAATGAAAGTCCTGCCCTCAACGCGAGCGACGTCGTTGGGTTTCGTACGGTGATATAAGCAACCCGGCAATTTTTCGTCGTTGAGTTTAATCATTTCACCCGACGCGATCGCTTCTTTTCTCAACGCTTCGAGTTGAGCTTCGCTGCCGTCAATCCAAACCACTTTATCGGGTTTGGCAAGAGCCACTGCTTCGTCGACAAACTGTAAAACTTTTTTATTGGTCGTCATTGTATATGCCTCCATAATAAATTCTTGTTTTTCAATGCGGCAGAAACCATTCTACCCCATTTTATTCTATAATTATATGATACACCAAATCCGCGCGTTTCGCAATATTTATTTTTACAAAAGTTGCAAATTCATACACTATGTATTACAATGTTTATAACAATAATCGAAGGAGTTACGTTATGTTATTAACCACGATGATTATCCGCACTTTGCTGTGCAAACCGCAAGAAATCGACGCGGGCGAGTTCAAAGCAAGAGATTTCGACAAAGACCTTATCGCAAAACACTTGTCCGAGGCGGTGCAAATCCCCACGGTTTCGATGGTCGGCGAGTTTGAAGGTCAGGACAAACCTTTCCACGACTATCACGCCTGGCTTGAAAAGACCTATCCCCTTATCCATAAAACGGCGGAAAAAACCGTCATCAACAATTACAGTCTGGTTTATCACTTCAAAGGCAAAAATCCGACGCTTGCCCCCGGCGCGTTCCTTGCACATCAGGACGTCGTCCCCGCTCCGAAAGAAGGCTGGGATTACGAGCCGTTCGGCGGCACTATCGACGGCGGTTTCATCTGGGGACGCGGCACGCAGGATATGAAAGGCACGATGATTTCAATCCTCGAAGCCACCGAAAAACTTCTGTCCGAAGGCTGGCAGCCCGAACGCGACGTGTATTTCTGCTTCGGTCACGACGAAGAAGCCTGGACGGAAGAAGGCGCGGCGCATATCTGCGCGTGGTTCAAACAACAAAACATTAAGTTTGAATACATTGTCGACGAAGGCGGCACCATTATCGACGGCAATATGATCGGCGTCGATAAACTCTTCGGTCTTATCGCAACGTGCGAAAAAGGCAACCTTAATATGACGCTCACCGTCGAAAAGTCGGGCGGACACGCGTCAAATCCGTCAAAACCTTCCGCGGCGGCACTCCTTGGCAAAGCGTTGGTTAAACTCGACAAACACCCCATGCCCAGCAAATGGACGCCCGCAACCAAACAAACGTTTAAGTTGCTTGCGCCGCATATGAAGTTCCCCATCAGAATGGTCCTTGTAAACCGCGATATTTTAAGCCCGCTTCTTAAATTCGTTTTCAAGAAGATTCCTTTGACGAATTCTCTCATATCCACAACCTTCGCGCAGACGATGCTCCACGGAAGCGACGCCGAAAACGTCATTCCGCCCAAGGTCACGGCGAATATCAATACCCGTATCATCACCGGCGTTTCAAGCGACGAGGTCATCGCTTACACCCAAAAACTTCTGGGCAAGGACGTCAAGGTCGAAAGACACGGCAAAGGTACGGAAGCAACGGCGGTTTCGCCCATCGACGTCAAACCGTGGCACGACCTGAACGTCGCAATCAAGCAGATTTTCCCGACAATGGTCACCGCGCCATATATGTTCATCGCAAACAGCGACAGCCGCTATTACGGCGACGTGTGCGACAATATTTATCGTTTCACCCCGTTTTTGATGACGCTGGACGACCAGAAACGTATCCACGCCATCAACGAACGCGTCAGCATCGACGCAATGGAAAAGGCAACGCAGTTCTTCGCGCAATGCCTGGAAATAATGAACAAATAACAAAATTTATTAAAACGACAAAACGTCGCAACCGCGGCGTTTTTCATTTGTTTGAAATCGCATTATTGCAAAAAGTTACCCTTCCGAGAGATGCGTGAGCCTGCGGCAGTGATGTGCCTTCGGCACGTTGCGGATAAAAATTGCCTTGCTCTGACATAAAAATTCCCGCCTATATAGGCGGGAATTTAAAATTTCTTTCTCTTAAAACGGCGAGAATTTGATGAGATTGTGGTTTTCTCAGCAGGTTCTGAAAAACCCAGTGTACGCGTCGCACAACTTCGCTTTTGAAATCACGTTATCGCTTACGATAACGCTCACTCTTTTGCTCGTATGCTCCTTTTCCCCACGGGTACACAGTATCCCGTGGGGACCCCGATAAACTCCTCGCAATGACATAAAAATTCCCGCCTGTATTGGGCGGGAATTTAAAATTTCTTTCTCTTAAAACGGCAGAATTTTGATGGATTTTTGGGATTCTTGACAGGTTCTTGCGAAGGCGCGTACTTGGTCGTACGTAACTGAGCAAGGTTCTGTCAAAATGCCAAAAAGGCGCAAATTATCGCCGTTTTACTTTACTTGGTTTTGTATTCGCTAAGAGCCTTAGCCAACTGATCCGGGCAAGACGTATCGTTGCGGCACTTGATGCCGGAAAGCGTAGCGATTATTTCGTCGATGGGTTTACCGATGCAAAGTCTTTGGATGCCCTGCAAATTGCCCGAGCAACCGCCGATGAATTTCAAGTCTGTCAGAATGTTGTTGTCGACCGTAAAAATTATTTCTCGTGAGCAAGTTCCTTTTGTTCTGTAAATTGGCATATATGTCCTCCTAGTTTTCCATAAGTGATTCGTACAGGACGCCGTAGATCTGCGCCGCTTTGTCGCCCCAGTTTTTGACAATCCATTTTGCGTTATTACGGCTTGCGACGATGAATTTCAATTCCATAATAACAAGGTTTTTGTCCAGGATACGCAGGAGCACGGTGTAGCTGCCGTCGTCGTTTTTGAAGTAATCGCTGAAATATTCCTGTTTTTTGCGAAGGTTCAAGCGGTTTTCCTTGCAATAGGTCATAATCTGGTCGCGGTAGTGGGACGGAATGCGCGTGTAAAAATGTTTCAGACACTCGTATCCGTCGCGGGTAATGTTGTAAGTTGCCTTGCCCGCGCCGTCCGCATCGACGATAAGCCCGGCGTCCAGAAGATTTGCGATTGCTTCCTTGCAGTCGATATACTGCATACATTTCAGGTCATAGTAACAGATATCGACGATGCTGTCCTCGGCAAGAGGCATTTCGATCGCGTCGAAAATGTACAAGATAATTAATTTATTGACGGTGCTGTCAAGATTATCCATATCCTAAACCCGATAATTTCCTATTATGTAAACAGTATAACACAGCCGCCCCGAAATTTCAAGGTTTTTTAATGTTGCAAAATATTTTGGACAATGATATACTTAAATCACTATATATTACGGAACTTAAAATGCTTGACCTTATCGTAAATCCGTATGCGGGGCGCGGCCGCGCAAAAACCGACGCGAAAAAAGTATTTGAAATCCTTGACGCAAACAACGTAAAGTTTGCGCCACATTATACCGCGCGCAAAAAACACGCGACCGAGATTGCGTATAATCTTACTTTGTCGGGTGCGGAAACAATAGTGTCCGTCGGCGGCGACGGCACTATACACGAGATTGTAAACGGCATTATCCTTGCACGACGCGAGCTTGAAAAACAAGGCAAACCGTTCGATACCCGCCTTGCTCTCATTCCTGCCGGAACGGGCAACGATTTTATGCGCTCGGCAAACCTTCCGCTGTCTTTGGAAGAGGCGACAAACCGAATTTTATCGGGCACCGCAAAACCCGTCGACGCCATCGAAATCGACGGCACTTACGAGATTTGTTTTGCATGTCGCGGCATCGACGTGGACGTTGTGAACATGGTCAACGCGTCAAAAAAGAAAACTTCGTCAAGTTACCTTAAAAAGATTTTATTGTGCATTTTTAAGGGTATAAAGTATGACTTTTGCATAAATATCGACGGGAACGAAATTAAAACGACAGGCATTGTCGCCGCCGTTCTGAACGGCGCGGTGCTTGCCGGCGGCATGCATTTTTGCTCCCCCGCAAAAATCGACGACGGACTTTTGGACGTCATCGTCGTTGAAAAACGCAACCCCGTTTCAACCCTTATCGCTCTTTCGAAACTGCCGTCGGGGAAAGGCTTTATCGACGGAAAAATCGTAAAACATTTTTCGGGGAAACACGTCGTTATCGAAACGAATCAACCCCTTATCGACATCGACGGGGAGCTTTTCAATAATAAAAAATTCGACGCGAAAATCGCGCCGAATTCGATAAATCTTATTTTGTAATTTCAGTTAAAAAACTCCTCGTAAATCGCGTTAATCGCCCTTTCGTAGTCCGACGACTCCACTCCGACGATTATATTGATTTCGCTGCTGCCCTGATCGATCATACGGATATTCACGCCGGATTTTGCAAGCGCGGTGAACAGCCTTGCGGCGGTACCGGTGCGGTCGCTCATTCCCTGACCGACAGTTGCGATCAGCGACATTCCGCTGTGGATTTCAATCGTATCGGGGTTTACCGCCTCGCGGATTCTTGAAATAATTTTTTCCATTTTTCCGACAATCTCATTGTCCGCAACAAAAACGGACAGCGTGTCGATTCCCGACGGGATATGTTCAAAACGTACGCCCGCGTATTCGAGCACCGACAATACGCGCCTGCCAAAACCCAGTTCGCTGTTCATCATCGACTTTGTGATGTTGATCGACGTGAAGCCTTTGTGTCCGGCAATGCCCGTAACGATGCGCCTTTCGTGCGTAGAGTCGTATGCCGACACGATCATCGTGCCGTCGTGGTCGGGGTGGAAAGTATTGCGAATGTTAATCGGCGCTTTTGTGAAACGAAGCGGGAAAGTCGATTCCGGATGCAAAACGTTCGCGCCCATATAGGAAAGTTCGCGCAGTTCCGAATACGTCAGCACGTTGATTTGTTTGGGATTTTCGACAATGTTCGGATCGGCGGTGAGAAAGCCGTCGACGTCCGTCCAGTTTTCGTATACGATTGCGTCGGTCGCGCGCGCGACGATTGCGCCCGTGATGTCCGAGCCGCCCCTTGAAAACGTGAAAATATCGCCGCCGTCGCTTGCGCCGTAGAATCCGGGGATAACCGCCCTGCCTTTGACGTTCTGCAAAAGCGATTTCGCCGTGTCGTTGGTGTATTCGGGATCGAACACGCCGCAGTCGTTGAAGCGCACGATATCTTTTGCGTCGATAAACGTCCAGCCCGTTTTTGCCGAAAGAAGTTTTGCCGAAAGGTACTCTCCGCGGGAGGCAGCGTAACTTGCCGTCGCGCCGTTTGCGATTGCCTTTTCCAGATTGTCAAGTTCCGAAATTATGTCAAAATCGACGCCGAGTTCCTTGGTAAGGGACACGAAACGCTCTTTGAGCGCGTCGAAAGATTCTTTGAAATTGCCGGTAGTTTTTTGTTCTTCGACGATTTTATAAAGTTGGTCGGTGACCTTTATATCGCTTTTATTCCTTTTGCCGGGCGCGGATACAATGACAAATTTGCGTCTGTCATCGGCGGAAACTATGTCGATGACGCGGTTTATGCTTTCCCGCGTTGCCATTGACGTTCCCCCGAACTTGCAAACTTTTATATCCTTCATAAATACCTACCTTTTGATTTTCTTTGCCTCGAAATAATACCGTTTTTCTTCCGCCTCGCCCATCGAGAAAGACTTCCTTGGCATAATGCCGCGTCTTATGATAAAGTCGAAGAGATTTGTTTTTTCGGGGGCGGGCATGATTATGCCAACACCGCCGCGTTCTTTCACGACGTCTTCGAGATAGTTTTCGCCGTGTATGTAGTCGACTTCGACGCCATCGTGCGATTTCACGTATTCGTCGATAAAGTCCTGAATTTCCTTGATTGCGTCGATGCTGTCGTCGGGTGCGGAAAGCGTGAACGATTTATCTTTCGTGAACGCCTTGATTTTACGTCCGCCCGCGGTCTTTGCCGACAGTTCTTTCACAAAACTTTCGTCCGCGCCGAACACAACGCGGTGAATAGGTTCGAATTTAAGCGCGGGGCTCATAAGGTTTTCAACCTCGACAAGCGCGTAACGCGCGGGGTGCGTTTCTTTGTCCGCGTCCGAAAGCCCGACTTTCACCTCGTTCCAGTGCGCTTTGGCGGTTGCGAGCGAGTGGTTTCCGTCGCCGACGGCAAACAGGAAGTTGGTAACCTTGCCGTAGTTTTTGATTTGTACTTCGTCCGACGTGAGCGCGTAAAGTTTTTCAAGCACGGCGGCGGTATCGGGAACGCGCCAGCCTCTGACGTGTCCGCCGTTCATATTAAGGTTTGTGTCGTACAAAAGTTCCAGCTTTTCGCGGTTTTCGTAAAGCGGCTCGATCACCGTGTGTTCCCTGTCGTCGATCAATAACATAATATGCGGGAGTTCCAGCGGGGCGTGCCGACGAATCTCGACGCGGGGCGGAATACGTTCCAGAACGGTGCCTTCCGTCGCGCGGATCGCCACGGGCGCAAACGGGGTGTAGTCGTATTCTTCAAGGTCGACCGCCATCATAAGACCGAGCCTGCCCTTTTCGTACGGCGTATCCCTTTCCACCAGAACGAAACTGTCTTTGATTTCCTTAAAGACGTTTTCGTCCAGGTACTTATACATATTTTCGTTGATTTTCTTAATGCGGTTTTCGCGGTTGTCCGAAAGATAAACTTCGGGGAAAATCAAATTGAGCGTGCTGGGTGCATTGCCGACATATGCGGCGAGTTTTTCCCAGTATTCGGGCTGCGACGTGAATTGATCGCAGGCGACGACCGCCCATTTTTCAAAATCGACGCCGTCTTTCGGCAACAATATATTTTCAACTTTTACCGTTTTCACTTGTTAAAAAACCTTTTCCTTTTCTTTTTGTCCGCGACGTCGGCCTTGGCCTCGATGGCAAGCGGAGATATTGCGTAAATCGTCTCGATCTTTTCTTTCAGTTTGTCGATGGTCATGTAACGTTGCAGCTGTCCGCCCTTCGCAACGGAAATGATACCCGTTTCTTCCGACACGACGATTGCCATAACGTTGCTCTCTTCCGTGATGCCGAGCGCGGCACGATGACGCGTGCCGAGTTCTTTTGCGACACCCGCTTCCTGCGTAAGAGGCAGGAAACAACCCGCCGACAGAATCTTGTTACCTTTCACGATAACCGCGCCGTCGTGCAAGGGCGCTTTCGTGTTAAATATACTGACGAGGAGGGGCGCGGAAATTTTGGCGTTAAGTTCCGTACCCGTTTCCAGAATATTGCTGTCCATAGTGGTCGGGGTGATGATAATGATTGCGCCCGTGTTTTGTTTCGCCATCGTTTGAAGTGCCGACAAAAGTTCGTCCGTGGCGGCGTGCAGATCGTCGTCGGAGCCGAAGCCTTCCTGGAACAAGTCGATGCCGTGCGGCGTTGCGATGCGCTGGAAAATACTTCTGAGATCCGACTGGTACACGACGACAACCGCGACAAGCAGGAACAATAAGAAATACCTGAGCACTTCGCTGCAAAGCGCAAACGCGTTGTTACCGAGGAATACGCCCAACGCGTCGATGATTACTTTTGCAACAATCGCGCCTATGAGCGTCAAAAACACGCGTAAACTGCGCTTATGGTAAAAGAACATAAACGCAAGCACCAACAAAAAAAGGCACGTCGCGATGTCAACGATTGCAAGTAAACTTATGTTTTTGAAATAAGCGTAAATCTTATCCATGAGATTCCCTCTATGAAAATGTATTCGATTTCAATAAATATAGGATAGTATATCATATAATTTATAAATATACAACAAATTGCCTATATTTTGTTTTGCAAAATTTATAAGTCAAACGCAGTGTTTCACTGCAAAAAAATACCGCCGATTTGGCGGTATCCTGACAAATATAGTTGTTTAAGCATTGAAATCTTGTGCGTTAAGTGCGCTTTTTGAGAAGAACGGCAAACGCTTCGTACAACACCTGTGCTTCTTCCTTTTCGCCCGACTTAAAGGCGTATTCAAGGTTGTGCAAGGTATCGACGTACTTTTTAAGTTCCATCGGGGTGTACCTTGCGGCGACGTTTTTTGCGATGCTTATCGCACCGGGGCGCACCGAAAGAGCCTTTGCAAGGTCGTCCTGCGAAAGACTGCTTATCCTTGCCTCAAACATTCTCCTGTACTGCGCCGTCATCGACGCAAGTATCGACGACGGGCTTTCGCCGTCGGACAAAAGCGTTTTCAGAATGTCCAAAGCCCTGTCGTTATCGCCGCGCGACAATGCGTCGGCAAGCGCGTACGTCTTGTATTCGGTATCGGCAGCGACAAGGTTTTCCACGTCGTCTTTCGTGATTTTTCCGCCGTCTTTAAAGGCGCAAAGCTTGTTGACTTCGTTCATCGTTCTTGTCATATCGCGGGCGGTGTACGTCGAAAGCAGGCTTATCGCCGCGTTTTCGATCGTGCAGTTTCTTTTGCCGACTTCGTTTTCGACAATGCGAGGATATTGCATTTCGTCCGCGCCGCTGACGTCGACGACCTCGCCTTTTCCGTATAACTTAAAAACGGGGCTCGCTTTTTTGGAAAAATCGTCGCGTGCGACCGCGTCGTCCGAAAACGCAAGCACGGAAAACCCCGACGGATTGTTGAGATACGCTTCGAGTTTGGCACGTCCTGCGTCGTCAAGACCTTCCGACGACTTCACGACGACAAGCCGTCTTTCGTCGAAAACGGGCACGGTATTGAGCGTTTGCACGACTGCCGCCATATCCGACGAATCCTCAAAGACGGTGAGGTTCATATCCGCAAAATCCTTGTCGAGAATCCCCTTCAAAACACCGATCGCAAGTTCTTTGACATAAGCGTCCTGCCCTTTCAGAAAGTACACGGGCAAAATCTCGACGGATAATCTTTTTTTAAGATCCGAAACGTTAATCATAAATTCAATATACCATTATTTTTAATCAAAGTAAAGGGATTACGGGTATCATCGCAACGCACACGGCGCATACGACAAGCGACAACGCCATCTTTTTTATGCGCGGCAAAAACACGTATCGGGACATAATGAATATCGTCAGAAGATATGCAAGTCCAAACATATCGACCGCCTGAACTGGGACGCTCGATATCGGAAGCGAACCGATTGCCTGCGCCACGAATCTTATCGGGAACAGCACCACGGAAAGCGCGTTGAGAATCACGGCGCACGACGGCAATATCATCACAAACAGGCTTATTACCAGCGAAATTGTATAGATAAACGGCAGAATCGGCAATATGATAAGGTTGGAAATAACAAACAGCGTTTG
>OHEV01001358.1_pt1 | contig 9768 bp, 8 predicted proteins | sample 1567331 | NCBI WGS metagenome assembly OHEV01 (sample SAMEA3879561, study PRJEB24766) | human gut metagenome | biome: human-associated habitat; feature: feces | place: USA | collected 1985/1987 | reverse complement strand
ATTTTTTTAATTTTTTTATTGCTTTTTCTCGGTCTGGCGCTTTGTAAACAAAGTTGCCGCTAACCAGTATATCCGCTCCAAGCTCTGACAAGAGATGTGCGTTTTTATCATTGACTCCGCCATCTATTTCAATTTTAAAATTGAGTTTGTTGTCAAATCTGATTTCGCTTAACTGACGAAGTCTCTCATAGGTCGACTCAATAAGTTGCTGTCCACTGATGCCTGGTTCAACCGACATAAGCAAAACAACATCAACATAAAACAGAAAACTTTTAACTTCGCTGATTGATGTGTTAGGTTTAAAACTAAGTCCTGCCAAAGCGTGATAAGAGCGAATCAGTTTAAACGCCGCAATCAAATCTTTTTTGTTTTTAAAGGCTTCATAGTGGATAGTTACAATATTTGCCCCCGCCTTCAAATATTCTTCCAGCGTCGCAAGAGGTTCGACAGTCATTAAGTGCACGTCGAGTGGTATAAGCGTTTGGCTGTTTATCTTTGCCACAAAACGGCTATCAAAAGTTGTATGCTCTACAAACTTTCCGTCCATAATGTCGCAGTGCAACAAGTCTGCCATGCCTTGCATTGATTTTGCATATTCCAAAAGTTCTTGATAATCTTTGACAGGATCAGTTGAAACTGCTATATCGACCGTTCTTTTTTTCATTTTCGTCTCCTCTCTTTAATGGCGTCATAAAGTTTTAAATAATTTTCATATCTAACAAACGCAATATCACCCCGTTTTGCTGCGGCAGCTATCCCGCATTTTTTCTCTTTTGTATGCGTGCACGAAGAATATTCGCAGTCGTTTAAATATGGCACAAAGTCAGGATAAAAGTTTGCCAATTTTCTTTCGTCTATATCAAGCAAGCCTTCATCAAGTTTTGAAAATCCCGCCGTGTCAGCAATATAGTCGTCTTCGCCAAGTTTATAAAGGCTCACCATGCGAGTTGTTTGCTTGCCTCTTTCAACCTTTTTAGCAAGGTCACCAACTTGTTCAACATCTTGTCCGTGCAGCGCGTTTATCAAACTGCTTTTGCCAACTGCGCTTTGCCCTGCGAATGTGCAAACGCCTTTTATTTGACTTGCGAGTTCTTTGCAATCGTCATTTTTTGCGCTTGTCATAATTATTTTTGCAATATTAGAATAAATACTTATAATTTGATTTTTCAGCGTTTTGTCCAAAATATCACATTTATTTACGCAAATTACAGGAATAATTTCATTTTTTTCGCAAAATATCAGCAATTTATCAATCAACAGAAAATCAGGTTTTGGCACTGGAGCAATTACAATTATCATTTTGTCTATGTTTGCAATAGGTGGACGAACAAGAACATTTTTTCTTTCGCACACTTTTTCAATCACATTTTCGCGGTCGTCGCACACGACGTCGTCACCGACAAAAATGCCTTGGTCTTTAAGATTGCCTCTCGCGACACACCAATGCCCATTGACTAAAAATTGATTTGCATTTTTTTTGACAACTTTTCCTAGCATTCTTCACCTCGCAAAACTTTCGAGCGAAGTTGACCGCAAGCCCCACCAATATCTTCGCCCATTGTTCGACGCTTTGTGGCTGAAATACCGTTTTTGTTTAAGCGCTCTACAAACGCATAAGCCTTTTTGATGTTTGTCCCAACCAGAGCGCGCTCTTTAACCGAGTTTAAAGGAATGACATTTACATGGCATGGCAGACCTTTCAATAGTGCGCTAAGCTTATCCGCTTCGTCAAGCGAATCGTTTCCGCCGGCGATAAGCGAATATTCAAACCCTATTCTTCTTCCCGTCTTTTCAAAATAATATCTGCAGGCTTTCAAAATTTCCTGAATTGAATATGCATTTGCAATCGGCATAAACTCTCTGCGCTTTTCATCAGAAGTTGCGTGCAAAGAAATTGTAAGCGTCACGCTGACGCCATCATCAGCAAGTTGATAAATTTTCGGAACAATTCCGCAAGTCGAGAGCGTGATGTTTCGCTGTGAAATGTTTAAGCCGTCTTCGCTTGATACAAGATGTAAAAATTTCAATACGTTGTCATAATTGTCAAGTGGCTCGCCCATTCCCATAAGCACTACATTTGTGACTTGTCGCGACTTAGTAGAGCCACCAAGTTCGGCATTTATAAAAATAATTTGTTCTAAAATTTCGCCGGCAGTAAGGTTGCGCAACAGGCCATTCAAGGTCGATGCGCAAAACTTGCAGCCCATTCGACAACCAATTTGTGTAGAAACGCAAACTGTGTTTCCATATTTATATTTCATCAAAACGCTTTCGACAGTTTGTCCATCGCTGAGCTCAAAGATATATTTGCTTGTCCCGTCTTCAGCGGTCAATTTTTTAATCAAATTAAAAGAAGGATAATCTTTTTTTACTGCTTCCAACATTTCTTTTGGAATGTTTGAAATTTCATTAAGTTTTTTGCCGCTGTAAATTGCATCAAAAAGTTGTTTTCCCCTAAATGCAGGAAAACCCAACCCCGTCACATACTCTTTAATTTCCGCTAATGAATAATCAAGCAGCATCAATCCACCTTGTTTATGTTTCTAAGTCCGTTTAAAAATGCTTTTCCGTCAACCGTTTTGCCGTTTGGTGAAACAAGCGAAACTATTTCAATGACTGAATGCAAGCATTTAATCAAAAAGTGATTTTTATCTTTAATAATATCTTTTGGCTGGTTTTGCGTGCCCTTTTCTTGGTCTGCAAGCGCTGCCTTTAAAACTTTAACACGCTGTCCGCCCAATTCAAAATAGCAACCTGGATTGTGAGCAAGCGCTCTAACTTTGTTTACGTTTTCGCTGGCAGTTCTTAAAAAGTCAAGCTTGCCGTCGCTTTTTTCAATCATTCTAGTAAATGTTGGCTCGCCTTGTTGTGGAACAAATTTGGCAGTGCCATTTTCGATTGATTCAAGCGCCTTGGTAAGCAATTTAACGCTCACTTCGCTTAGGCGTTTTTCAAGAGTGACATAATCGTCGTCAGGTTTAATTTCAACTTCTTCTTGTTCGATAATATCGCCCGCGTCAACTTCATAAACCATTCTTTGAATAGTTACGCCTGTTTTTTCGCAACCATTCAAAAGAGCCGTTTGGATAGGCGTCGCTCCCCTAAATTGTGGAAGCAAAGATGGGTGCACATTTAAGCCCATTTTGATCGCTAAAAAATCGCGCGACAAAATTTGTCCGAACGAAGCGGTCACAAAAATGTCATAATCAAGCGCTGCTATTTCGTCCAAATTTCTGTTTACTTTTTCAAATTGCAGCACTTTAAGCCCCTTTTCAAGAGCGTATTCTTTCACAGCAGGCATTTGCATTTTATGCCCACGGCTTGCCGGACGATCGGGTTGACAAATGACGGCAACGACTTCATGCCCTGCCTTCAAAATGCCATCAAGCACTGTTTTTGCAAAATTTGGTGAACCTAAAAATAAAACTTTCATCTATTTCCCATGTTTTTTGATATATTCTTGACCATGTTCGCTGATGTCAATAAAAAGTCTTCCGTTTAAGTGGTCGATTTCATGACTTGCGCAACGAGCAAAATATTTTTCGCCAGTTATTTCAAAATTGTATCCAAGTCTGTCCTTAGCCTTAACTGTAACTTTGTATGGACGTTTTACATTGTCGTTAAAATGTCCAACACTAAGGCAGCCCTCTTCGTCAATCTGTTCACCTTCTTCAAAAGTGATTTCAGGATTGATCAGTTCAAAATAGCAGCCCCCGACATCCATAACGATGGCGCGAATCGGCACGCCAACTTGTGGAGCAGCCAAGCCCATGCCGTCGTTTGCATACATAGTCTCACGCATATCGTCCAAAAGTTCGTAGAGTTCGTCATCAAACTCAGTCACTGGTTTTGAGATGCGTCTTAATCTTTCGTCTGGAAATTTAAGTACTTTTCTTTTTGCCATTTGTCCTCCTATGACATGTTTTCAGGATTAACTTCAAAGAACACACTTGACTTTAATCCATCTTGCGTGCAAGCAAAAATTTCATCTTCAATTTGCTTGCAATTGTTTAATTTTAATCTAATTATCACTTGATAACGATAAGAATTTTTAATGCGCTTGATTGGAGATTTCATAGCATCCATATAAATGATGTCATCAAAATATTTCTCGCGCACTTGCAACAGTTTATTATAACATGATTTTAATTCATTTTTAACAACATTTTCATCTGAATGCGAAAAAAGAATGCGAATTATTTTTGAAAAAGGCGGAAATTGTGCCGTTTGACGTATGTTTGCCTCTTTTTTGAAAAACGCCTTATAATCATAGTTTGCCGCAAACTTATAAACGTAGTGGCGTGGCGAATATGTCTGCAAATCAACTTTGCCTTCCCATTGGCTTCTGCCCGCCCTTCCGCTTACTTGCGTGATAAGTTGAAAACAGCGTTCTGTGCTGCGATAGTCAGAACGATAAAGGCTTTGATCCGCATCAACTATTCCAACCAACGTAACATCTTCAAAGTCATGTCCCTTTGCAATCATTTGAGTGCCAACTAATATCGCGGGCTTCGTTGCTGCAAATTCTGAAAGAATTTTTTGATGCGCGTTTTTCTTTGAGGTTGTGTCGTTGTCCATGCGCAATATTTTAACATCAGGGAAAATGCTTTTCAACTGGTCAACCACTTTTTCAGTGCCAACCGCTCCCTGTTTAATTTTGTCTGAGCCGCATTTTGGGCATTGATCCAAAACTTTGTATTGCTTGCCACAATAATGACATTTCAAGCGGTTGTCTTCGCGATGATAAACAAGGCTGACATCGCAATCATGACATTTTGCAACATATCCGCATTCGCGGCACATCATAAATGACGAATATCCGCGACGGTTGATAAAAATCATGGCTTGCTTTTTGTCGTTTATAACTTTCGCTAAGTCTGATATAAGTTGCGTCGAAAAATTGCCGCTGTTTCCTGCTCGGATTTCATTCATCATATCAATTATTTGTATTTTTGGAAGTTCCTTGCCATTTGCTCTAACGGGCATTTCAATCAATTTGATTTCGCCTTCTTTTGCTCGCTGATAGTCATCAACGCTTGGAGTCGCGCTGCCCAAAACAAGTGGACAGTTATTCTTTTGCGCTCTAAATGCAGCGACGTCTTGAGTGATATATCGTGGATTTGACTCAGACACATAACTTTGTTCGTGCTCTTCGTCAATTATAATCATGCCCAAGTTTTCGATAGGCGCGAAAATAGCAGAACGCGCCCCAACAACAACCTGCGCTTCGCCAGCAAAAATTCTTCGCCATTCGTCAAATCTTTCACCCGCTGAAAGGCTGCTGTGCAAAAGAGCAATTTTATCTCCAAATCTCGCTTTAAAAATTGACACCACTTGTGGCGTAAGCGAAATTTCTGGAACAAGCATAATCGCATTTTTCCCTTCACTGAGTGCGCGTGAAATAAGGTGCATATAAACTTCTGTCTTTCCGCTTCCTGTCACGCCATGCAAAAGATATGTTCCATTTTTTCCAACGCTTTCAATCGCGTTTTGCTGTTGAGCGTTTAATATGACACTTTTGTTTTCTTTCTCAATTGTAAGAGGCGCGCGATTCACTTTTTCTAATTCAAGCAAAATGCAGCCCTTTTCGATAAGCGATTTGATTGCGCTTTCTCCAAAATTTTCTTTTAGCAAAGCAAGTTTTGTTCGCCCTTGCGATTGCAAATATTTAACCGCTTCCAACTGTTTTTTTGCTCTTTTTAATGAATTTTCATCGATATTTTCACTTAAAACAGCATATTTTTCAAAAAGTTCTTTAACTTTTCCCTCGCGCATTTCAGTAGGCAAAAATAGTCTCAGCACGCTTGTTTGTCTCAAATGAAATTTATCACACATAAAGTCCATCAGTTGCAACAGCTCTGGCTTTATCACAGGAAAGTCTTCAACAGCATGATAGATTGATTTAATTTTATTGTCTTCAAGCGATGTTTGCTCATTTATAGCAATGACAAAACCTTGCAGCGTTCTTTGTCCAAAAGGAACAATCACCCTCATGCCCTCCGTGATGTTTTGTCCGTCAGGAATGCGATAGGTGAAAACTCTGTCAAGTGCCTTTGCGTCTTGGTCAATAATTACACTAGCAAACATCTTTTCTCCAAAAAAAATTCTATTGCTTTTCGGCAATAGAATTATAACACATTTATCAATAAATTTCTATTAAAAATCACTTGGAATAACTTTTCCTTGATAAACTTCTTCACAAGCAATGCTGATTGCTTTTTTGTCAGAGCCAGCAAGTTCGGCATGGCGAAGAGTTTCAATTTCTTTCGCTCTCTTTGTTATGATAGTGCAAAGAACATAAGGATTTCCTTTAGTTTTACGAACAAGATCGTCGATTGGTGGATAAAGCATCATAATAAGTCACCTCTTTATTTATTTCGCTAGATATTTTACCATAAAAAACAAAACTTGTAAAGCACAAATTATGTTTTTCAAACAGTTTTTTGACTATTTTTCAAATTAAATGCGGATGTTCTTTTTCTTTTGGAATTGTCCGTTTTTCTTTTTAACCACAACGCCGGCATCGTTGTTTTCACAAAGTGTTTTAACTCTTGTCATAGCATCTTTCTTAGTTGCGTAAGAAGCGATAACTCTTTTCGCGTTGTCACGTTTGATTTTCCAAAGTTTTTCTTCTTTGTCAAAAACAACCACATACTTGCCAAGTGAAACTTCTTTTTCTTCTACTTCTTTTGTTTCAACTTTCTTTACTTCAGCCTTTTTTACGTCTGCTTTTGCTGGTTTCACTGGTTTTGCAGCTGTTGCTTTTTCATTTTTTGCTGGAACAACTTTTTTTGTTTTTTCTTCTTTTTTGTTTTCTTTAACTTTTTTCATTAGTTTTCCTCCTATTATCCTAAGTATAATACAAATTTAAAAAAATTCAAGTTAAAAATAAAAATAAACGGAAATTTTGGTATTTTCCGTTTATTTTAATGTTTTTATTTAACTTTTTGTTATTTTCTTGGATTTTTGATGTTTGCTTGAGCTGCAGCAAGTCTTGCAATAGGAACACGGAATGGTGAGCAAGAAACATAGTTAAGTCCTGCATTGTGGCAGAATTCGATACTTGATGGTTCTCCGCCATGTTCTCCGCAGATGCCAAGTTTGATGTCTGGGCGAACGCTTCTTCCAAGGTCAGCCGCCATTTTAACAAGTTTTCCAACGCCATTTTGGTCAAGACGAGCAAATGGGTCGTTTTCAAAAATCTTCTTTTGATAGTAAACGTTAAGGAATTTTCCTGCGTCGTCACGGCTGAATCCGTAAGTCATTTGTGTAAGGTCGTTTGTGCCGAATGAGAAGAATTCTGCACTCTTAGCGATTTCGTCAGCAGTAAGAGCAGCACGTGGAATTTCAATCATAGTTCCAATCTTATAGTGCAAATCAGCCTTCTTCTTTGCAATAACTTCGTCTGCTTTTGCAGCAACGATGTCACGAACAAATTTGAATTCTTTGCTGTCGCATGTTAAAGGAATCATGATTTCTGGAACGATATCATACCCATGAGCTTTCTTTACTTCGATAGCAGCCTCGATAACGGCTTGTGTTTGCATTTCCGCAATTTCAGGATATGTTACAGCAAGTCTAAGCCCGCGGTGACCCATCATTGGGTTGAATTCGTGAAGATCAACAACTGTTTGTTTTAATGAAGCAGCTGAGATGTTCATTTCTTTTGCAAGTTCTTTAATTTCAGCGTCTGTGTGTGGAAGGAATTCATGAAGAGGTGGATCCAAGAATCTGATTGTTACAGGTTTGCCGTGCATAGCTGTATAAAGGCCTTTAAAGTCTTTCTTTTGCATAGGAAGAAGTTTTGCAAGGGCTTTTCTTCTTTCTTCAACTGTTGAAGAAACAATCATTTCTCTCATTGCCATAATTCTATCAGCGTCAAAGAACATATGTTCTGTTCTGCAAAGGCCAATGCCTTCTGCGCCAAAATCATATGCTGTTTTTGCGTCTCTTGGATTGTCAGCGTTTGTGCGGATTTGAAGTTTGCGGTTTTTGTCAGCCCATTCCATAATAGTAGCAAATTCGCCCGAAATCTTTGCAGGTTCAGTTGCAACAGCGCCGGCATAAACCTTTCCTGTTGATCCATCGAAAGCAAGCATATCGCCTTCTTTGAATGTTTTGTTTTTGATTGTAAATGATTTTCCGTCAGCAGCAAATTTAATATCACTGCATCCTGCAACGCAGGCTGTTCCCATTCCTCTTGCGACAACGGCAGCGTGAGATGTCATTCCTCCGCGCGCAGTCAAGATACCTTCTGAAGCAGCCATTCCTTCGATGTCTTCAGGAGATGTTTCAAGACGAACAAGCACAACTTTTTCTTTGTTTGCTTTCATTTCTTTAGCTTTTTCAGCTGTAAAGCAGATCTTTCCGCAGGCAGCTCCAGGAGAAGCAGGAAGTGCCACGGCGATTACTTGTGCTTTTTTAAGTGCGCTTGCTTCAAATTGTGGGTGAAGAAGAGCATCAAGTTGAGTTGGGTCAATCATAAGCAATGCTTCTTTTTCGGTAAGCATTTTCTCTTTTACAAGGTCAACAGCGATTTTTAATGCTGCTTTTGCTGTTCTTTTTCCATTTCTTGTTTGAAGCATATAAAGTTTGCCGTTTTCAATGGTAAATTCCATGTCTTGCATATCATGGTTATGTTGTTCCAAAGTTTTAGCAATCTTAACAAATTCAGCGTAAACTTTTGGATTTTGTTCTTTTAAAGTTGAAATTGGAAGTGGTGTTCTGATTCCGGCAACAACGTCTTCGCCTTGTGCGTTCATCAAATATTCACCATAAAGTTCGTTTTCACCAGTTGCAGGGTTACGGCTGAATGCAACACCTGTTCCTGATTCGTCACCAAGGTTTCCGAACACCATTGATTGAACATTAACCGCTGTTCCCCATTCATATGGAATAGCATGCATTCTTCTGTAAACGTTGGCTCTGTCGTTATCCCATGATCTGAAAACTGCTTTTACAGCTTCCATAAGTTGAACTTTTGGTTCTTGAGGGAATTCTTCGCCAAGTCCTTTCTTGTAAAGAGATTTGAAAAGTTTAACAATTTCTTTAAGGTCTTCTGCAGAAAGATCCTTATCAAATTTAACGCCTTTCTTTTCTTTGATTTCGTCTAAAATTCTTTCATATTTTGATTTATCTTGTTGCATAACAACATCTGAGAACATTTGAATAAATCTTCTGTATGAATCATATGCGAATCTTGGGTTGCCAGAAAGCGCAGCAAGTCCTTCAACAACTTCATCATTAAGACCAAGGTTTAAAATAGTGTCCATCATGCCAGGCATTGACACTCTTGCACCTGATCTAACTGAAACAAGAAGAGGGTTTTTCTTGTCGCCGAATTTCTTGCCTGTAAGTTTTTCAAGTTCAGCAAGTTTTGATTCGATTTCTTTCATGATTCCAGCGTTGATTTTTCTTCCATCTGCATAGTATTGTGTGCAGGCCTCAGTGGTGATAATAAATCCTTGAGGAACTGGCATGCCAAGTTTTGTCATTTCAGCAAGGTTAGCACCTTTACCACCCAGAAGGTTTCTCATATTAGCGTTACCTTCTGTAAACATGTAAACCCATTTTGCCATTTGAATAATTCCTCCTAAAAAAATTTATATATTGTTATGTGATGCCCCGTATTGTGGTGATCACAAATACACTATGTAATACGACCATCAAGGGTCGCACATAATTGATTTTAACACAAATTTCATTTTTAGCTTTATGTGCTTTTATTAACCGTTTAGGATTAGAAGCATCATCCGGTTATGGTGTTGC
>OHEV01001353.1_pt1 | contig 9841 bp, 7 predicted proteins | sample 1567331 | NCBI WGS metagenome assembly OHEV01 (sample SAMEA3879561, study PRJEB24766) | human gut metagenome | biome: human-associated habitat; feature: feces | place: USA | collected 1985/1987 | reverse complement strand
AAATAATTTTCATTAAATTTTAATTCAATTAATTGTTTTTCAACATCTTCAACTTTTTCTATTTTTTCAAAGTCTAAAATTCTAAGTGCTTCGTGGTATGCTGTCCCTTCTTCAGCCAGTGTATTTTGAGCGGCAGTAAGCACAGGATGGTCGGAAGCAATTTCAGTAACCGAAGTTTTTTGTTTAACCAATGTTTGACTTTCGTATGGATAAACAAAATTTAGATAGTCATTTATTTTGCTTACTAGTTTTTCATCGGCCTTGCCAATTTCAACGCGCTTTATAGCCGGCGACAAACTTTCAACTTCGTCGATGTATTCAACTTTCGCTCCCGCTTTTTCCGGAGCGGTTGCCAAAATCATTTGCATATTTGATTTTAATGATAGAAAATCATTTTCGTTGTAATCGCAAATATTTTTCTCGTCAATTGTACCTATCACAATCAAATGCGACTTTGCTCTTGTCAAAGCGACATAAAGAACCATAAGTTCGTCGACTCTGTTTTGAATTTTGTTTTCTCTTTTTATAGCTTGCAAAATTAAGCTTGCCTTATCTTCGTCAAAACATTTTAAGCCGAAACCAAATTTCTCACTCTCTTTAAACACGCTTGCATCATTTTTTACTATCGAGCTGCCTGTTTGTGTAACAAAGACGATTGGATATTCCAATCCTTTGCTTGCGTGGATTGTAGAAACCATCACGGCGTTTGCACCCGAAACGTTTGCTTGCCCAATGTCTGATGAAAGATATGACAAAAGCGCAGGCACGTCTTTATCGTTTTCAAAGTTGCCAATGATTTGAAGCAGGCTTTCAACTTCGCTTACCTCTTCTTCGCCAAGTTGCGATTTGAGATATACAAAAAATTCTTTCTCGATAAAGTATTTTTCAAGCGCTTCTTTCGCGCCTAAAAACATACAATCAGTTTTAAATTTTTCTAAGCGTTTTAAGTTGCTTTTAATTTGTTCGTCATCACTCGAATCAATGACTTCTGAAAGCGATCTCCCCTTCTTTTCTGCCATCAAAGAAAGTTTGTCCATACTCACAAGGCACAGTGGCGACAACAAGAAGCTTGCTAAAGCTATGTCATCATTTTTGTCGACGCAGAGAGTGAGCAACTGCTTTATTAAATTTGAATGCGCTTTATCCGAAAGGTCAGTTTTAATTGAGCAGACATATGGAATTTCTTTCTTTTTAAGTTCGTTTAGTATGTTTTGGAAATTTCCGCTTTTACCGCGAACAAGAATGGCAATATCGCTTGGCTGAACTTTTCTTCTTTCGCCATTTAATGGATCAACAAAATATCTTGCCAGCATTTGGTCAACTTTAACAGCAATAACTTTTGCTTCAAGCGACGAATCATCTCCCACCGAAAGAGAATCGGCATAAATGTCATAATCTTGAGTTGGCATAGACTTTGTCTTTTTCAAAACGGGTGTAACTAAAATTTCAACGGCAGCATCGCCCGCTTTTGGCGCTTGCTTTTCTCCGTCAAGCATTGACGACGCTTTATAGTCGATATTGGCAGTTTTTTGCGTCATAACCTTGCTGAACAAATTGTTCACAAAATTAAGTATCTTTTTATCACTGCGATAATTTGTGCTTAAATAATGCGTTTCGCCATCACTGAGTTTTTCAAAATCTTGGCTGTCTTTAATGATTATTTTTGATGTTGCATTTCTGAAACCATAAATGCCCTGCTTAGGGTCGCCAATCGCAACAAATCTGCCCTTTTGTGCAATTTGTTTAACAATCTTTTCTTGCACAGGGTTTGTGTCTTGATATTCATCAATAAACACAAAATCATAATTTTCTTGAAGTTGTTGCAAAATTGTTTCATCATCAAGCAGTTTTTCAGCATTGAGTTCAAGGTCATTAAAATCTAAAACATTATTTTTGATTTTCTTTTCGCGATAATTCTTTTCAAAAATTTGATACAAATCAAAAATTTCTTTGGTCAGGATTTTATTTTTCCTGCCTTCCCAAATCTCATCATTATCATAGCAAAGGTTTTTAAGAAACTTTGTAAATTCGCTATGTTTTTGTTTGAAATCTTCGATAAAAGACTTTGCCGACTCATCTCGCAAATTTGGCGCGCGAGGGAAAGTAATGTCGCCGTCATAATGTTTTACAATCTCCCTAGCATCATCTGACGTAAAACTGTAAGCCCTTTTCATTTCGTCAATATATGGTGCAAGTTTTTCATTTTCAGTTGAAATTAGATCTAATTCTTTTCTTATATCCGCAATCATATTTAAAAGAACATTTTTGAAATAATCTTTTGCAAGTGCATGGTTTTCATCATAATTAGCAAGTTTTTGCAGCGCCTTTTCTTTTTCGGCTTGCGCGGCAAGATAACTTGTCAAATTAAACATCATGTCTTTGATTGTTTCGTTGCTTCTTATCGAAGTGAACAAATCATAAAATTCATGTTCGCATTTTTGTTTAAATTCATTTGCAGAGTCTTCAAACGCTTCTTCCATAAGCGAAGTCGACTCTTTTTCGTCGATTATTCTAAAACCTTCAAGATAAGGAAAGGCGTTTAGATTTCGTTTAATAATTTTCTCTAAAAATGAGTGAATTGTGCTTATGTCGCTGGTGAAAAGGTCGTCAATTTGGTTTTGCAGCGTTTCATTGTCACTCAAATTCATAAGTGACATCATTAGTTTTTCTTTCATTTCGCTTGCCGCCGCCTTTGTAAAGGTCAAAACAAGCATACGCTTAACTTTTACTCCGCTAAGCGCAAGACGCGTAATATATTCAATCATAGTTGTCGTCTTGCCTGAGCCTGCCGATGCACTTATGACCATGTTCTTTTTTTGCGAATCAAAAATCTGCTGTTGTGCAGGTGAAGGTGTAAAATTTTTCATTCTTGCCCTCCTTTTAAGAGTCGCACCCCGCGTTCGGCGTCATAAAGGCACATAGCCTTAAATGGGCAATAGCTACACGACTTAATGTCTGGATATGGAAAAAGTTTTCCCGCTGCCATATAGTCGCACGCTTTTTTCATCAACTCTTCTGCCTGCAAAGTCATGTTTTTGAATTCTTCGTCACTGACTGAATTTTTGTCGTCACCGCCAACTTGCAAACCCACTAAAAGTTTATCCTTGTTTTTGCTGTTGGCCTTTGCTTCAAAATAGTAAACTCCGCCGCAATCAAGTGACGAGCTTTTGCCAATGATAGAGGCATAGGCAAACAGTTGCAATTTTTTGCCATAACTTAAATCGCAAGCGAGATTTTTTGTTATCGCTCCCGTTTTGTAGTCAATAACTCTAAATCTATCTCTGATTTTATCAACGCGGTCGACACGCCCATAAAATTTCTTTCCAGCAATCTCGCCTTCAACATTTTCTTCAATCAGCCACTTCTGGCTTCCCGATTTTTCATATTCGTCGGCAACGTAATTCAAAATGCTTGTCAAATCTTTTTTCAATCTGATTTTTTCAATTTCGCCGTCACCCATGTTTTCAAAATCAACTTTGTCAAGTTCGCTTGAGATAAACTTGTCCATAGTCTGATTATCTAAATGTGCAAAACTATATTTTTTAGCATATTTTTCAAGCGCATCGTGAATTATGCTTCCCCTTTGTGGTGGCGTAAGCACGTCTGTTCGTTTTTCACGCAGCCCCAAAATATTTTCGCAATAAACTTTAAATGGACAATCATAAAACTTTTCAATTTCGGTTGGTTTTATAATTTCGCCAAGCCTTAACTCTTTGCTGGTTGAAAGCGGACGAATTCTGTTAAACTTTTCAATGTTTGGTTGCAACGCCAAAAACAGCGAAGCCTTTTGCTGTGGTAAAGCGTCTCCACTCATAACCTGTTCGGCAGTCACTCTGTTTTTGCCTATTTCAAACAGCAACGCATTGTCGCCAAGATCAAAATTGGCCGAACGAATTATGCTGTTATCTTTTCTAAACATTTCAATAATTGATTGTGCGACCGAACTTTTTGCAATCGGCTTTCCTTCAGCGTCTGTCAGTGAATAGCAAACATAAAGCCTGTCTGTCCAACTGCACATCAGCGAAAAAACTTTAAATCTTGCGCGACGATTTATCATTTTAATGCTAGGCTCGATTTTTTTTGCAAAACCAGCTCCATCAATATCTTCATCTGAAAAAATCGAATCGTCGTTTGTCGTTTTTGGCATAAGCGAAGCATTTGCTCCGACAATAAACAATTTTTTAGGATTTGAAAAGAAACTTTGCGCAACATCGCCTATATAAACTTGGTCGCAATAACTTGGAATAGCAGAAATTTCTTTTGTTTCTAGCCCCATTTCTATCGCAGACAAAATCTCTTTAATTTCGCCCACATTTGAAACAGCCGACGCAGCATCCAATATCTCGCGAATTGCCGCTGGAACTTGATTTTCTATATCCAAAGTTTTCTCGTCAAGGTCAAGTTCTGCAAGTTTTGGAAGAGACAATTCCATAAAATCGACAATGCTTCTTGCGCCTTTTAAATAGTTGTCGCCCAGCGCTTTAACAAAGCCCTTAATTTGCTCGTTTTCAAGCCCATAAAACACCCTTGCGCCGCCTTGAGTGCAATTTGCGATTAGTTGTTTGTCTTTGTCTGACATTTCAAAAAATGGCGAATTCGCAACGAATAACAGGTCATTTTTATTGAAATTCTTATATGAAAGTGTAATAAGTTTTTTAAACAACAGCGCGCAATATGTCTTGCTTGCCGTCACTGCTGCGTCTAGATAATATGGCACTCCATTTTTTTCAAGCGCTAGTTTAAGTTCGGGTGCATATAAAGGCAGGTCGCCACACGCAATGCAAAAGTCTTTATAGCGCGCGCCGTGATAAACTTCATAAACAATGGTTTTTGCCACAAACTCGGCTTCTTGTTTTTTTGTCTTCCCTTCAAAAACAAAAACGTTATCAGCCTCCGCCTGCTTAGGCAAATTTGAATAAAGATTTGACGCAAGCATAAGCGCCGCCTTGGGCAGTTGTGATGCTGGCGAAATAAAATCCAGATCGCACCCCTGTTGCAAAGCAAGATTTTTCATTTTGTTTAAAATGTCATTTTCATATATGTAGGAATTGCCCTTATTTGTTGGCATTGGTAGCGAAACGACAATACTTTTTACGTTTTTGCAAAGCGCACTCATAAGCGAATAATGTTTTGCTGTAAAACTGTCAAACCCTATAAAATAAAAGTTGGCGTTTTCAAAAAGTTTGCTCTCTTCAACAGCTTTTGCAAGTCTGTCAACAAGTTTTGACGAATCTTCGCGGTCACTGGTTAAATTTAAAAACTCACTGTAAATTATTTTAACGTCTTCAAACTTTCTTTTTAAAATTTCGCGCTTGCCCCTAAAAACCATATCTTCTGGCGAAACACCCGACGAAGAAAGTTGCGAAATGAATTTGTAAATTTCTCTACAAAAATACATGTTTGAATTTTTAAAATATTTCAACTGGCTTTGGCTGTTTTCGATTGCTTTTTTTGTCTGCATAATGCCTTCAATTTGACTTAGCGGATTTAAAGCAACTCCAACGTGTTTAATAGCCAAATTAGTAAGACCGACAACATTGACATTAAATGTTGCAGATATATTTTTCAACGAAAAAAGCATCTCTTCAATTTGAAGAGTCATTCGGTCAGGAACAACTACAAAACATTCTTCATCAAGAGGAATATCATAAATCGCATTTTTAATCGACTCAGTGATATTCACTCCTGAGATGACTTTTAATTTCATAGTTAAATATTATCACAATTCGCAATAAAAATAAAGTTTTTATGCTTGCTTTTCTTTCTCGTTTATTTCTTTGGCTTTCAAACATGTCGAAATAAGCAGTCTTTTCTTCAAAAGCGCATTTTCGTTTTTCATTCTTTTATAATCGCTGTTTAAAAATTGCAACTCTCTTTCCTTTTGCCCCAGTTTAGCCAAAAGGTCCCTTAGCGCCGCGTCGCTTTTGCGGCATTGTTCGGCGACCTCTTTCTGCGCTTGCTCAATCGCGTTGCGCTTAACAAGTTTGACAAGTCCCATAAACAGACTGCTTATGTCAGTATCGCTGATTTGTTGGTTCACCTTTTTCTTAAACGGCAAAACGTTGTCTTCTTTTTTTGATAACGCCCTATATTTATTCTGCATTCTAAGCATTTCTTTAACATCTCCTCCACTAAGCAAATAGCACGCCTTTCGCACCGAACATCCTTGTTTAAGTTTTTCTTGAATTTTGTTTATTATGTTATTTTTCTCTTCTTCCGAAAAAAAGTTAAATTCATTTTTTTGATGCTTTCCTAAATCAATCCCCAATTTGCTTGCTCGCTTTTTATCTTTGTCCAGTCTTGCAATTTCTGCATAATAATAATTTCTCACACTGTTTGGCTTTCTGTTTGATTGTTTTGCAAACTCAGAAAAAGCAAACTTTATCGCCATGCCTTTCGCCTTTGTTTTTTCAACTTCTTTAAAAAGTTGTTGAACTTCTCTATCCTCCCAAATTCCTTGCACCTTTTACCTCCTTAAAAGTTTTTTGCCAAAATAACAAAAAACATACTTAAAAAATGTGAAAGAGCATATATTATCACATGAAATATGAATTTAGAAGCACCATTCCTTGTTTGGTGAAATATCAAGGCGGCGAAGAATTTTTAGATGACGGCCAATCACTGATTTTTGAAAGGCCGCTAAAAATGTTTGTATATCCTGCCCAAAAGGGCTATACGAGTTTTGTGTTAGATTGCAACGCAAGCGTCTGCCCGATAAAAAGGTTTGTGCTGCCGGAGCGCATATTGTATTATTTTTCTGAAAACACAAAGCCCAAAATCTGTGTCAAAGAAATAACTTCCGTTGACGGCGCTGACATCACGTTTGTTATTGGTCAAAACGAATTGCAAATCGAGTGCAACAACATAATAAAATCAATCCCGTCGATATCGCCAAAAACTTATGAGCTTTCAAAGCACAATAAACTTGCCTTGTTAAAAATAAATGGCGAAAAAAGCGAACAACTCACCATCGTCAATCCTTCGACTAATCAAATCACAAACTTAGTTTATGACAAAATCGAAATCAACGACGATGAAATTTTTTGTGAGAAATTTGAAAAAGAAGAAAAATATCAAATAAGTGACGACGGAATAATAAAAGTCCGCTCTATACCTCCTCAAATTCGCAACACTAAAATTCTTGGCATGACATTTCTCGAAATGGTAAAAGCAAAGCAATACAAAGATGCTTGCACTCTTCTTTCTGACAGACTTCCGTCTTCGGAGGAAAAAGTTGCTGCCTATTTCGGCGACATCGACGAAATCTTGCCACTGAGCGAAAACACCTATTTGCTAGATAAAAAAACAGGTCCACTTATTGTGAAGATAGACCTGAATAAAGATAAAATTGTAAACATCGAAATGGTTGATTAACCTTCTGTTTTCACTTCTTGCCCGTTTACTGGATGCTCATCGACAGGGCGTCTTAGTCTTGTAGCACTAGGTGCAACCCAAGCCCCCGCAATTCCAATTAAACTGACAACTAGCGGTAAAATTGTGCCAAGTCCAAATGTTGTTGTGGTATAATTATTTACGGTAAAATACAAAAGCAAAAATGTTGTTGCGATTGATGCAATAACCGACGCAATAAGCGTCACAACTCTAAGCGAAATCGCCATGCTTAAATTCTTTTTGTTTTTGCAAGCGCCAACCAATGTCAAAATTGACAAAACGATTATAGCAACCATCAAAACCATAAACGCAATCATAAATGCGGTTGCAACAGTGTAATATATTGCGTCTGTTCCTAAAATAGCTGAAACCGTGTTGATATGGAATATAGAATAATAAACAGAATAAATGGCATGTACAGGGGGCTCGAAAAGCATAGGCAAAAACATTAAAGCCAATCCGCAAATGCTTGCGAAAAGACAAAGCACGCTGCCAACAATACCTCTGACTTTTAATTCGTTCATTTTATCCCCCCTGAACAAAAATATCGTATTAGTTATTTATATAATATACTAAATGCAAAAAATAGCAAAATAAAATCTCGCATTTCGCGAGATTTTTTGCTGTAAATCACACCGGATAATTATCTTTTAATAGCAATCATGCCTCTTTTTGATTTCTTGAAATCCTTTTTGTTTGAGCAACAATCGCGCCAACAACCGCTACTATTGATGAAATAAACACAGTGATTGGCCCTGCACCAACACTTGTCCCAGCAACGCCTGCAAGCGAAACATAGACAATCATAAACACAAGTCCCATCAAAGCAGCAATCATTGCAATCATAGAAAGAACTCTGTTTGGCACTGTCATGTTAAGGCCGCGCTCATCAAAAATCGCGCCAAAAAGTCCAAGCGCACTTTCAATAAGCATAACGATGGCAAGAGTAAGCACCAAAGTGTAAAAAGCATTTGCAACAATGTTATAAACTATGTTAGCCCCGGTTGCTTGCGCCATATGAGTTATACCATAATAAATTGAATTTTTGCCGCCTCCCTCAATTAAATTCAGTGCAAAGAAACACAAAATTAAAATTGAAGCAACATGAATCAGCGAGTTTCCGACTATGCATTTGATTTGCGATTTTTTCATAAATAAAAACCTCCTTGGTTATAGTGTAACCAAAGAGGCTTTTTTAATTCATAATAAGCAATTATGATCTTTTCTTGCTTGGTGTAAGGAAAGCACCAACAACTGCAAACAATCCAAATACTAATGGAAGCACAGCGCCAGCATCAGCAACTAATTTTATTGATCCGTATCCTGATGCATCTAAAGAATTATCTGCGCAGTAAACAATAGTAAGAATCATTCCTACTAATGCAATTACAACCAATAAAAGAGCAAGGATTTTGTTTACTAATGACATGTTTAATTTTTTGTTGCCCATGAATACGCCAACAAGACCAACGATTGCGGCAACAATCAAAAGTGATGCAACGATTGCAACAAGAATAAACATAACAAGAGCTCCTTTACCTGTGCCGTCAGCCTCAGATATGTCACCCATTGATGCAAATACACTAGAACCAGCTTCGCGAGTTGATTTATCGCCAATTGTAGTGATAAGAGCCATCATAGGCATTGCCATAAATGCAAGAGCACAAACAGCGAAAATCATTGTAACAGCGTTGCCAATGATTCCCATAAGTTTTCCCTTATTAGATTTCTTTGCCATTTTTCCCTCCTTTTATAATCTATGGATATTATACCACAAATTAAAAAATGTGCAAAACGAATAAATAGAATAACTAAAAACATATAAAAAAAAGATGCCAGAAAGGACATCTTTTTTTGTATGCAATTAAAATAGAAAGCGTCAAGTTATTGAATTCGGTCTTGTTTTTTTGCCTTTTATTAGGCGACACTTTTTAGTGCCTCGACAAGTGGGCTGTTAGCCCCTCTTTAAAAGGAGGTGATCCAGCGGCACCTTCTGATACCGCTACCTTGTTATGACTTCACCCCAGTCGCTGGTTTTACCTTAGGCGGCTGCCTCCATTTCTGGTTAGCTCACCGACTTTGGGTCCCCCCAACTCCCATGGCGTGACAGGCGGTGTGTACAAGACCCGGGAACGCATTCACCCCGACATGCTGATTCGGGATTACTAGCAACTCCGTCTTCGTGTGGATGAGTTTCAATCCACAGTCTGAACTGAGACTATCTTTTTGAGGTTGGCTCTTCGTTACCGATTCGCATCTCTTTGTTATAGCCATTGTAGCACGTTTGTAGCCCAAGACGTAAGAGGCATGATGATTAGACGTCATCCCCACCTTCCTCCGTATTACCTACGGCTGTCCCTTTAGAGTCCCCATCTTACTGCTGGTAACTAAAGGCAAGGGTTGCGCTCGTTGCGGGACTTAACCCAACATCTCACGACACGAGCTGACG
>OHEV01001352.1_pt1 | contig 9848 bp, 6 predicted proteins | sample 1567331 | NCBI WGS metagenome assembly OHEV01 (sample SAMEA3879561, study PRJEB24766) | human gut metagenome | biome: human-associated habitat; feature: feces | place: USA | collected 1985/1987 | reverse complement strand
CCCGCCGTGTCCGTACCGAAAAGCACAAGATCCAGCAGTTCCTCTGTGCGCTGCTGCAATTTGAAATCGATCGTCAGCATCACATCGCTGCCGTCAACTTTATCTTTGCGATAGATGACCTTTTTAACGGCTCCGTCCGTTCCGCGGATGAAGAAATAATAGCCGTCTTTGCCGCGGAGCTCCCTTTCGTAAAGCTTTTCTATGCCGCTTTTACCGACTTTGCTGTCAGTAGTATATAATCCGTCATTCGGATCGCGTCCCTCGTTATATGTCTGTATCTCCTCCCATGTTGCGAACGAAATATAGCCCAATGTATGCGCAAGCAGGCTCCCATAAGGGTAATACCGCTTTGAACCGTAGTGCTCGGTGTCAACATGAACTCCGTTTACGGCATTCAGCTGTTCCTGCTGTTCAACGGTAACTTCATCGGGCATTGCCTGATAAACGGTTATGAACTCGTTTGTGTTCTTTCCGAATTTTGTTCGCAGCTCTGCGGCGTCCAAATCGAGCACAGCGGCAATTTCGGCAGCAGCGGCATCGAATTCCGCCGAGAAGCGTGTATTCAGATACTCCGCATCGGAATAAAGCCTGTCCGCTTCCTTTTCCGCATCCTGCTCGCTCATGCCGGCATTTTCCTGCATTATTTCATCCGTAAGCACTTTTTTCGGTGCAATTTCGCTTAAAAGCGCATAAACAGTCACAAGGCGGACATTGGTTGCAACAACAGCTCCGTGAGAAACGATATCGCCGCGCTCTGCCGCAAGCGTTGCCCTGTCGAACGTGTCGCCCCAGGCCATATCCGGAAAAATGTGGCTCGGCTGCCATACAACCCGCCAAAGATTATTCTCTTTCAGAAGAGTCATCTCGTATTCGTTTGTCAGGTCGCCCGCGGATTGTGTTTTATATGTCATCGTGTATTTAATGACTTTTTTTGAATTTCCGGAAACGTTCTCTTCAGCAATATTGTATTCAATATCGTTCACGCCGAGCAGCGAAAACAGGCTCTCGTAACGCTTTTCGAACTGTGCGAGAGTTATTGTGTTTTTATATGCTTCGATGCTGTCGTCAACGGCATTCTCCGGCGCAACATGAGCACTGATGAAGGAAAAAGCTTCCGTAAACTGCCCGTTGCGTATTGAATTCATGAACAATGTGAACGCCTGTTCGTCCCCGGACGCCGTCTCCCGGCTGCATCCCGCAGCGAAAAAAACCGTGCAGCATAAAGAAAGCAGCATCAGAGAGGAAAGGATAAAGCAAAAAAATCTTTTTGTTTTTGTTCCGAAAGTCAGTTTCATTCCTGTTTATACCTCGATATTTATACCTCGATACTCATACCCCGATTTAATTCTTTTGTTTTCAAATCTTTCGAGCTATAATCATGCATTATAATTATACTACCGAAGTGAGAATATGTAAAGCCGCATTGCCCGTGGTTTATGTCGTCGGCAGCAATATCGTGTTTCGATTCGCTGTTTTCTGTTTTTTTTAAAGAAAGCGCGTTTAACATCAGCTGCCGCTGCACATGGTTATTCGCACGGCGGCAGTCTTTTTTAAACCGTCAGGGCGGTTTTCCGTCGGCAATCAGCTTTTTGGGATAAAAAAACTCTCAATATGCGCATTATTTTTCGGATTCTGTTGACATATATGCAAATCTGCATTAAAATTTCACTCATGACAGATTCAAAAGAAATGATAAAAAAACTGGGTTTGACCCCGAACAAGGCTCTGGGGCAGAATTTTCTTATCGATACCGAAGCGATAAGCCGCATTGCAGCACTTGCAGACTGCCAAGGCGAAAACGTGCTTGAAATCGGTCCCGGGCTCGGTGCATTGACATCCGCTCTTTCGGAAAAAGCGAAAAATCTGCTTGCGGTTGAAATAGACCGCACACTTGTCGGAATTCTTGCGGATGAATTCGCGGATAAACGCAGCGTGCAGCTCATTTGCGGCGATTTTCTGAAGGTTCCGCCTGCAAAAATCTCCGATGCATTCGGCGGAGAGCCTTTTACTGTTGCTGCAAATCTTCCGTACTATATAACATCACCTATTTGTATGCGGCTGATTGAATCCGTACTCCCTGTAAAGCGCATGGTGCTGATGATGCAGGTTGAAGCAGCAGAGCGGTTCTTTGCGGCACCGCGTGATGTGAACTATGGGCCGCTCTCGATTGTTTCCCGGTATCTTTTCGACATTTCAACCGAACTGAAACTCTCACCCGCAGCATATTACCCCGAGCCATCGGTTCATTCCTGTGTGCTGAAATTCGAACGAAACGGCAGCGAGCTTCCGCCGAATTTTATAAAGGTGCTTCGTGCCGCATTTGCGATGCGTCGAAAAACGCTCCGAAACAATATGCTGCAATTGATTCCGAAAAGCAATGTTGACGAAGTGATTGCCGATGCCGGACTTTTGCCGACCGTCCGAGCCGAAGAGCTTGCAGCGGCCGATTTTGTGCGGCTTGCCGATTCATACAACCGTTACGGCAATAAAGTATCGGAAGCAGATCCGACCTGCGCCGAATAAGCAGCACGGTCAATAAGTGCCTGACAAAAAACGATGAGACGGACTGCCGCAAATTTCGCGGCAGTCCTCATTTTTACGGATTAATAAACCTTTGAAATCGTGAACTTTTTGAGAGTTTTCAAAAGACCCGCCGCTGCGGTTCCGCACCGAATATATGGCACAAAAAAACCGCTCAAACAATTTGAGCGGTTTATGGAGCTGGTGATCAGATTCGAACTGACTACCTCGTCATTACCAATGACGTGCTCTACCTACTGAGCTACACCAGCGTTGCTTCCCTGCGGAACGTGTTGTATTATAACTCACTCCGCGGACAATTGCAACCCCTTTTTTTAAAAATTATTATATATTTTAATTTTCCTGTCGATTTGATATTCCGGCTCCCTGTTCATCGTATTCGTCCCGAACATCTTCCGCCTCCGTTTCAATTGCCAATCGATGCGTCAGCAAAATTATATCATTCCCGAATGTTGAAGTTCGGCACAAATTTGGCTATAATGATAGATGTTGAATAATGTGATTTTTTCCGATACACTGCTCTTCAATCAAGCGCAATCGGCAAAAAAACACATTGAGGATTAAATTTTCACGGAGGCTGCTCCTTGGACAACAATAATCGTTCCACAGTGTCCCAAACCCTTTTCCGCAATCGGAAGGGTGTTTTGGGCATAGATTTCCGTTCACCTTTCGGCGTTCTCGTCTGTGCGCTGGCGGTGTTTGTTTTTGCGCTCGTTTCCCTTGTTATCGTTCATTTTTCACTTAAAGCGGATCATGAACGCGCCGTACGCACCTACAGAGAAAACAACTGGCTCAAAACCACCGCTCAGGCGGACGGAACCACGCTCGTTTCCGGGAAAAGCAGCGGCACGTCATACCAATATATTGAGGACAACCGTATTATTCCAGGCGTCACAATTTCCGGTGTTCCCGTCGGCGGAATGGATTACGAAAACGCACGCAATGCAATGCTTGACGCGCTGAGTGCCGAGTTTTCGAAAATCAACATTTCCGTAACGGTGGACAATGTTGCCATTGTTCTCACCGCATCGGATTTTCGCATTACGACAAACATCAACGAGCTGCTCAGCTCCGCGTTCAAACTCGGCAGAAGCGATGCCGACCCTTATCAGAATTATCTGAAGCGCATTGAAATTGCCGAAAATGGTTTTGAAGTCGGCAGCTACACCATTCGGATGGACGAGGAGAGCGTTGCCGCAATCGTATCCGAAGCAGCTGCTCAGCTGGATCAACCCCCTGTCGAGCCCTATGTGACGCTTTTGAACCGTGTCGGCGGCGGCAAACCGGGTTACGGCACGGGCGGCGATATTTCAACCGTTTGCAAAACTCAAACGGTCAAAGCTCCCGACGGAACAGTTGTCGGAGAGATCCTTTTTCATACCGGCAGCAACGGCTTCTGTCTTAACCGCGAAGATATGCTGAAGCAGATTTCCGAAGCGTTCAATTCCGGGAATTATAACGCGTCTCTTTCGCTCCTTCTCGAAGAAGTTGAACCCGAAGGCGATGTGAACACGCTCATTGACTCAATGCGTGAACTCTCACGTTTCTCAACCGAATTTGCAACAAGCAACGAGTCCCGTTCCCGCAACGTTCAAAAAGCGGCCGGGCTGCTTAACTGTGTTATTCTCGAACCGGGCGAAGAGCTCAGCTACAACGAGCTTCTTGGGCCGCGCACCGAAGAACTCGGCTGGCTTCCCGCGCACGGGATTTCCGGCGGCAAGGAATATATCGACACTCCCGGCGGCGGAATCTGTCAGGTAAGCTCAACACTGTACAATTCATTGCTGCTTATCGGCCCCGATATTCGCATCGTCAGCCGCTCCCATCACTCAATCCCCGGAAGCTATGTTGCAATGGGACTTGACGCAACCGTTTCGTATTACGGACCCGACCTTGTGTGGAGCAATGCAGCGGAATCTCCCATGTTCCTTTTTGCCTATGCGGACATGCGGACAAAAACAGTTTACACCTTTGTTTACGGCACGCAGCCCGATGACGGCACGCATTACAAAATCTGGTCGGATACCATAGAAAAGCTCGACCCTCCCGAACCCAAACGCATTGCCGAACCGCTTTGGCCGACAGGATATTCGAAAATGGTCATTTCGCCCCGTTACGGCTACATCGTTGAAGTTTACAGGCAGCTTATCGGTGCGGACGGTCAGCCGGCAGGCGATGTTGAAAAGCTCTACACCGACAAATACGTTCCTGTGCAGGGTGAGCTGCATTACGGCACCGGCAGCTCGACTCTTCCCGTGCCGAACCGCTGAAAATAATTGCCAACCGCTATTGACAAAAACCTGAATTGCTATTAAAATGTATTGAAGTTTCGATTCGACCAACGAACTAACCGGAAGGAGACTAATGATGAACAAGAAAGTATTTGTAAAACTTATTGCACTGCTTATGGCGGCTGCAATGCTGCTCGGGGTCTGCGCCTGCTCCGCAACCGACAACAACCCCACCATCGGCAAAATCGGCAAGGTGAAAATTAAACTTTCACAGTACCAGCAGATTTATCAGCAGTACAGCTATTACGCAAAGAGCATGGATGATTTCAACGGTTTTATTAAAAACCAGCTCATCACCTACGGCGTGACTCTTAACAAGTGCTATGAACTCGGCCTTGACAAAGAAATCAGCCAGGACGAGCTTCAGAAGAACGTTGATGCTAAGCTTGATCAGGCAATTGCAAGCTACAAAGTCGATGCAAGCATCACCGACGAGGCTGCCATCCGCGAAAACAAGCTTGAACAGTTCAAAGCGGCGCTTAAAAAGCAGGGCACTTCCTACAAAGCATACATGAAGTCCCTCAAGCAGTCCGAGCTTGAATCCATGATGATGGAAATGCTTCAGGAAAAAATCTATTCCGAAGTTCAATTCGACGCATCCGCTTTTGAAAAATACATCAGCGAGAACACTCTCTCCCAGAGGGATAGCTACGGCAAGGACGTTTCCGCGTTCATGACCGCTTACAACTCCTACATCAGCGGTTCCGGCATGATCCCCCTCTACACTCCCAACGATATGTTCACCGTCAAGCACCTTCTCGTTCAGTATGACAACTCTGACAAGGTCAGCGATACCGTTGAAGGCGTTTTCACCGATGAACAGAACAAAAAGCTTGATGAAATCCGCAAAGCACTTGAGAGCGGCATCTCCCTCGACGAGTTTGTTGACAAGTATGTCACCAACGGCGATTACCAGAGCGACACCGTATTCGTGTCCGCAACTCCCGACCCCTCGGCAACTCCCAACCCCGATGCAACTCCCGAGCCCACTGCCGATCCCGATTCCCCCGGCGGCTACAAAGAGCACGGCTACATCATGAACGAAAACCTTCTCAGCAAATATTTCGACGGTTTCGGTGCAGCAGCCTGCCTGCTTTTCTACGGCGATGATTGGAAGATTCCCGCTGAGTCCGCATCCCCCGCACCCGATGCAACCGATGCTCCCAAGACCACGGATGCTCCCGCAACGGATGTTCCTGCAACCGATGTTCCTGCAACCGATGCTCCCGCAACCACCGATGTTGCCTCCACCGACGTTCCTTCAACGGATGCTCCCGCAACCACCGATGTTGCTTCCACCGATGCTCCCGCAACGGATGCACCCGCAACCGACGCTCCCACCACCGATAAACCCGCCGACAACGAGACCGACCCCGTCAAGAAGTACGGCATCAAGGTATACACCACCACCGACGGACAGAAGATCGCAGAAGTCACCACAAAGACTTCCGGCGGCGGCGTACACTTCATCTTCATCAACGAAAGACTTGATGCGGGTGATACCGTTATCAAAGCTGAGAACGATGATGCAGCTTACAGGAACGCCAAGAAGTTCTACATCGAAAAAACGGAACAGGATCACTACTCCGAGTGTTTCACTGAGTGGAAGAACAACACAAAGATTCGCATGAACGACAAGTATATCGACACTTATGCAAAGCAGTTCCTCGGCATTGCCTGATAGGTATTTCGAAAAGAGCTGAATAAGCTAAGCGATATCCGAACAAAAACCCCCGAGAAATCCGTCAACGGAATTCTCGGGGGTTTGATGTATCCATCTTAAATCACGCAATCACGTTTATAAGACTCTCCGGCAGAAGGCAGCAGCCGCAGTCCGATTCAAATGCAATCAAAGAGCATTCCTCGAAACAGAGCAATTTTTCATCTTTTAAAAAGCTTACTGCCAGTCGTATATTCATTCCTCCGCAGGCATCCGCTGCGCCGTTGCTCCGTGCACTTTCGATTATACGTTCCGTTTCCTCTGCATCCGTTTTTTCAACCGAAACCACGGTGCATTCCACATGCTCGGGATAAAAGTCGGCCGCCCCGTCACCGCAAAGCTTAACGACAATTCTGTGCAGCAGCAGCGAACGAATCGATTCGCCGAGTTTTGATACGCCCGACGTCGGAACAAGCTTGCCGCAGCCTTCCCGCAGTGCAGACAGGTGAGCAGGGTGCAGCATTTGTTCTAAATTGACCGTTTCGCCCGTATTCAAAAAACTCTGCAATGCTTCCACAACGCGAGCTGAATCTTCTTCACTGCGCTCTCCGCTCACGGAAGCCGGGATGTTCGGCTGTTCGCAGCTTTCATCAGAATGCGAGGAATTTGCCGCATATAACACGGACAGCAGCTCATCAACCGGAAGCAGCTCCGATGACGGGAACGGCATTATCGCCGCCGCAGTTCCCGCAAGCATAATAAAAACCATGCACAAAAGCATGAATGCCGGAATCGGAAGCATTACCCTCCTGCTCCGATGTTTTCTGCCGCATTTCATGCCCCGTTCTTTTTCATTCATCGTCATGACAACTCCTCCATGCATCCCTTCTGTCGGGTTTATTCTTCCCGCAGAGCATATCGGTATTCTTCCCAATGCATATATTCATCGGGTATTCAAAAAAAGCCCTGCACGCAAGCGTGCAAAGCTTTTTTGAGCAGTTATTCAAAATCAAATATCAGTCTACGATTCCATCGTTGAAGCTTTCCGCATCACCGTAGGACGTGTAATTCGTTCTGCCGCGATGTTTGGGCTTTGAGTACGTTTTGGGTACTTTTTTCACGCAGTGAATCAATGAAAACTCGCGTTTTGCAATATCCGTTATTCCGCGATTCAGGCAGCTTACGCCGTTCAAATAACGAAGCAGGCGAATTCCGAAGATTCTGAAAACGAGTGCGGCCGCAAGCGCAATGTACGGGTGCGCAGTAAGCTTGACAGAGGCGGAGATTTGCAGCTCATTCTGTGCGCCGAACGCTGCAACGGCAGCGCCGAGTTTTGCATTGCCGATAAGCACCGCAATTATCAACACCAGCAATCCGATAATGTACATCGTGCTGCCGACACGCGCAAAATAGTAGCGCAGTTTTCCCCTTGAAAACAAACCGATAATCCCGAACAGCAGGAAATGAATTCCGCAGAGCATAAAATAGCTCTCAGCTGCAAGCAAAATGCCCTCCGCTGCCGTGATCAAATCCGCGTATTGATTCATATCCGTGCCGAAAGTTCCGGCAAGTCTTGACACCATGCCGCAATAATATGAGAACTGCGGTTTAAGCTGAAGAATTGTCAGCCTGTCGTCAACAACATTTGCCGAAACATATTTCACATTCAGATGAAACCACGGCATCGCAAGGCTCAAAATCAGCAGCAATGCAAACACAGCGCAAAGCGGTTTGCTGAAATTGAATTTGCAGCGTTTTTTTCCGGAAACCTGAGCCGCTTCACCGCTGAAGCTGTCATCAACAACGGTTCCCGTGCTGTGTGAATCCCTCACGAGTTTTCTTCCGCAAAGCGGGCAGTACTCGCCGGACTCTACCTCAATTTTGCAATCAGGACAATACATTTTTTCCTCCAATCCTTATTTACCCGAGATTTTTTCAGGCTTCAGTATGTGATTTTTATGTCATTCGCACTGAAAACAATGTTTATTGTGCCAAGCTCGTCCGTACGGTAAATCTCAGCATTAACCTGCTTCAGTTTTTGAATTGTATCGTAGTCGGGATGTCCGTAGCTGTTGCCTTTTCCGACGGAAATTATTGCGTATTCCGGGCTGACAGCCTCCAAAAAACCGAGAGAGGAGCTTGTCGTTGAACCGTGATGCGGCACTTTCAAAACATCGGCATCGAACAAATATTTCTCATTGTTCAGCATTGCAGCCTGTTCGGAACGCACGGTTGCATCTCCGGTGAAAATCATCGAGTGGTTTGCGTATTCCGCGCGTATGATAAGGCTCCATTCATTCCAATCCGTCTTTGAATACTCATCAAATTCCGGTACGGGCGAAAGAACTGTCACCTTGCAGTCGCTGTCCCAATCAATAACATCTCCCGCCCATACATAACTGCATGGAATGTCTTTTTCTTCAAGCACGGCGTTGATTCGTTTTTGAATCCTCGTTTCAAGTCCCGCTTCGGACATTACATATTTTCCGACATCAAAGGCATCAAGCAGATACGGCATTGAACCGACATGATCCGAATGGGTGTGCGAGCCGATAACAACATCAAGCTGCCGAACACCCTTTTCGCGGATAAACTGCTCAATCTGCTTTGAGTTTGAGGATTCGCCGGAATCAATCAGCATCGTTTTGCCGTTCGGCGAAATAATGAAGAATGAATCGCCCTGACCGACGTCAAGTGCGAATATCTGCATTTCGCCGTCAAAATTTCCTGTGGAATTACCCATTCCGGCATATAAACCGTATGCGGCAGCAAGCACGGCAATGATAATGCCGATGATGCGCACACCGATGGGCAATGACCCTTTTTTATTTCTTTGTTTTTCCATGCTATCAATTATACAGTAATTTGAGCAGAAATTGCAATATATTTATTGATTTTGACAAAGAATTAACGGTTATGCCTGTCTGCCGCCGTGAGCTTGACGTCCTGTGTGTTGGCTTTAAATGCGAATTTGTATCTGCGGCTGTATTTTGCCCAAAAAGTTTCAGTAAAAACACGGGATTTAATCCCCTTCCGCATCCAGATACGGCTTTATGCCGTCGAGCACCGGCAAAGTGATCGTGAATGCCGCGCCTGACTGCATATTCACGACTCTGATGCTGCCGTGGTGCGCTCTGACAATATCATTTGCCATTGACAAGCCGATTCCGTAGCCTGCTTTTGCGGCGGCTCCGCGATGAAATCGTTCAAACATGAGCGGAAGTTCATCCTCCGGAATGCCCGCACCGTGATCCTCAATGCGAACTTCAATGTTCTGTATGCAGTCTTTGATTATGACGTTAACGGCAGTTCCGCGGGCGGTATGCTCAACGGCGTTTTTGATTATGTTGCTTATC
>OHEV01001337.1_pt1 | contig 9940 bp, 9 predicted proteins | sample 1567331 | NCBI WGS metagenome assembly OHEV01 (sample SAMEA3879561, study PRJEB24766) | human gut metagenome | biome: human-associated habitat; feature: feces | place: USA | collected 1985/1987 | reverse complement strand
GCTGCAAAAACCCCTCCTCATACATCCGCTTCCCCTGCGGCTGTATGCAGTTATCGCTATTATTCTTTTGCGGCAGCAGCCCTTTCTTCAACGCATTTGCAACATCATTTCCGCATTTCCAAAATCACTTATTCTGCGGGTCTCCGCCGTTTTGAACTGCACATAACAAATGGGGGAAGCCCCCCTTGCGGGGAGCTTCCTTTTTCATCTATCTTATTATTTTTAACGCATTCAGTCTTTTTATAATCCGAGCGCAGGCACAAGCAGATACATTGCCACAAACGAAATAACCGAAACCGCCGAACCGATTATGACTTGAAGCACAGTGTGCCGTCCGAGTCGAACCGATGATATGCCGATCGGCACCAAAAGCAAGGCAGCAGGCAGGAAAGCAGCACCGAGATACGCCGTCAGCATTGCGACAGGCCCCGCAACACCGCAGGCATGACCGCTTGCGCGATATTTGAATATGAAGGAAAGTATCGCCAGCAGCAGCCCGGAACAGAGATATGTTGCAAACATAACCTTTTCAACCTGCACTCCTCCGCCGAAAAAAGCAAATGCCGCACCCATAAAGTAACCCGTCACCGAGAAAATGAGCGCAACCGTCCTTTCAAACTTCCTTCCGCGCTTTTTCAATGCGGGAATCACCGCGCACAGCGCATACGGAACAACAGGCAGAAGGCTGAGCGAAAAAACAGCCTCCGCATAGTGAAACCTGTTTGCAAACGCAGCGTCACCCATTGCAACATAAAGAATCGTTGTGAGCAGAGCCGCAAATACCGGCGGCACGGTTACAACCCGTATAATTTTGGCAGCGCACAGCTTTCCCTTGCCGACCGACCTTCCGGATTTTGCGGATAAGTTAAATTCGTTTTTATTGAGTCCGCTGTCCCGACTCTCAAAATGATTCGCTCTGAGATTCTCCATGTTTCTGCTGATTCCTTTCGCTTTTCTTTTTCCGTACCGGCCTCCTCTGTTTATGTCGGCCTAAGGCAGGTGTCCCTGCTTTGCTTCGCGGTTTATTTTGTATCATATTCCCCGCCGAAATGCACCCTATTGCGCGCATATGAAATTCTACGCTGCCGATTCCCGCCGGTAGAGTTCAAAAACCCGCATTCTACCGTGAGTAGAGTGTGTTTTTTTGTTTATTTCTGTTAACAAATTTATATATCGCATTATAATTGATTTTCTGTTGCTTTTTTCCGCTTGTTGTTGTAAAATAGCCTCATGATAGTTAGAGATGATGAAAAAGTGAAAAAAACCATTGCCGAAAACATTGTGCGCTACCGGCGTGAATGCAACCTTACCCAAGCGGAGCTTGCCGAAAAAATCCACTATTCGGATAAATCCGTCTCCAAATGGGAGAGAGCGGACGGTGTTCCCGATATTTTTGTTCTTGTCATGCTTGCGGAACTGTTCGGCGTAACGGTTAACGACTTTTTGACTGAAAAGCATCGAAAGAGCCACCGTGCCGCACCTAAGCTGAAGCGCAGTATCATAACGCTGATGTCCGCCGGACTGGTGTGGCTTGTTGCGGCCGTTGTTTTTTTCGCATTCAAAGTCGCCTTTCCAGACCTTCCGCGAATTTGGCTTGCATTCATTTATGCAATCCCCGCGATGTTCATCGTAACGCTCGTGCTGTCCGCGCTTTGGCATCCGCCGATTTTCAGTTATCTGTCCGTTTGCGGAATCGTTTGGGGTGTTGCACTTTCGGTTGATATCTCGCTTAACGTTCCGAACGTTTCTCTCATTTATATCATTGCAGCGGTTCTCCAGGTGCTCATTGCACTTTGGTGGCTGATGAAAAACACCTCGCTGCTTGCAAAAGTTCGCTTTCCGAACAAAGCAGAAAGCACAGAAACCGCCGCGAACAAAGCGGAAAGTGCTGCCGAAAAATAAATTCGCCTGATTTGTTCCGAAGCAGGCTCATGCAAATTTACACTTAATTCCGTTAAAGCCTAAAAAGCCCGCTGCCGCAGTGACCGTCGGCAGCGAGCTTTTGCAGCTTATCTTTAGTTTTGTTTTATGAAGTCCGTTCTCGGGCCGCCTGCTCCAATGCCCGCACAGCAAAGCTTTTACTCACAGCAAAGCTTTTAAATGAACATTAATGCGGCGAATGCAATTTCACATGCAAACCCCAAAACGCCGACGATCACCCGCACGGCGCGGCTCTCCGCAATTGCCGAAACAAACAGCGGCAAAAACGGAAACGCCGCCGTCAAAACCAATATATATTTTGCGTCAACGTTGGGCAAGGCGATTGCCATCCATGCAAAGCAAAACAGCGAATAACTCAATCTGATCCTTCTCCCGCCCGCAAAGAGCAGAAGAATAAGTACGATGCAGGAAACAGCGCTCACCCATATTTCAGGCGCATTAAGACTTAGCAGTCCGAACGCGGATTCAAACATAAACCCGAACCCCTGCCGCAGTCCAATCGCACCTTTCAAAAAGCAGTCATTAAGCATACCGCAGTATAGCAAGCCGCCGATCATGCCGGCCGAGACCGCAGCCGGAAGCAATGCTCCCGCCGCGCAGCGAGCGCAGCTGCCCGCAAACTTTTCTCCATTCCGTTTTTTTAAACGGCAGGCACGTATTCCCTCCGTTATCGGCAGCAGCGCAAGCAGCAGGCCGAACACATTGAATGCCGATGCAGCCGCCGCGAAAAGTCCGCTCCGAACATAATATCCGCGCCTTGCACAATATGCAGCCGCAAGCGAAAACAGGAGAAATATCGATAAACCCGATGTGGGCTGCAAAAGCAAAACGAACATCGGCGAAAACAGCAGAACCCTGACGGCAAACACCGCCGTGCGCTTTTCGAAGCCGAGCAGCATCAGCTCATACAGCATTACAGCGGCTGCACACACTGAAATCGTGTTCAGTGCGAAAACAAGCCCCGCCGTCGGAATGCCGAGCAGCGCAGCATCTCTGTAAACCCCGATACCCGCAGCAATTGCACGCGGAAATACATATTCCCCAAGCGCGGAAAGCAACCCGAGCCCGCTCAGCGCATCGGGCGCACAAACAGGGCTGCCTTTCCCCGTTACGAACAGGCGCGCATAAGCTTGAAGGACAGTTCCCGAATAACCGTTCAGGTTCATATCCGCCGCATATATTGCAGCAATTGTAATAAATTGAACAATGAACGCGGAAAGAACGATTTGAAGCCAAGGGTGCAGCCTTCTTCGGCTTCGCACACCCAAGTCCGCACACGGAGATTTTTCTTCGTTCTCCGTAAAAAAATCAAAAAAAACGGGCAGCAGCCGAAAAATCAGCAGCTGGAAAACCAAAGCCGCGGCGCCGCCGAACAAAATGCCCGCTCTGTCCGCTCTTTTCGAAAATGCCGCAAACACAGCAAATCCAACACTCACCAAACCCGGCAGTGCATAAGTCAATGCCGTTCGAACGCTTTTCTTTTGCATTTCGCTCCCCTTTCATATCGATTATAGCACATTAAACCGACCTGAGCAATAAAGGTTACGAATATCGATAATATATCATCTACATTGCAAAAAAAGCTTGCTTTTTTTCACCCGATGCTGTATTATATGCAAGTGCCGTATGATGCTTTGCACATACAGTTGGAGAGATGGCTGAGCTGGTCTAAGGCGCACGATTGGAAATCGTGTATACGGGGAACCGTATCAAGGGTTCGAATCCCTTTCTCTCCGCCAGAAGTCCGCCGTAATTTTGATGGAATTACGGCGGACTTTTACATATTGCCGCGAATTGAACAAATTAATTTTACGGGAGTGACAAGAAATGAACCTTGCACAGATGGAAGCTGCAAAAAAGAATATGGTAATATGGTTGTCTGATCCGCATGAACTCGGGAGAGAACCGAGGAAGATCGAATACGCCGGAAACTTTGAACTCCATGATATGAGATACTATTTTTTCAAGTTTAAAACCGGCTTACTCGGTCCATGGCTTATCGGCGTAAGCGGCGGTTATGAGAGCGATACTACGCTTGAACCTTGCGGGCATACGTTTAGCAACATGAAAAAATATCATGCTTCCACCGCTGAAAGCGACTGTATTAAAATGATAGAAATGATTCGGGCTTATTGGATGGAACAGGCGAAACGGTTGACTGAGCAGGACGGGTAAATGTCGGGTTGCCGCAATATTTCTGTCGGAAAATTCTGCTGCAAAAAGACGCTGCAATCACTTCAGGCTGTATCTCGCTGCTGCGGCATTGATTTTTGCGCCGAGTCACCTTGCTGTTTCTTACAACAATGCACGCTTGAGCTCGAACTGAAATTCCGAAACCAAACTTTTTTCAGCGGGGCTGAAGCTTCCTTCGGCTGATTCAACATTTATTTCGAAGAAATACGACCTGCCTTGGTTCAGCCTGTACGAAAAGCTGTTGTAAAGCTGCCTTTCGGGTTGACTTTTCATCGAATCCCCGATAAAATATTCTGCGGCAGCACAACGCCCGATGTACCCGAAAGGAGCAAGCCGATGATGTTTTTCAAGGCAGCGGAACGCAGCGGAGAATTGCAGCATTTATCCCGTATTTTTCTTACATCTGTTCTGATTATTGCAGCTGTCGCCGCAGTGTTCGCCCTGTGCGCCTGTGTTTCAGACATCGGCACCGCCCCGATTTCACCTGCACCGACAGGAAATATCGGCATTGAAACTCCCGATGTTGAGCCGACAGATATTCCGTATGAGATTTCCTCAACATATGAACTGTATTACTTTGAAAACCGCCGTTTGGAGCAGTGCGTCCGCGAGCAGCTCTTTTGGGAAGGCAAAATCTTCCTCGGAGATATTCTTTCTGTCACAAAACTTGATTTAAGTCACTGCGGCATCAACGATATTTCGGAACTTGCCGCATTTAAGAACCTTGTTGAGCTTGATTTATCGTTCAACACCGTGCAGAGCTTAGAGCCGCTCACTCAGCTGAAAAAACTGAAGCGATTGACGCTCAACAATGTTTCGGCATCCGATTTTAACGTTTTGTCGCAGCTTTCGCAATTGTGTGAACTGAGCGTTCGTCAGTGTGCAATCACGGATTTAACGCCGTTTTCATCCGCTGTTTCCCTGCAAACTCTCGATATCAGCGGCAACGCTGTTTCGGACTTATCCCCGATTTCCGCCCTTTCCCAACTTATCAACCTGTATGCGGACAGCAACGCAATTTCGGATCTTTCTCCGATTTCAAATCTTTCTTCGCTGGAAACACTCTCGCTTCACGGCAACGATATAACAGCTGTCGGGACGCTTTCTTCGCTTACCGATTTGCATTATCTTGATTTAAGCGGCAACGACATCGGCGATATAAACCCGATTTGTCCGCTGAAAAATCTTCACACGCTGGATCTTTCGTTCAATGCAATCGAAAGCTGCGAAACACCGCTCAACAGCACCGGATTGCTGATTCTGAATTTATCCTCAAACAAGCTGACTGATATTTCCGTTTTGCTGTCTAAGACACGCAGCCTTCAGAGAGTAATATTGACCTACAACCCGATTGATGATTTTTCGTTGTTCTTCAACATGAAGGAATTGCAGTTCATTTCCGCCGTTGAAGGCACGGGGATGGATGCCGAAACGCTTATGAAGCTTCAGCGCGCTTTTCCGGACACGATTTTTGAGTGATTGTTTCATTTTTATTTAAATTTTTTATATTTTACTCTTGAACCAAAAGACGCTTTATGTTAAAATAAATATATCGGGTATGGAAATTTCAGTTCATGCTCCGATATTATGACATGAGGGGATTGTATTCATTATGCTGTCAAACAAAATCACCATAGCGGCAAAAGGCAACAGGCGCATTAAACTGAGCATCTATTCCGGACACTTTGCAACGGGACATGCCCATGTTGACAGGTATATCAGCATGACAGAGATTCGGTCAAATGCAGCAATGGCAGCCGAAGCGGCGGACGAAATATCAAAATTTTTCCGCTGCACACCCATCGACACGATAATCTGCCTTGAAAACACGCAGGTCATCGGCGCATTTATCGCGCAGGATCTCATCGATTCAAGTCACAGCGTTAACAGCGGCGCAACCGTTAACATCATCACTCCGGGCATAAATTCAAACAACCAATTGGTCTTCAGCAGCGATATGCAGCAGTATGTTACGAATCGCAATATTCTTCTGCTCATGTCCACCGTTTCCACGGGGCGCAGCCTTGCCCGTGCTGCCGAATGCATCCGCTATTACGGCGGCAAGCCCGTGGGCATAGGTTCGATATTTTCCGCTGTTGAAGAAGCTGCCGGCTTACCCGTTCACAGCATTTTCATGCGCAGCGATTTAAACGAATACAATGTCTATCGCAGCGACGAATGTCCGCTTTGCAAAAACGGGAGGAAGCTTGACGGTTTCGTGACCGTCGGCGGCTGCACGGAAATTTGATCCCGTCCGGCTTATTCGCCGATTTTTAACGAATATTCAAATGCCGCACGGACGATATCCGCACTCCGCGCGGCATTTTTTTCTGCTCTGCACCGAACAGGTTTCGTGAGTGTTCGGCTGTTTCCGAAAGGATTTATTCCGTCTGCATTTCAAGTTCCGCTTCGTCGTTTTCCGCTTCGGCAGGAATGCTTTTTTCGTTCTTTTTAACGTATTTTTTCCAATCGGCCGTGCCGTAAAAAATGAGCGACAGCGCGGTTGCAATCGTCCAGCCGATGGGCCACGCAAGCCAAATTCCCGTTGTTCCGAGTGCGGTTTTCGACAATACCGCCGCAAGCGCAACGCGCAGAGTCAAATCGCTGAAGGTCGTCACCATAAACTTTTTCATCATGCCCGCACCGCGCAAAACGCCGTCCGCAACAAGCTTTGCGGCAACAATAAGATAGAACGGCGAAATTATCCGCAGGAAGCGCATTCCGATATCAGCTGCCGTGCCTGTCGGGCTTTCCAAAAAAACATAAACAAGCTGCCTGCCCGCAAAGAAATACAAAAGCACAAGCGGAACGCAGATTGCAAGCACAAGCCGCAGTCCGGCCGCAAATCCTGCTTTAATTCTTTCCGGCTTGGCGGCACCGAGGTTCTGTGCAGTAAAGCTTGAAATGCCGTTTCCGAGAGTTGTGAGCGACGTTGTGACCATATTGTTCAGCTTGACGGCGGAAGAGTATCCCGCCATGACAGCCGCTCCGAAGTTATTTATAACACTTTGAATTATTATATTGCCGACGGAAATAAAACTCTGCTGAAGAATACTCGGCACGGCAATCTCCGCAAAACGCCCAAACAGATGCCATGAAAAAACAGGAACCCTGTCACCACGGTTTTCGCACTCGAGCGCGTGAAGTCTTTTCAAAACGAAAGCAACCGCAAGAATGCAGCTCACACCCTGACAAATGAAGGTTGCCCACGCAACACCCGCAACACCCATGCTGAAACTGTGTACAAACAGAATATCCATGCCGATATTTGCCGTTGATGAACACGCCAAAAAGATGAAAGGCGTTTTTGAATCGCCCATTGCGGAAAAGATTCCGGTTGCGACGTTGTAGTAAAACATGAACGGCAGCCCGGCAATATAGATATCAAGATAAAGCTTTGAATCCACAAGCAGTTCGGTCGGAGTTCGAATGAGTTTCAGCAGCGCGCCGCCGAACAGGAAGCCGCAAGTCATCAGCACAACGCAAAGCACGCCGCTTGAAATCAGAACGGTGTAAACCAGCGTTTTAAGGTCGGAAAACTTTTTTGCGCCGAAGAGCTGCGCCGCAATAACGGAGCAGCCGATATTGCAGCCAAACGCGAACGCAATGAAAATCAATGTTATTTCATAGCTGTTGCCGACCGCCGCAAGCGCATCGTTGCCGATAAATTTTCCCGCAACGAAACTGTCAGCAATATTATAAAGTTGTTGAAATATTATGCTTGCAAACAACGGCAGGCAGAACCGCAAAAGCACCTTTCCCGGTTTGCCGACGGTCAAATCTCTGTTTAAGCTCATTTTTTCTCCCCGATAAAGCCTGTTCGTATTACAGGAGTCGGGAATTTACCTTCTTTCCGCAAATTTTACCCGCAGCGCAGCCCGCTTTAACGCAAGCAGAACAACGCCCGCTCCCGCAAGCACCGCAATGCAGGCGACGCTGCCGTCCGCCCCCGCAATGCAGAGCCCCTGCGGCGTCAAAAGCGCCAGTTTTGCAAACAATCCGCCACGAGCAGCGGTATCCGCAAAGCATCCGCCCAAAAGGCTTGTTGCAAACGCAATGAACGGTGCCGCAAGGTTCATCCGCCCCGAAATATCCGCCCCGCCGACAACAAGCGCAAGCGCACTTGCGCAAAAGAGGTAACAGCCCGCCGCAAGCAATTCATGCCCGTTCGGGGAGTTTCTCCCCGCCGCAGCAGCAATATACATAACGGCATACATCGCAATTCCGCATATGAACAATGCCAAAAAATTGCTCCAAAACGAAATGCTCACTCCGCCTTTTTCCGCTGCAAGCCGTTTTTCCGCCGCCCGCGCCGCATTCGAGCCCGTCCACGACCCCAAAGTCAGCAGCAGCGTCAGCACCGCCAGCAGCAGGGGCAGGTCATACACCGGGCCGGTCTTGCGGACGTCGGCGGGAGCGAGGTTGATGGTGATGCGGCGGTCAGGCCACTTGAAGCCCAGATTTTTCAGGGCTGCGTGGACGCGGTCGCCGCTCTCCCGGACGGCGGAGTCCGGCAGGCCGACGATGGAGAGGGCGGGCATCCCGCCCGAGATGTCGGCCTCGACTTCCACGGGGAAGCCGTTGAGGCCCTTGAGACCGAAGCTCTTGAGGACTGCGTACATGGGCGCTCCTTTCTGCCCGATGGGGCGGCAGAAACCATCCATAAAAGGGGACAATAGGTTTTTACGATGCTTCGAAATTTATTCTAAGATAATAGACAAAAGAAATGAAATGGTTGGCCAAGAACTGACTAAGAAATGGTAAAGATAGGGCGCAGATGCCCAAGTTCGACACAATTTTCTGTTTGAATCTATTATATTAGAGGGCATGTGAGATGTCAACGAAACGCGGGCTATCTGCGATTGGAGGAAGAATCTTATGGTTGCGAAAGAGTACTGCTGTTACACCAGGCCCTATTCCAGTATCGAAGGCTTTCAAATTGCACACACGCTGTACTACAGCGCAAGCGTAGAGGAAGAGGGAGTTGTATTGGCAGTGCGGCGGCAGCAGGGAGAAGAGTGTGTCACGGAGCAGGTCATCTGCCCGGTGGGCGACTTCGGGCGGCTGATGTCCCTGATGCGGTATCTGTGCGAAAATGGAGTGGGGCTGGGCCACTGGCTGGATGTACTGGACGACGCAGGGCAGGTGTACTGGCCCTGCACGGCTGCAAATGGGCAGCAGGAGAGCGGAAAGCCTGCGCGATTTGTGGCATTTGCTGGTTTTGAGGGGGAAAACTTGGTACATAATCCTGAATTGACACAAAGCGTATAAAAGCTTATATTATAAGTAGACTTGGATGAATTTGTCCATTATGGTCAAAAATTACAAAGGTAAGGTGTGCAATATGTATCAGGATGAGTATAAGCGCTGGCTGGCAGCGGATCTGGAGGACGCAGATCTGAAGCCGGAGCTGGCCAGGATCGAGGGAAATGACGACGAGATCAAGGACCGCTTTGCCGTTGCACTGAAGTTCGGCACCGCCGGCCTGCGCGGCGTGCTGGGCGCTGGCACCAACCGCATGAACATCTACGTCGTGCGTCAGGCCACCCAGGGTCTGGCAAACTGGGTCAAGACCCAGGGCGGCAACCAGACCGTGGCCATCAGCTATGACAGCCGCCTGAAGAGCGACGTCTTTGCCAAGACTGCCGCCGGTGTTCTGGCCGCAAACGGCATCAAGGTGCGCATTTATGATGCTCTGATGCCTGTCCCGGCCCTGAGCTTTGCCACCCGTTACTATGAGTGCAATGCGGGCATCATGGTCACCGCTTCTCATAACCCCGCCAAGTACAACGGCTACAAGGCCTAC
>OHEV01001318.1_pt1 | contig 10121 bp, 5 predicted proteins | sample 1567331 | NCBI WGS metagenome assembly OHEV01 (sample SAMEA3879561, study PRJEB24766) | human gut metagenome | biome: human-associated habitat; feature: feces | place: USA | collected 1985/1987 | reverse complement strand
GAATGGAATAGAGCGATTGACGTTCAGCAGGGGTCAGCGCCTCCAACGCATCCGCCAGATCTTTTTCATGGTAATCAGACAGTTTTTCGGCCAGCTCTGCCTTGGGCAGACCGCTGTGAATGATGCTCAGAATTTCCTGCACATAATTCTTCTGCATGGTAGTTCCTCCTGATTCCGCGAGCTTGACAAATCAAAATCCATCGCTCCGCTTCAAATTTTGCACTTCATCATAGCACATCCGGTATGCAGCGGCAACCCTGCCCGCGTGAATTTTTTGTAAAAATCTCCGCCAAAGCAAAAGGCTCCTTATCCGCAGAGCATGACTTTGGCTGAGAAAATGCCGTTCTGATAGGTAAACGTGCTTGCCCCGCCGGTCTTTTCTGCAATATGGCGGACAGACTGGATGCCGATCCCGTTTTCCCTTCGCTTGGACGAGCGGAAGAGCCCGCTTTTTTCGTTGACTTCACCGTCAAATGCGTTTTCCACTTCGACCAAAAGAAGCCGCTCGGCATGGACATACGCGGTGATCGCGATCTTGCGCCGGGCGGGTGCGGTGCGCAGGCTGGCTTCGAATGCGTTTTCCAGAAGATTAGACAGCACCAGACACAGATCGATCTCGTCCACAGGAAGCACCTGTGGTAAGTCGAGTTTGGCACAAAAGGGAACACCCTCACGCTTTGCAAGGGCGCAATAATGGCCGACAACACTGTCCGCTGCACGGTTTTCGCAGAAATTCATATCCAGATCCGGGATCCGGGAGACCGTTTTTGCAAGGTAAGCCTTCAGGTTATCCAGATCTCCTGCCTCGGCCAGTGCGGAGATCTGATTCAGCTGGTGGCGCATATCGTGCCGCGCCTGCCGGGCTTCTTCAATGGCGGCTTTCAGGCTTTCATAGCGCTGCTGCTGCATGGAAAGAAACTGATTTTCCTGCTGCAACCTTGCATTCCGGTTAAGGCTGTTTGCCATCAGCAGAAAGATTGCATTGAACATGAACATCAAAAACAAAAGCGCGATGCTCATAACGATGTAGACCTGCAAGACCCGGCCTGTCTGAAGTGTTATCTGGTAGCGCGGGGTTATAAAAAGATTCAGCAGGATGAACACCATCGGAAGCACCCAGAACACATACCACGTCTGCGCAAAATTGTCATCCTCCACCATTGCGCGTACTGCGTGGGTGGCGGGATAATAGGCTGCGGCAGTGATCAGCCAGCAGACCGCATTATAAAAGATGCAGGCGCCAAAGCAGAACCACGGCTTGTCCGGCGGCAGCTGCATCCGGATCACGATTGCCGTGCCGACGGCCCGGGACAGGCTGTTCAGGCACGCAAATACCGCGCAGACCGCCAGCGCGATGGTCCCGGATTTCCAGAGAGAGAGCCGCAGCGTTTTGAGATACAGGAAAATTGTCACAATCGTTATGAGCAGCAAGGGGAACGCGGTCGAGAGACCGAAATGATAGCAAAACAGCCCGCCGCCAAGGCAAAGCCCGAGCAGCAGCGGCACCGCCCCTGCTGCAAGCTTTGCGGGCGGCAGCTTCAGATAGGAACCTACCGGAAAATACGCAAGCAGCAAACCGGGAAACACGACCGTAAGTTCCAGAACCGGGCGCAGAACGTCCTTCAATCCGCACGCCCCCTTTGCAGCAGAAATTCCATAAACGCCTGTCGGGCGGCTTTCAAAAGCTCCTGACTGACATAGACCTGGCTGCCGTCCGTCATACAGAAGGCGGCATCCTGAAAATCGGCAGCATTCTCCATATTGATGATCGTACCGCGGCCACAAACAAAAAAGCGCGGGTCCTTTTTGAGCGGCTCTGTGAACGCCTTGAAACTCTGGCGCATGGCAAGCGTTTTGCCGGCAGTGGTGCGGATATTGATGATGTGGGCGAAATGCTCGGCGGATATGATATCACGATAGCGCAAATGGATGTCGCTGCCATCCACCTTCACCGTCAAAACCGGCTCCGGGCGGGGGAGTTTTGCGAGCATTTCATCCAACAGACCGGACAACTCGGCCTCTGAAAAGGGTTTGACCAAATAATGAAATGCCCGTACTTGAAACCCCTCGAGTGCATGGTCTGTCGAGGTGGTGGTAAAAACCAGAAGACAGTCTGCGTCTGTTTTCCGAAGTTCCTTTGCCGCGTCCATGCCGCTTAAACCATCCATGTAAATATCCAAAAATGCGGCGGTAAAGCGCTGCGCTTCTTCTGCCGCCAGAAAAGCTTCTCCGCTGTCAAATTCTAAAAGCTCTGCTTCTGTACCGCGCTGGCGCAGCTGCCGTGCCAAGCGCTCCTTCAGCAGCGTGCGCTCCGTACCAAGGTCATCGACGATCGCAAATCTCATGCTGTACCAAGAAGCTATTGTTATAGCTTCCAACCTCCTTTATAAACTCTTTCATCCTGATTATAGCACAGTTGCCCGGTTCTGTCGCAGCAGAAAACGGGATTTCGTGACGGAAACCGGGCTTTCGTGCCAAACAGCTTGAAACAGCCGTATCCGCCCGTATACTAGAGACAGAGAACCTCAACAACGGCAGAAGGAAGGAGGGTCGCTGTGTATCGAATCGCCGTGCTGACAAACAGCAGGGCGCAGGAAGCTTTTTGGGCAGAGCAGATCTTGCAGTTCTGCGCCGAGCATTGTTTATTTCCCCAAATGGACTGTTACCACGATCAGGAAAGCTTTTTTGAAGCCGCGCGCTGCGAGCCGCTGACAAATGCCGTGATTGCCCTGCCGGGGGTGGATGGATTGAATGCAGTAGAGCATCTGCGCGCGCTTTGTCCCCAAACACGCGTTATCTGGTGCAGCGATCTGAATTTTTCGCTCCATGCCTTCCGGCTGCGTGCAGACTACTTTCTGCTGGAGCCAGTGACCGAAGCCGCTTTGCGGCAGGGTTTTTGCATCTGGCTGGATCAAAAAAATCCGGCAGAGCAGCGCCGACCTGACCGCAACGAACACAACAAGGAGAACGACTTATGAAAAAGAGAAAGATCATCCACTCTGCGTTGAGCTTGTCGCTGACCGCAGCATTGTGCCTTTCCATGGCTGCCTGCGGCGGTACACAGACGCCCGCAGACAGTGTCGCCGCTTCTCAGCCCTCTGCACCGTCCGCCGTGGTGCAGCCCTCTGCTGCGGAGACGACCTCTGCGGCACTGCCGGTAAAGGCTCTGAACCCCAAGCAGGTAGAGGAAAACCCTTACATGGCCAAGAGCGATGCAAACATTCATCACGATGGCTACAACACCGACTCGACGGATGAGATCCTGCCGCTTGCGATCTATCCCGAGATCAACGTTTCCTATGAGACAACGAATGCAAATGCTTCTCCCGCTATCTATTTTGACAGCTACGGCCATGCCGTTGTGCCGCTGCTGGGCGGCATCGCCATCCGCGACCTGAACGCCGAAGAGACAAAGACGCTCGGCTATTTCTCCCCCAAACAGCATGACGGCGGCGGTTACGTTATCCAGAGCTCCTATACCTTCATGGACGCGTCCAACCGCATCGTCTGCCCCACGAGCAACAACCATGTGCTGATGCTCCGCGCAACGGATGAAAACGGCAATGTTCTGCCGGAATTTGAAAAGGTGCTGGACATTGATATCAAGGCTGCCGCCGAAGCCGCGCTTGGAAAAGAGCTGACGCAGAATCTTTTGTCCGTAGTCTTTGATTATGACGGAAACCTCTGGTTTGCAACGGGCGGCTTCCGCATTTATCCGCAGCGCCAGCAGCAGGGCGTCATCGGCTATATTGCCCGCTCGGCCATTGATGCGATCCTGAACGGCGAGCAGACAGACCTTTCAAAGGCTGTTTTTGTCCACGAACTGACCCCCGGCGAGGGCGCTGAAAACGGCATCGCCGCCTCCAAGGACGGTGCGGTGATCCTCACCAACCAGAACTGCTATCTTCTGCGTGCAGAAGAAGGCGTAGACGTTGTGTGGTGCACGCCCTATGAGAGCGCGGGTGCAAAGGTGAGCGGCGAAGGCGATAAGACCACCGGCGGCGGTCTTGCATGGGGCGGCGGCTGCTCTCCCACACTGACACCGAACCTTGTGCTGTTCACCGACAATCAGGATATCGTAAACCTTCTTGCGCTCGATATGAAGACCGGCGAGGTCGTGGCAAACGCCCCGGTGCTGGATGACCTGCCCGAGGGCTATCAGGTAGCCGTTGAGAACTCTGCCATCGTCTATGACGACGGCAATGGCACCGTCAGCACCATCGTCTGCAACTGGTTTGGCGCGGGCAATGCAGGTCTGGCGGACCCCAACAACGACTCCTCCATCCAGAGCTACGCCAATATTTACGACCAGAACTGGCTCATGAAGGGCAACGTTATGATCGCCCCCGGCATCGAGCGCATGGACACCGTAAAGACCGCAAACGGCTACGAGATGAAGAGCATCTGGAGCCGGAACGACCTGAGCGACACTTCCATCCTGAAGCTTTCCACCGCAACGGGCTATATCTACGGCTATGTGCAGGATGTGACGACCGGGATGTGGCAGTACATCATTCTGGACTTTGAAACCGGCGAGACTGTTTTCACGATGGATGTTTCCAACAAGTACGGCTATAACAACATGGCCATTGGAATGTATGCCGGCAACAGCGGCAATGCGCTCTACTGCCCGACAGGCTATCTGGAACTGCTTCGTTTGCAGGACCGTTTCGTTTATCTGCCCGAAATGCCCTACCGCAAGGTCGATCTTGATCAGGCAGCAAGAAATGTCCTCTCGCAGGAACAGTTTGCGCAGGACGGCGGCGAAGGCACCGTTGCAAGCTGGCGCAACACTGTGACCGTCCGCAACGTACATCCCAACACCACGGTAGCTTTCCGCATGAATAACCTGTCCGGCAGCACCTCCGGTCTGACCCTCTACGCCTATGGCGTGGACGGCAAGCTGGCAAAGGTCGATCCTGCACTGTGGTCGATCACAGACGAGGACGGCAAGGCTGTAACGGAACTTACCGCCGGTACGCTCTATGAGCTGCGCGTGACCGTCGCCGATGGCGGCGCTCTTGACCTGAGCGAGACGGAAAAGGAGATCAGGCTCTCCGTTGTACTCGGAAAATAAACATAAAACGCCCGCCCACCGTGTCCAAATCTCCACGGTGAGCGGGCGTTCCGCATACCGTTTTTATCAGTACATTCTACCACTTTATGCGGTCACATGGGTGGCATTCTCTTTCACCGAATGGATTGTATCCATCAGTTCACTCCCTGTTTTGCCATCAAACAGGCGGGTAAACAGAATGGGCTGGTCAAAGGGTGGTTTCATCAACACCGCTTTGCTTTCCACATAACCGTTCTGCTCGATGTAATGAATGACCTTCTGCACGAACGCGATCTGCTTTGCATTCAGCGATTCGTCATTGATAAATTTTGAAAATGCCTGCATGGCAGCATCGTGGTCCAGCTTTGCCACTTTACGCACCAGCAGACCAAAGGGCGTATCCCGAAACTCCCGTGCATAGTCCTCTTTGCTGCCCAGCTCACAGGTAAAGATATGTTCCAGCTCGGTATAGTCGCCCCGGGAAAGCGGAATGTTCTGGGTCAGCTTGTGGATGGCCAGCGTATCGCTGCGGTGCTCCATGATGTAGCGGTTCACACGTTCCCGGTACTCGCCGAAATCGTAGCCGGAATCCAGCGTTTTGCCCTCGGTCTGTTCCAGTACCGGGTCGGCAAGGGCCGTGTAGACAGGCTTTTGCCCCTCGCCGCCCTCCACCAGAAACCTGATAAGTTCCCGCAGCTCCTGCCGCATTTCCTCAAAGTGGAGAAGATCATGCGAGGTCAAAAATTCGTCTGTCTGCACCTCCCGGATGAGGGGCAACTTGGCCTGCACCTGCGGGATGGTAGCCTTCCCTTCCAGCAATGCCGCTGTGCTGCGCAGCTGTTTCTGGGCGCGGCCCAGCCCCGGCAGACCTTCCAGTTCACAGAGCAGCAAGCCATACACAAAGTTATCGAACCGCTTGGCGGCCTCGTCCTTGTCGTCCAGCGAGATGAGCGGTGCCACCTCTTTCATCAGAGTACCCTTGTCCGTTTCGGTCAGGCTGACAAAGGCTTCCGGCTTTTGATAGTGTTCCACGGCCTGTCGGTGCAGCCGCACGGATACCAGCTCCGGGTTCAGCGCTCCCACTTTGGCACGACAGGTCTCCGTTAAGATCTTGCGCCAGTTCTGGTAGTTTTCGTCCCCATAGGCTCCATCCTGCAGCGCGGCGGCGATCCGCACCTGCTTGCAGAAAATGCTCTCGGACAGACTCTTGGTGTCCGCGCTCTCGTAGCCGTTGGGTTTCTGACGGAAAAATTCAAAGTTGCCGCAGTAGTCGAAGATCAGAAACCGCCGTTTGCCCGTATACTCGCCGTCGATGGCATCCACGCAGGCAAGGGATGGGCAGAGCCGCGTACCACGGCCGATCATCTGCCAGAACTTCGTTTTGCTGCGCACTTTTTTGAAAAACACCAGATTCACACACTCCGGCACATCAATGCCCGTGTCCATCATATCCACCGAGACCGCAATAAACGGCGGCTTATCCGGCTGTTTGAAGTCGTCAATGATGGACTGCGCATAGGCGTCGTCGCAGACCACCCGCTGGATGAACCCCGGGTACTGGGTCTCCAGCTGCGGGTAGAGCTTGCCAAAACGTTCCCGGATAAACTCCGCGTGGCGCTTGTTCTGGGCAAAGATGATGGTCTTGCCGATGCGGTCGCCGCCCGCCGTCTGGATGCCCCGTTCCATCAGGTCTTGCAGCACCATGTCCACGGTGTTGGCGTTGAAGATAAACTTATTCAGCTTTTCGGATGGGATAAAGGTGGGCAGGGTGTCGTCCTCGGCAAAATCGTCCTCGTAGCGGGCCTTATCCTCCGGTGAAAGCTGGTCGTAGTGGATGCCCTCTTCTGTGAATTTCGTCTTGACCTCGTAGTTGTAGTAAGGCACCAGCACATGGTCGGTGTAGACCGCCGTATCGTAATCGTAGGCGTAGGTGGGGATGCCGTGCTCCATCTCGAAAAAGTCGTAGGTGTTGCGGTCTACATCGGTTTTTGGGGTGGCGGTCAGACCCACCAGAATCGCATCGAAATAATCAAAAATGGTGCGGTATTTCTTGAAAATGCTGCGGTGGCTCTCGTCCACGATGATGAGGTCAAAGTGGGCGGGCGAAAACAGCGGCACGCCGTCCTTGGTCTTGGCGTTGTCGATGGCGTTGAGCATGGTGGGATAGGTGGAAAACACGATGCGCGCGGCCTTATCGTCCTTAGAGGAGCACAGATTGCACAGCGACTGGTCCGGCAGATACTTTTTGAAGTCGTCCTTTGCCTGCTTGACCAACGCGGTGCGATCCGCCAGAAAGAGCACGTTGGTCACATGGCCGCCCCGGCTCAGCACATCGGTCAGGCTGGATGCGGTGCGGGTCTTGCCTGTGCCAGTAGCCATGACCAGCAGATTGCGCCGGAAGCCCTGCGCGATGTGGGCGCAGACTGCCCGGATGGCGTTTTTCTGATAGTAGCGGTCAGTGATTTTATCGTCAATTTCGATGGTGTCCAGCGGCTTTTTCTCGGTGCGGCGGTTCATCAGCTTCTGTAAATCGTCCTTGCAGAACACCCCGCTTACAGCACGCTGCGGGCCGCTCTGCTCATCCCAGAAATAGGTGGTGTAGCCGTTGGTGGTAAACAGCATCGGACGGCGGCCAAACTTCTGCTCCAGACAGTCTGCATAAAGCTGAGCCTGCTTGCGCCCGATGTTGGGGTCTTTGGTGCTGCGCTTGGCTTCAATGACCGCCAGCGGCAAGCCGTCCTTGCCCATCAGCAGATAGTCTGCATAGCCCTTCTGCCCCAGCACGCCGTTCATGTTGTCCACTTCGTACTCGGTGCGCACATCGGCGTCCGGCCCGGTGAATTTCCAGCCCATGGCCTTGAGGTCGATATCGATAATCTTCTGCCGCGTTTCGGCCTCGGTCAGGTCTGCGGCGGTAAAACTGCGGCTCTGCTGGTTCTGCTGTTTGCTGGCCGTGTACGCCGTCGAAAGACTCTCCACCTGCTTGCGCAAGGCTTCCAGCTCGGCATCTTTCTGGGACAGTAAACTTTCCTGTTCCCGGATCTTCTTTTCGTCCAGCGCTACCTTTTCGCCGGGGATGGCTGTTTCATCAAAGGAGCGCTCCACATAGTCCGTGCCGTAGCAGTAATCCACCCACTGGATGAAGTCGAACAGCCCCCGCAGGCTGAACACTGCATCCGCCGCCGACACACTATGCCCCGTATGTACCGCCAGATTGCCCGCCTTCACGATGCTGGGCAGCACGCTCCACACGTCCCGGTCCACCGCGAACCGGAAACTCGGCTCATGCAGCAGAGATTGCAGGTTGTCCTTGTAGGGCATGGTGATGGTTTTATCTGCAGCATACACCCACTTCACCGCCAGCTCCAACGCCTTCCGGCACCCCACCGCGCACATCGCCGGGGAGGTGGAGAACACTTTCTCGGCCTCGATGGCGGAATTGGCAAAGAGGGAATATTCGGGGCGGGTGGAGAGATAGGAGAAGTTGGACATAAGGAGGGCTCCTTTCAATATTAGGATTAGGGCTTAATTTTCTTTCCAGCTTTTTAGTGGCACAGGTTGACAATTGGGCGTACCATTATCAATTCCATCTACTTTATATACATCAACACTGCACCTATTGAAGTTCTTATTATAAAGTTCACTGGCCCAAAGCATTACATACTCTTCATTGGTTTGTTTCCTTAGTAAAGGATACAGTTCCTGTGCAGCCGTCTTTAATTTATATACACCCACTGAGCCGTTATAAGGCTCATCTTTTCTTCTGGTCATATTAATTGCATAATCATCACTATACATTATAGCAGGATCATTTTTTGCTACGGTAAAGCTCATCCGCATCGTTCCATCTGCATAAAGTAATCCGCAGTCGTCTAATGTTAAGATATCATAGAATGTGATATTAGCCACATTTATTATCTTCTCATCTGATGAAATAAAATAATCCCTGTCAGCACTCATTACGCATGGTAAGATTTTCAAGAAACACTCTGCCTCTTTCTTACTCAAGTTTCTAACTACATCGAGCGTTCTCATCGAAAAACTACCCGGTTCCTTAATTTCACCTGCCAGAATTTTCCCCCAAATCAGTTGCATTTCTTTTTCGCTTACACACGAAACAGAATCAAAAAATCGGGAAACCCAATCCTCATCTACCGGTTCCTTGCTTACCTTAAGCTCACCTGCAAGTTCTTGCGCCGCAAAAGCAACAGCATAATCTATGTTCTGTTGCTTTTTTAGCTCCTGAAATGCTATGCGGCTTTGTGTACGCTTCACCAACTCTGTGTAGTCTGTTCCGTCCACAAGAACTTTTCCATTGTCATACTTAATGGGAATTTCTGAAATATCCGAAATTTGGTCGCCTATAGCTTTGATTTCAGCCGCTTTCGCATTAGCCATACGTCTTACATGTATAGGTTCATACAATTTCCCTATACCACAGGAGACAGTTTCTACAAGTTTTTGTAGTGGTTCAGATAATCCCAAAAGATCAGAAATGTTAATTCCATTCAAATCGCTCATGTAAACCTCCAGTGTTTTTCTATCATTATACCGCACAATCTTTCAATAGTATAACACTTCACCCAAAATATTCCTGCATCAGTGCCTTTTTCATCAATTCCAATTTTTCAAGGCCCTGCGGCTTACTCCTTCCGTCACGGCTGCGCCGTGCCACCTCCCTCAAAGAGGGAGGCTTTTGCCTTGCGGTCACGTTAAGGCTCCCTCTTTGAGTGGGCTGTCGCCGTAGGCGACTGGGGGAGTGCCTCTGCAAACGCTCGCATCCGTTTGTTCACCACTGAATCAATCACAGTGCAGACGCGGCGGAAATCATTTTCCACCTCAGTATTAGAAAAGCGCAGTACCTCTACGCCATATTCCGACAAAATGGCAGTGCGCTCCTTATCACGAGCCAATCCTTGCTCGTCGTAATGTTGTGCGCCGTCCAGTTCGATGATAAGTTTTGCAGCATGACAGTAGAAATCCGCAATAAAGTGGTCGATGGCCTTTTGCCGCTGAAACCGCACGGGATAGCCACGCAGAAAATCATACCAGAGATGATTTTCCT
>OHEV01001315.1_pt1 | contig 10151 bp, 16 predicted proteins | sample 1567331 | NCBI WGS metagenome assembly OHEV01 (sample SAMEA3879561, study PRJEB24766) | human gut metagenome | biome: human-associated habitat; feature: feces | place: USA | collected 1985/1987 | reverse complement strand
TTTGCAATGTCCTCCGCACTGTAATAGATTTTTTCGTTCATATTGTTTCCTCCTATTCTTGTATTTGTTTCTGTATAGTATCATTTTGTTTCGCTTTTATAATATCGTAACTTTTGTTTCGTGTCAATATCTTTTTGCTTTATTTTTTTGTTCTTGTGTGTTATCCTATATATGATGTTGATCAGTTTCACAAAAATATAGCTTTAGAGCAGGAGGCATGTTGTTATGACAGTCTGTGAAAACATAAGACGTATCCGGCAGGAACGTAATCTTACTCAAAGACAATTAGGAGAAATGGTTGGCGCAAGTGAAGCCTACATTCGTGCCTACGAAAGCGGCAGAAGAAATCCCAAGCCATCATCTCTTGAAAAAATAGCTGATGCTTTATCTGTCAATCCCGAAGTACTGGCGAACTCTGATTTTGATGGCATAAAAGCCATACACAGACTTTTTCAGATATTCCGGCAATACGATGGACAACTCTTTGAATACCAGGATAAAGATGGAAATGATATGGTTGGAATCAGCTTTGGAACATTGTCTTTGATGCGATCTTGGTTAGACCGTTATGACGAATATATGGTAGAAGTTGAAAAATGCAATGAAATCAAAGATGTTAAGAAACGTGGGGAAGCTTTGCTAAAAGCTGAAGCGGACTTTAACCTTTGGATGGACATTTATCCGGAATCGGAACCATGTCAGGATAGACTAAAGATTCAGAAGACACATGATGAGATGATGGATGAGATTGGATTAAATCCGAAAGATAAATACTAATTTTATTATAGGGGGTTCTATGGAATTCACAGATGGCTACTCAAATCTTTCATATTTAAATATTACAAAACAATTGTGTAACGAATTATATGAAAATACAAATAAAAAGTCAAAACTAAGTTTTTATTATGATAGTGATACATTTTTTAATGCCTACACATATACCAAAGGAACTAATGATTACATGTGTATGTACGTCGGAACTATATTAAATGCTTTTGCACATATAAAAAGTGTCTTTTGTAGTTCCTCTTTTTTATTGAATTTTGGAAATCCTAATTTGGAAAAAAATAATCATGTTTCTGGGAAATTTGATATTACACAAAAGCAATTATTATTTACAGCTGACCCTATTGATCCTATACGCCAAGAACTCTCCACCTATACAGCTCTTATGATGATCAGATATATTTATGGTCACGAATTGGGTCACATCCTTAATGGGCATACATCTTACATATCAAATCTCTATGCAGTACCAAAATTGGAAATGATTTGTAAAAAATTTCTTTCGAATTTTTCCGAGAAGTTACAAGAACAATATGCTTTAGATCGCCGAACACTGGAAATGGATGCTGATTCTTTTGCCGCATCTATGTCCATTGATAATATTATAATGTTATACATTCAGCAGAACGAAAATCCCCATTTCTTTAATTTGCTAAATGATTCTTGTGACATTTTTACTTTATGGTCATTTGCAATACATAGTATATTTTTGTTGTTCGAATATCACAGTGCTTCATCGTATAATTCCCTATCTTTTTATCTACCTAATGAAGCAAGAGAAATTTTATCTCTTTCTTCATCCCTTAATGCACTTAATGATTATATCAAACACAATATATTTGAATGTAGTAATTCAACTCAATCTATTATACAAATTATCATTTTATACAAAATACAAATAACAATCCCATATACTCAAGATTTGCTGATGAAGTTCTAACACATTGGAATAATAAATTGTATCCCATGCTTAAAAAATATGCCCGTGTTCCTTTATATCATCCAGATACAATAGAATCTACTATGGAATTTCTTAAGAACTCGTAATTTCTGTCCAGAGGCAAATACGATTATCGTTTTTTACATCAAAAAAGGCAAAGTAAATTATCCTCCCAAAAACAGCTTCCCCAAAATGAATATACTCTCATAAATCTGGGAATTAAGAAGATAACCATTGATACTAAATACTCTCTAATGCCCGTATTTTCAAGGTTTATCTCCTATACTATGAAGATGAAAAAAGACCTTTTTGGAGTCCCATAAATGGTTCCAAACAAGACCTTATTCATCTTCATATTCTGTTTTTGGGGATAGTACACTTCGCCCTTTTCAGGATAATTGACTTTGCCCTCGAACAATTTCTTTATTTTGTACCCAAATCGTACCCATCGCCATCTAAAAAATCCCTACAAAGCCCATAAATACAGGCTTTGTAGGGATTTACCTTTTTATTCAAACTCGATTTCGTAACAGCATTTCTGTGTACGTTCATCGTTAATTTTTCCACTAATTTTATGAATTTTATTTGTGATTACTTTCATTACTTTTATTTGTGTTCTCTAATAACATCATAATAACATCATTTATGTTTTTGTCAATACCAGTATATGCATCAAATATAGGCTGATGTTCTAATCTATAAGATTCATCTGCCTGTGCATTTTTTCCATTATCACAATTTTCTGCAATAATTTGAACCTCTGGATTCGTCATTATGATAGATGGTTTTTCCCAAAACGGAGAAGGAATAACCGGATCAATTAAATCAGATTTGTCAAAATGCACTTTATTATCCTGTTCAACGTACATAATACCACCTTAAATTTAATGTTTTATCTCCAAAACATCTTCAATATCACAATCAAGTTCCTGACATATAGCATCTATAACTTTAAGATTGACAGGTTCGTTTTTACCAAGCTTCGCTAATGTAGCATTACTGATTCCTATTTTATCCCGAAGCTCCGTCTTTTTCAAGTGCTTATCAATTAGTGTTTTCCATAGTCTATCGTATGATATCATCGTGCAACTCCTTCCTTATGAGGATTAAGCGGACAATCCGCACAATTTTCTGTATCGCTGCTGCATCTTCCTACATTCAAATAATTAATTCCTACTTCATAAGGGCTATACCCAAAGCTGTTTCTCGCAAGACCGCATGGACCACAATTAAGATTATGACGTGGACTGCAGTCCCAGAAATAATCAGAGATATTTCGTGTATTTTTGATCATCTTCTTTCTCCTCCTATCTTTCGCAAAATTTTCTCTAATTTATCCATTATCACAATCATATTTCGGTAAATCCTGCCAAAAATACGATCTCTTTTAAGAGCTTCCTTTAGCTCGACAACCGATTGATTGTATTGCTCTTTCAATCTTTCATCAACCATATAATCACCTCTGTTTTATTATAAATTCATTTTTCTGTTTTGTCAACTTTTTATTCTGCTTTTTCAGAAAAAATATTCAGAATATTAGAAAAAAGCATTGACACTGGGTGTACATATGGTAATATATTCATAGAAACAGAATAAAAGTTCAATAAAACAGAAATATGATTTAGGAGGATAAATATATGATAAAAAATCAATTATTCGGAGTTGAAGTAGAAATGACAGGTATTACAAGAGAAAAAGCAGCTCGTCTCGTTGCCGAAGTTCTTGGAACAGTGCCTTCTCATCCAGAATCAAATTGCTACCACACACGCACGATTGCCGATCAGGCAGCTCGTAAATGGAAAATTATGAGAGATTCATCTATTACACCAATAAGAAACGATGATACAATCGAGCCTCTTGACGAATACAGAGTCGAATTTGTAACACCGCCGCTCAATTATTCCGACATTGAACTTCTCCAAAACATCATACGAAAACTCCGAGAGAACGGAGCAAAGGCTCATAGCAGTTGCGGCATTCATATCCATGTCGATGGTGCAAACCATACAGCAGCATCTCTTAGAAGATTAGTTAACTTTATGACAGCCAGACAGGATCTGATTTACGAAGCTCTCCAAATCGGAGACCGCGAGAGTAACTGGTGCCACAAACTTAACAAAACGCTCCTTGATGCTATGAAAAAGGATAAGAATCTTACAAAAGAAAAAGCCGAAGAAATCTGGTATAGCAGAGCAAATGATGGTTATTGCGGTGGAATCGATCATCAGCACTACAATGCTACAAGATATCATGGAGTAAATCTCCATTCTTTCTTCACCAAGGGTACAGTGGAATTCAGACTTTTCAACAGCACGCTTCACGCAGGAAAAATCAAGGCCTACATACAGTTTTGTTTGGCGGTATCTGCATGGGCTATCACTTCACAAGAAAAAATCGTATTCCGTTCAATGGATGGATACACACCAGAGCAGAAAGTTACAATTATGAGAAACATTCTAACTCACCGCCTCGGACTTTATGGAGACGAATTTAAAACATGCAGGCTTCATCTTATGACACCACTTAAAAAAGCTGCCGGAATGACTTGTCGAGCAGCTTAGTAAAAAGTGCTGACCTACCGGCACAACGGGGAGATTGGAGAATAATATGGGAAAATTGTATGTAGCATACGGAAGCAATCTCAACTTAAAGCAGATGGCTTATAGATGCCCCTCTGCGAGTATTTATGGCACTGGACAATTAACTAACTGGGAACTTTTATATAGAGGCAGTGCAACCAATTCGCACGCAACAATAGCCAAAAAGCATGGTTCATATGTTCCTGTTCTACTATGGAATATTGAACCAGAAGACGAGAAAAGATTAGATATATATGAAGGATATCCCCGATATTATTATAAGCAGAATGTAATGGTTGATATTGGTGGGAAAAAGAAAAGAGCTATGGTCTATATTATGAACCAACAGCGTACACCCGGAAGACCATCTTTGACCTACATAGAAACCATCCGGCAGGGATACATTGATAACAATTTTGATTTAACACTATTTGAGAATTCATTGGATAGAAATACCATTGAATGCAGATAAATATTGTGGTATAAAAAAAGACGTTCGGTCCTTGAACGTCTTTCTCTATGACAGCAGTGTTGCAGCACTACTTGTCTGACGAAATCAAGGAGCCGGATCTGGTGTGGGTAATCTTCGCATAATCATTTGGCACCCTAACAATCAGTTCATCGAGTTCGCAATGTAGAGCCTCGCATATTAGGTCGAGGTGTTCCAAATTCACTCTATCTGTGTACTCATGGTACAATTCGCTGATGGTGTTGGGTCTGATTCCGGTTGCCCTGGCCAGATCCGCCTGACTCCATTTCATTTCGCCGAGCTTTGTAGATAGTAAAATTCTTATCATACGTCGTTGCTCCTTCCGTTATAAAATAGCATTTTCTGACATCTTTTTGTGTCGTTTGTTATTTTATAGCGGATTGTGTTATATCTTATCGGTATAGGTTATGGAGCAACTGACCGTCTTGACTATTACAGTCTGTTTCCATAATCTTCATCAAGAGAAATCCATCTGTCTCTGTCTTTTTCTCCCGATTTTAATAATCCCCAGACTTTAGCTCCCGGACCTTCAGCTGTATCAATGATTGTAAATACATTTTTACCAGTATATTCCGGACTTCCATTTTTCTTCCAGTAATCATAAGTAGTTCCTGGTCCTTTTCTGATTCTGAGATCAGGAATTGTCACCCGGAACTTAAAAGGAGTACCATCATCTTTGATGCAAGGATAGATCTCATTGCCATCATTATCAAATACCTTGTATCCGCTGTTCTGCTTACATAATTCAATGGCATTGTTCTGATTCTTGAATGCTCCAATCTGTGAGTCCGCATCATCCCAGTTCTTTCTTACTCTGTAATATCCTGTGCCTGCTGTCTGCTGCTTCTGCTCCGGTGTTGCTTTGAATGATACATATTCAGGTATGGTTGTGATAAAAAGCCCGCTCTTTAACTTGTACCACTTTTCATCTGCTGATATACCAACCACAGTGAATGTGCCTGCATGTTCAACATGATCAACATACTTGTCTAATATACAAGGTGCTTTTCTTACATTAAGTCCATCATCACCTGTGTAAATAATCTTCGCAGAACCACTCAAAGGATTGACAGCCTGTGAACTTGTATCATCGCTGCTGTTATCTACTGGTGCATCTGGCACTGTGTCAATCGTCTGTCCTCCCATGGCTTTCTTAACATCTTCTCTAAACTGATCCATAGTAAGTCCGAACTTGTTCCAAATGTGCTCAACGTCCCCATGATTGCTTGCGATACCTCTCTGATTTCCCTCATGATGTGAGATAATTACACCATCCTCCAATGGATTTAGCCTAAATTCCTTGCACCATTTAGCAAATACCTGTACTGCATTCGCATATGTTGCAAGGACATGTCTCTTGGTATTGCTTCCGTCTCCTGTCTCAATCCATGTAGCCCCTCCCACATACTTAATTGTAGCCGGCTCTGTCATTTCAAGAGATAAATGTGTGTTGTTGACACTGCCATTCTTTCCACTTGCTCCATGCCATCCTCTTCTAGCCTTTTTCCGCTCCGGGAAAAGAGGTAAACACTGAATTGCATAAGCGTCAGCGCCTGTAACTGCATGAACACAGGCTCCTGTAGAAGTCTCCCAAATCTTTGCAAATACTTCCGGCTTAGGCTGCGGACACCCTACACTATGTAACATAGAGCCCTTTACAGTAATTTCATCTCCCGTTTTATTGCAGGGACTATTCGTTGCAATCTGCTTTCTGATTTCAATTCCCATATTCAATTCCTCCATTTCGTCATACTGTGTTAATTCATATTTCTTTATGATTGAGCAAATCTTAGACACATAATTTATATCTGTGGCATATCCTCCAGCTTTAATGATTTCAACCGCTTTTCTGTAGTCTTTTTCGTTTGCGATACCACAATATCTATGTTCCGTTCCATTCATAGCACCAACAAGATACATTGAATGGTCCTTTATGCTCATTTCTATATCTGGATATGCCCTAAAATCCGCTTTGATAGTATAAATTTTTCCGGCTTCATCCTGCTCGTTTGTGACTTTCGTGTATTTTGATACTCTATCCCATACACTCCCCCACGAGTTGCTGCTCAAAGAGCATTTCATGCCGAAGTAATTATTAGCTTTCTTCGCCAATTCAGATGTCCCCCAGGAACTTTCAAGAATCGCCTGAGCAATCGTGACAGAGGCAAGAATTCCGTTCTCTTTCATATCACTTATCGCATATCCACATATTTTCTGAATAAAATCCTGTTCTTTCATGTGTTCCTCCTACAAATCTCTTTGATCATAGTTATTTTGTTCATTATCCAATTCTTTTATGGTCAGTACACAAAGTGCAATTAGGCACAGCGGCCATGCTATTGATGCTAACACAAGAAATACCGGGAATATTACTATCCCCGGTGTATTCTCTGTGTGTCTTTTGGATATAGATTTATACATTGTCCTGCAAAGCAAAATCACTCCTGCTACGAATCCTAAAATTGCAATGATTATGTAGACCATAATCACCGTTCTCATTTACCCTCCGGCTTATAGAACCTTTTCCAAATAGTAATCAGATATTCCCAACCTTTGCAGCAAACAATAGCAACAATAAATGAAGCAAAAATTACAGCCACAAGGTAATACCACACGAAGGTGATTTTCGCATATGAAATATATGCAAAAAAGGCTGTGACGCAAATTATAATTGACAGGATTAAGACCTGCAAAGATGTAGGAATTCTGTTAAGAATACCAATCTCCTTTGTGAACTCTGTAATTACAGAAATCAGTGTACAGATAACCGCAACTACAACAAGTAACTGTGACGCATTAGCAATAATAAATTCCATGTTCATGATGATTCCTCCTATAAATAATCTCAACTAAAGTTACATTCCAATTTGCGTAAATGCAAATCCTAGGACAATTCCTATTACCGCAGTTATTACATAACCAACGACTTTTCTCCACATTTCTCCGTCTTTGCTTTCCAAAGACACGAGACGTTTCCCCTGTGCCTCCTGCTCCCTAACCATGCTTTCAACACTCTGTGCCAGTTTTTCTATTGATACCGTAAGAGCGTTGATCTGCTTGGTATTTTCCTCCAACTGTTCAATCCGTCGGTTCTGCCTGTGGTCTTCCTGCTCCATTCGCTTTTGGTATTCTTCATACTCAGCTCTTGTAATTGGATCCTCCATTGTTCTCTCACCTCCTTCCAAAGGGCATAAAAAAAGAGCCTTACGGCTCTAATTCGCTTTTCATATCGTTATACTGCCCGATAACTTCATCTACAATTGCTGTATCCTCCGTTAGTTTATCGTCCGAAAATTCCCTGTCATTTTTCAACAGTTGAATATCCGTTGCCTGTCTGGCTACGATTTTTCCAAGGCGGTATATGATTTCATCCTGTTTTTCAACCATATCCATATAAAGTTCGAGCAGTTCTAACATATTGTCTTCATCCATTTTCTGTATCAGCCTCCTTCGGATTGTGCGTAAGAACAAAATCCTCAAATATTTTCTTTTCCAAAGCCCTGCAGTCGCAATGGTCCATCAAGGCCTTATAGCTCATAAGAGTGGAGCGGGCTCTATCAAGGTCTATCTCATAATCACGATAAAGCTCCTGTATTGTTTTCAAATGCCTTTTCATTCTAAGGCTTGTACTTTTTCTCAATCGAACATCAAAAGGGCGAATAGTATAACCAACAAATTCCATGCCATGTGAGACAGGTCTAATTGCTGTTTTATTATTTAATCGAAGTTTCAGAACATCGCCTAAAAAATCAGAAAACATATTCTTGTACCTGTGTAGCAACTCCTTGTCCGTCGATAAAATAATCACATCATCCATATAACGAATATAATACTGTATGCCCTCTTTTCTCTTTGCCATTTGGTCCATAGGGTTTAAATACATATTGCCATACATATGCGACAATCCGCCACCTATGGCAATCCCTACATCCCACAGCATTTCTTTATCCGATATTTCCAGTGGTGACTTTACTCCAAGCGGAAGTCCAAATGCTCTGGAAGCATGGCACACATAATGTTCAAGGAATCTAACCGCTTCCTTGTCCCCTATCTTTTTCCGGATTATGCTCATAAGCACCTCATGATCCATTCGATAGAAGAATTTCTCCACATCCATTTTCAGATAGTACCAACGTTCACCGCTTTTCTCTACAAAATCAACCCACCCTGCTAATCTCTGCATAGATTTAAGTTGTCCTCTATCTTCTATGCAGGAATAGGTATCACTAATCATCCCTTTACAAACTATAGGATTGAGTACATTGTATGCTGCCCTTTGAATTACTTTTGTTGTGTAATCAGAAAATATTACTTTTCGCAATTTTGGCTCATACACATAAAAATGATGGTATATGTCTGGCGGATAATTATGGCATTTAAGTTTTTCGGATATCGAATGTATATTATCTTCCAGGTTACCCCAGAATGCTAGCTGCTCATTTTCATATCTTTTTCCTGCTCGGGCATCTTTCTCAGCCTGTAGCAAATTATCAAAAGATACAATTTGAGCATACACATTTTTAATGGACATATTATCTCCTTTCAGAGCATTGCGGGATTCGCTTATACTACTACCGGCATTCATGCCCATTACATTTTTTTGCGAGAGCAAAGGAGACGGAATCCTTTACACCTCTGTACTGACTGCACACCCATTAGGTCTGCAGCATCTGACTTGAAGGCAGAGCGGAGCGGAAACCGATGTTCCAGTTCGCATTGGAGCGGGGATTGTTGAGGTTCAAGTTGAAGACACCAGCGTTGGCACCATTGTTCCAGTTGCCCCCGCAAATCGGCAAACGCAGTATTCCGTACCCTACTTGCTTACACTCTTTATCCAGCCTCCTACCATTCTGCCAATTTCAACTACCAGACCGGACCATTGTTCATATTTTTTCGGAGGTAAAAAACCTAAGTTATATGACAATCGGACATATGCCTTTAACTTTTCCACTTCTACATCTAATTCCTGTAGTGTAGTTTTCTTATAATACTTTTTGTTGGCCTCGATAATCCTCTCCAACATAACATCCATGCACCTCTTTATATCCACAACAAGGGCGAATTTCTCGCCCTTTGGATATTGTGCCAATGCAGGATAAGCATAGTTCATCATATCGAAGGTCTTTTGTAATATCTTTAATTCCTCCATAAAGTCCCTCTATACCATATTTTTTTCCATTCTACCACACATAGTTCTGCTTCGGATTTATTTGTTATTTTATATCGTATTTCGTTATTGCAAGGTAAAAAATAAAATAAGAGGCTGCTATCGCAGCCTCAGTCAGATTACAGTGCAACAGATTACAGATCAACAAAAGCGGAGCGGAAACCGATGTCCCAGTTCACATTGGAGCGG
>OHEV01001313.1_pt1 | contig 10166 bp, 6 predicted proteins | sample 1567331 | NCBI WGS metagenome assembly OHEV01 (sample SAMEA3879561, study PRJEB24766) | human gut metagenome | biome: human-associated habitat; feature: feces | place: USA | collected 1985/1987 | reverse complement strand
TTCGCTGAATGACTCCGCCCGCCGGGACTATGTTCTCCAGATGCTTGACGCCAAACAGGTCTACTCCAAAGACGCCAACGGCAATCTCCTTACATACGCTCTCAAAAACGGTAGACATGACCTGGCGGATGATGTTCTGAGCAATACAAACAACATCAATGTCAGCATGGCGTTATCCGAAGTACTTCAGAAGTATCCTGATGGCGATAAGAAGCGGGAACATATAGCTGATCTCATCAAAACGCATGCGCTTGCTCACGAAGATTGTGCTGTCATCGAAAAGTATTTGACTTCTCCCAGCGACTCAATCGACACCAAGGCTACTGTCATTAATGCAGCCGTAGCAAACGGTATGGATGTGAGCCTTGAATTTGTAGTCCGCAATATTTTGCCTGTAGCGGGAAATGAAAATACACTTTCTATTCTTGATGCCTATTGCAGCAAAAAACTTGTAGATGATGATGTCTTTCGTATCCTCAACTTTGCGTGCACTTGTAAGGATTCCAAGACCGCGGTTGGAGCACTGGACTGTCTGAAGCGTGGCAACCAGTATGTGCTCGTTCCCAGTAAGACAGTCATTGCTATGCTTTCCGAGCGTGACTTAACGGCTTCCGACAAGATTTCCATACTCGACAAATTGTTTGAGTTTAAGGTTGAGGCCAAGAGCGTTGAGGCCGTGATGACCAACTATCTCTGCTTTAACCAGGATCCAGTGGCCACCCGAAAAGAGGTTATCCTTTATCTTTTGGACAAATCCCCTCAACTCCCTACAAGTACAGTTCAGAACTATGTCCTTAAGTGCGCTGTCGACGGGAATGAAAAGCCTGCAATTGTGAAAGCCATATTTGACAAGGGACTGAACACAAGTTTCTTTAATGAGCTCTTGTCAAAATATATGAATTCATCAACAGACAGCAACGAAGTCAAAGCAGAGATCACGGATATTCTTTCTGGCGGCGGTTTGAAGATTGATCCAAGTTCATTTATTGAGTATATCTGCGGAACACAGGCCGATGTTCCGACGAAAATTCAGTTTATCAAGAAAATGAATGCCAACGGTTCACAGCTTCGAAGTGATGCGGCGAGTACATACCTCGAAAGAACCTCTCCTAATCAATTCAGTTCAGAACTTTTCTCGTTGATTTTTACTCCCGCCAGTTCCTTCAGCGCAAAGGCAGTAGAGCGCTATCTGCTTTATTGCCGAGATAGAGAAGCAATCAAAGCGCAGAACTTCCGCACAATTGCAGAACGTTGCTCTGGCGGCATCGGAACAATGACATGTCAGGTAAGTCATGCAGGAGATAGCATTTCCTGTAACATCTTACAGGCTTATGTTTTACTTTCGGATGACTCTCAAGGTGTTACCCAAGACATCGTTGGATGGCTGGTTGCACAGCAAAAAATGAAGATCAACGCTGAAATCACTGTTTCCGGGAAAAGTATGAAGTTCAAAAAATATGTAGTAGCAAACAAGGACAAGCTGAGTAACACGGCTAACCTTATTTGCGAACAGTACAAAGTATATTCAATGCTATTTTAGTCAGAATGGGGGCTGCTTCGTGGTTAATACGTTGGAACTTGCAAACGGCAATTTTGTTACCATGGCAGTCGCCGAAGTGACCGCCGTGCCTTACTTTGAACTCTACGACAAGGCGCTTGATCGTGCAAATTACATGAATCAAGTTTTGTTTACGCAAATCATTTCATCCATGCATCGTAAGTCCATCCCTAACCAAGCAGCCTTTGAGTTCCTTTTCCAAAGTGTCCCTGTCAGCAACCAAACCTACAAAGCACAGGTAAAACTGTATTTCATTGTGAGAAGGATCGGTGCAAACAGAATCGAAAACGAGAATGCTGTCGCCGATACTATGTCCAGCATCCAAATTGATCTGGAAGAGAAAAATTATGTGGTAGAAGCCTTTGATAAAATCAGCGATTATGAAAGCTTTGTGCATTCGCTTGAAAAGGCAAATTGCTCACGGATTCTCTCGGTCTCAAAAAAAGAGAAAGCTGTTCCAAATGCTTTATCAGCGAACGGTCTCATGTACTATAACGAAGTGGTTGAGCCGTCCGAAAATATAAACACGGCTGCAATCACCAATGCATTGACCCAATATCCAAATAGCGTTATTTCTCTGCAGATCATTCCGACAAAATACAGTGTCCGAGAAATCTATGGTATTGAAGAGAATAAAAATTTTCTCAACCATTATGTCAGTCAAATCCGATTTGGACACGGCCTTCGAGTCGATGCCAATACGCAGATGCTTGTAGATGCATACGACTATTATTCAGAAGCCAATAATGAGCCTCTGTTTCTCTATAATTTTCTGATTTATTCAGAAGCAAACAGCGCTGCGGATTTGGCAAACCGATTGATTGACTCTGTGGAGGTAGAAGGGAAGGCAACGGGCAGTGCGTTGACTGCAGTCGATGTATCTGATTTCGCTATGGCTCCTGCGCAGAATATTTTTGCCAGCCCATGGATATTTAACAACATATTGCTGTACAAGGCGAGAGATTTGCGCTTTTGGAGCGGAAAGGCAGCCCCTGTGCATCTACAGCGTCTAAAACATTTAATGACGATGCGAGAGTTCCGCGGAGTTTTCAAATTCCCGATTGATGACGAAAAATTGATCGGGTTAGACAGCAAAAAAGTCCTCGCCAATCGGGAACGTCTGCATCAAAGCATTATTGCGGAGGGCAACTTTAAGGTCGGCATTATCCAAAATGTAAGTATGTCCGGTAAAAGCGCAAATGCACATGCCGGTATTCCTTTGAATGATTTCACGAAGCACGGTCTGATCGTGGGTATGCCCGGTTCAGGCAAGACAAACTTCTCGTTAGGCTTGCTGCTGCAATTTTGGAAAGACTTCCATATTCCGTTCTTGGCAATTGAGCCGACAAAAAGCGAGTATCGGTCGCTGATTGATGCCATCCCGAATCTGCAAATTTTTACGCCAGGAAAAGCGGCAGTATCCCCGTACATTATCAATCCTTTTGTGCCGCCGAAAGGCGTGACTGTAGAGAGTTTTGTGCCAAGCCTGATGTCAGCGTTTAAGGCTGCATTTTCTATGCCGAATCCACTGCCAGATCTGTTCCTCTCGGCAATCAACGATTGCTATAACGAATATGGTTGGAGAAATGACAGCACCACCGATGACCCAGATGTTCAGTTTTTCGGGCTATATGAATTCATTAAAGTATTCAAACGCAAAATGCAGCGAATGGATTACAAAGGAGAGGTCAAATCCAATATGGAAAGTGCCGGTGTTGTCAGGCTTGTGAGTTTGATAGAGCAGAACAGCAATATCTACGACACCGTTCATACAATCCCCCTCGAAGATCTTTTAAGCAAGCCCACTGTAATTGAACTAAATGCCATCAATAATAAAGAGCAGAAATCCCTCATTATGGCTTTGCTTTTGATCATGATGTGCGTCTACACGAAAAACAATGTTGCCGGCGATGGAAAGCTGAAAAATGTAATGTTGATTGACGAGGCACATGTCCTGCTTGCCGGTAGTGCGGCCAAATCTGATGAGAGCGCAGATTCGCAGGGATCCACAATCGAATCTTTGGAAGACATGATTGCCGAGATACGCTCTTACGGTACAAGCATCATTATCGCTGACCAGTCCCCCACAAAGGTTGGCCGAAACATTGTAGCTAATACGAATGTAAAAGTTATATTCAAACTGGTCGAAAAAGAAAACAAAGATGCAATCAGCACCGCCACGAATATGAATGAGGCAGACTATGATCTCCTCGGACGCCTTGGAGTCGGAGAGGCCCTTCTGCACTACGGGCGTGTATATAGTCCCCTGCACATCAAGACATACAATGTGCATGACCGCGCAGAAATTCGAGATGTCATTCCAGATACAGAAATTGCTTCAATGACCACCTATTGGGATAGTCATCAAAAGCTCCTTATCCCCCATCGTGAGTGCGTCCATAACGGTATGTGCAAGGATGGTTGTGACTTTAAGCTGCGTTCTGGTGCGGATTTCGTTGCATCACGACTTGTAAATACACTTCTCTATGATGTAGCAGACAAGACCGCATTCGTTAAACTTCTGGTCCAACTTGATCGGCCGATATTGGAAGTGCTAAAAGACAATCCCACGATTACTCCCAGTGTAAGACTTAGCAACTGCATCAAAATCAAGTTTCTGCGCAAAGCATTGCTTGTGAAGAGTTTTGGGATAACCAAAGCCGAGTATGAAATGATACTGAAACATCCGAATTTCTTGAAGGGAGGAAGCAGAGATGCCTGACGAATTTTGCGTTCCGGACGGAAACGATTTCAGCGACACGGGGCCTGATATCGTTGATTCTGATAGTTTTGACGTCACATCGGATAGTAGTGTCGACGACTTGTCTGATATTATGACGGATAGTGTAGATACCAGCGCCCCTGTGCTGGATGACGACTTCTATCATGCGACACCAAATTCTGATATTCCTATTCTCCAAGAGGATGGCTCTGTTGCTTCATTGGAGGAGGTCATGGCAGCAAACGCCGAAACTGACAGCGGCTCTCTGGACGAGGTAGACCCCTATGTGGCAACGCCAAACTCCGACATTCCCATTCATCAAGAGGATGGCTCCGTTGCTTCACTGGAGGAGATTATGACGAGGAATGCAGAGACGGATAGCAGTCTTGATTCTGCGTCATCTGATAGTGCCGATAATGGTGATTCGACTCTATTAAACGATGAGGCTGATGCCATTGGGGATGTCAACACAGAGACAGAAGGCCTCCCTGAAACTGTTGGTGAGCCTATCCACATGACCCAGAGCGATGTGGAATGGTACATAGAAAACGCTAACGATTCTGAAAGCCTTCGCCAGATGCGAGATGACATTGCATCTGGTCGAATTCAGGTTGACGCTGATACTGAAGTGCCATCCGACGATTCCGTTGATGAGGCATCTGGTCCAATTCTTACCCGAGATCATAACGAGCAATGGGAAATTGGAAATCACGCTATTGACGATACCATTGAGGCCATGCGCGATGATCTTAGGGATAAGGGGATGGAAGATGGGCCGGAAATGGAAGCCATCGTGATGACAGAACGTGCAAGGATGCAGGAAGAACTAACAAGAAATATCAATGGTGATTTCTCCGATCCATACCAAAAGCCCGATTTTACCGAGCTCATGCAAGGCAATGGGGTGGATACAGTAGATGCATCTGTTCAGGATAGTCCCACTGATGTGCAAGGCGCAGATATTGTTGAAGCCACTGATGTAGTTGCAGATGTCCCGCAAGGTATCGACTACGATGCTGTGTATTCGGGCTTAGACAGTTATGATTTTGATGGCATTGACTACAGTTCAGATGTAGACAGATTGGATTCCTCTCTCGAGAACTTTCAGGATGGAACTTGGGAAAATCTCTCCGCCGATGAACAGAAGGCTGCAATGAGCGACTTGGCGGACTATGTTAAGGATGTCATCGGTTTTGACAATCCCCCGCAGATCGTGTACTACCACAATCCTGTTGATGGTGACTATGGTGGTTACTCACCAAGCACGAACACCTTGGAGATTAACGAGCATATGCTCTATGACAATAACGAAGCTGCGGATACAATTGCGCATGAACTTTGGCATGCTTACCAGCATGAGCGAGCTATGAATCCGCAAAGCGCCAAAGACTATCAGTATCAATACGGATTTGAAAATTACATCCGTCCCGATGATGATTTCACCGCATATCAAGACCAACTCGTCGAGGCTGAAGCCAGAGCCTTTGCTCAACAGTTTAAGGACAGATTAAGTACGAAAAGGAGGAACATTTAATGGAAATCATTCGGAAATATCTGATTGAAGAAAGGAAAATGCCCGTAGTTGTTGCCGAGCGCACACTCGAAAAACTTGCTCGACATCCCGACATCTCGGATGAACTGAAAAGCTGGATTGCTAATCGGACATATGAGACGAATACCCCTGTTTCCGTCGAAGGCTATACCGGAGCCGATATTGCAAGACTCGCACCATTCATGGATGGGGTTGGAGTATTCACATTTTTGGTTTCGCTGAGGGAACAGCCCGAAAAGGCAAAAGAACAGATTACCATGGGGTTTCCCCGAAAGTAAAATACAGAGTAAAGGAGGTTTTCCGCCGTGACTGATGAAGAAATCCAGCGTGAGCGAGAAGAAGCGGAACGGTTAATCCGCGAAATCAATGCCACAATTGACCGCATCAATCGAGTCAACCAGGAAAATGCCCAGTTGGAATATGAGCTTGAACAGTCCATCAACAATGTCAAGATTCTAATTGGAAATTGCGGTGAAATGGACAAAGCCGTGTATGAGCAAATGGGCTTTCTGTCTGGCAAAGTTGGTGAAGCAGATATCAGCACAAAGCATGTTTTTGATGCAATTAACGAACTCACCACTCAATACTTCACTTTCAAGAAGATTTCCACAGCGTCGAAAAATGTTACTCAATTTACCGATGAGTACCACACTCGATTTTCCTATTACAATGAGCTGCGTCGTATATCCTTAGGTTATGTGGTTGGACTCGATTCTCACATTATTTCAAGTGATAATGCCCGTAAAAAAGTTGAAAAAGCATATTTGCAGAATACAGAATACTGGCTTGCCTATTGTATCTCTGCAGTAATGCTTTGGGCCAGCAATGAGCCTGAAGCTGCACAGAGAGCAATGAGCAAGAGCCTTTCTGTCAATTACTTCAATTCGTGCCTGTTCTACTTGCTGATTAATCTCAGATTCAATCGAATCGAGGCAGCGAAAAAATGGTATGTGAATTATCTTGACCGGGCAGATATGAATGACCTCGGTGACGAATGGCAGTACCTCCTGCAGGCCTATTTGTTTGGCGCTTTTGGCTCAGACGAGGAGTTCCAAAACATTGTGGCACAGTGCTTCCAAAATATGCTTGGACAGGTTGAGGTAACGACTGTTGACTTCGCAAAGAAGTTCACTAAGAAAGCCATTGAGTTTGCGGAACTCTATGTTCACAAGTCTGAACTGGAGTACACCACTCTGCGCCGTACTTGCAGTGAATATAGCGAGATGCACAGTCTGCTATCCACGGCGGAGAAGAATGCCGAAATTGCAAAATACTATGATTCGCTCTCGAACGCAGAGGGTACTGAGGGTGAAGATTTATCCCAGCGCATCGAAAATGTCTTGTACTCTTTGGTTAACGACTATGATGATGACGAACTAAAGGTCGTTCAGAAAATCAAGTATAACGAGGCTGTTATTAATGCGCGAGGCGATATTGCTATCGCACAGGCCAACTACGATGCGATGTTTGCCGAACAGCAGAAAAAGAAAAACCTCGGCGATTTGCTTCTATCCTGGGCCTTTGCAGATGATAGCAGTCAGGCCGATGTATCCGTCAAGCGTTTCTCCATTTCCTTCATGAAGGAAGCAATTGCAAAGGGCTTTGAGAAGTTCGTGGAAAGCTACCGAGCAAAGGAAAAGGAAAAATACACTTTCACTATCGATGATTGCACCCTCACTTGCGGCGAAGATGATCTTGCTGAGGCAGAAAAGAAATTGGACGCGCACTATGACAAGAACAAGCTGCGCGACACATTCAAAGATAAATTTGTCCTGATTTACTCTGTAATGTGTGCCGCATCCGTTGTGTTGCTGCTGGTTCTTCTGGCCTATTTCTCCCCCGTAATCCTTACTATTGCGATTCTCGTTGGACTTGCGGGTAGTTTCCTGCTCTGGCGCCGAATCGTGGATATGGGCAAGATTCTAAAAGAGAAGAAGCGCAAAGGCAAACTACTCTTGAAGCAAGCCTTGGATGAACTGACTCAGTGGCGTAAGGCTTATAAAGAGGCTGATGCCCAGAGTGCCGATATGCTTAATGCAATTGCAAGCTTTTAATACAGGAGGTAGCAAGATATGTCTTACGCACAGCAGGCGATTAACAGCCTGGATCAGACTATCAACTCGTTTAAATCCCGAGTTGATGTAAAGGTCAGTGATGTCAGCACTTCGACCGCTAATATTCAGGCAACAACCAATAGAATCTACGAGAATATTGAGCGGTTCAAAAACGACCTTATGCACGGCGAGGAAAGCCAAATCGCTCATGAGAACATCTTGAGAATTGACCAGATTATAAAGGAGCAGTTCAGCAACCATATTGCAATCCGCAGAACTGTTATGGGCGTTGTCCGTGATTTTGATATTAACCTTGTTCGGAACAGCACCATTCAGGAACTGTCAGAAGAGTTATGGATCACCAGTTCCAGATACTGGCTCTCCTATGCCCTTATCGCAATTACTGCATGGGTGAATAACTACCCGGAGGTAGCAAGAAACGCCCTTGCCGAGAGCGGCAGAAAAGATGCAATCAAGACTACGCTGTTTTTCTGCCTAATGAATCTCCGTTTCGGCCGTATGGATGCTGCCAAGAAGTGGTTTTATGAGTATTTCAAGACACTCGATCCCACCATGCTCCAACAGGAGACAGCTATTTTGCTGCAGTCTTTCCTTAATGGCATCTTTGGTAAAGATAAGGAATTGGAGCAGGAAGTTATCAGTCTGATTGACGAGTGGATCTCTATCATTAATGATAACGAGCAGATTTCTACCGAGCTCCTCAATGCCTATGAGACCTACATCAACAATCTGAGTGCTCCGGTTCAGTTTAGTTATGAATCCATCCTGCAATTCTGCGTGAACTCCAGCGAATTAGAGAACTCCTATAAAGATGTTTCCAAGTTTGAACTCCTCTTACAGTTCGTGAAAGGCTTAGATGTAGATGCAGCCCCTCAGGATGATACAAATTACAAAAGCCGCATTGATGCTATCTTGATGAACCTCATCTCCAACTACGACGCAGAAGAGCTTGAGTTAAAGAAGCAGCAGGAATATTACCGTTGTATTGTCGAGAATAATGGCGACATTCCCCAAGCCGAAGCTCAATTCCAAGCCATGGAGGAACTCGAAAACACTCAGTTTAACATTGGCAAGCAGATGCTGAAGTGGGCAATTTACGATGACAATGATCAAACCAATATACAAGTCCGCAAATTCGGTTTTCAGAATACCAAGGCGTGGTTCAAGAGTGCTGTTGACAGGTTTGATGCAAAGTTGCAGGAGGCCTTTCCGTCCGAGTACAAGCTACATATCGACACCTGGGATGGCATCAGTAACGGCAATGATCAGTCAGAGCAAGTCGAAAGTATCAAAAATCACTTTGAGAACAACAAGTTTCAAAATATGTTTGTCAATACGCCGAACATTGCAGCGGCTATTCTGTTTATCGCATCTGCCGGCCTTGCCTTTGTAACGCTGTACTCTCTGATTGTTACAGCTCTGGCAGCTGGTTTCCTCGGTTTCCGGGTATTCAAAGCGATTCAGGGCTACCCTGTTCGCGTTCAGGCTGCACTTGACAATTTGAACGCCGTAATGAACGAAATCGCAGAATTCAGGCGTTATTATGAAGAACAGCGCGCCAAAAAGGGCGAGCTCCTCAGCACTGTTGAATTTCTTTAATTTTATATTAGATAGATAAGGAGATAATGTTATGAGCAACGAAAAGAATACTCAGGATCTTGAGTTCGAGCAGATGATGGAGCAGCGTATCCGTGACAACTTCACTGCACCTGCAACAGACGGCGTTCAGATTTCTGATGAGCGGCTTAAAGAAATGAGCAAAAAGCTTCCTGAGTGGAGTCTTGAGCCGCCTTATAGCTTTCTGAAATGATAGGACTCCAAGAACGGGCGATTGCTGAAGCGCCCTCTACATATCAGGAATGGCTTGATTGTTTCGAACGTATGAAGGAAGTGCCTCTATCCAACAACAGAGATCTTGAAGTGCTTTCGCTTGGAACTTTTGCTGGAGCCGGAACGATGCAGGCAGCATTTGAACGCCAAATGGTGGATACTGTCAATGTTGTTCTAAATAAAAGTACGAAGCGTTTTATGCGGGATTTGAATGAGTGCATTGCTTTCAACGAATTGGCACAAGTAGATGTTCTATTCAAGCGGCTGAAAAAGGACATCCACAAGGCTACATTCTTCGTAAATCTTTCGTTTCTGCCCAACAGTTTTAAAACTGAATTATATCGTTCTGTTACTGAACAAATGACGATGTTTTGGGATAACATGATTGCTTTCCTGCAACAGCAAGCAAATGATTTTTCTAACTCTGAT
>OHEV01001306.1_pt1 | contig 10201 bp, 8 predicted proteins | sample 1567331 | NCBI WGS metagenome assembly OHEV01 (sample SAMEA3879561, study PRJEB24766) | human gut metagenome | biome: human-associated habitat; feature: feces | place: USA | collected 1985/1987 | reverse complement strand
ATGCAATTATGTTTATAAAAAACCCGGGAATCGGCGGAACAATAACCACTCTTGCCGCTCTTTCACTCGGTATGCGTGAATATGACCGCGATGAAATTGAAAAGGCTGTTCTTAACAAGTCAGAGGTTGAACAGCTGATTATCGCATTGAGCTCAATGGGTGCGGAAAGAAAACTAAACCCGCTGCTCAGAGAGAGGCACGACGTCATAATGTATGGGGCGGCTGTTCTGGCACATGCAATGGAGCTGTTCGGGATTGAAGAGGTTCATGCCTGTGATCGTGACGGCTTGGACGGGTACATGCAGTATGTGACGGAGCATTTGCTCTGACGGAAACTGCCGAAGGTTGTGCCAAAAAAATAAGCGAAAAAAAGAAAAGCACTGCTCGGGGAGGATTGAATAATGAGACTGATTATAGCGTCAAACAATAAAAATAAGATTCGCGAGATTAAAGAGATACTCGGCGACAGATTTGAAGAAATTGTTTCAATGAGGGAAGCGGGCATTGAACTCGATGTTGAAGAGGATGCGGATTCGTTCATCGGCAATGCACGCAAAAAAGCGGAGGAAACAGCGAAACTCTGCCCGCAGGATGCCGTGCTTGCGGATGATTCGGGCCTTTGTGTCGATGCTCTGAACGGCGCACCGGGAGTGTATTCGGCAAGATTCGCCGGGGAGGGGCATGATGACGCCGCAAACAGGGCAAAGCTTTTTGCCGAACTTCGGGATGTTCCCACTGAAAAGCGGACTGCGCATTTTGCATGTGCAATGGTGCTTGTGCGTCCGGGAGAGCCCAATATTGAGGTTGTCGGAAGGGTTGACGGCCGCATTCTGTTCGAAGAGCGCGGTGAAAACGGTTTCGGATATGATAATATGTTTTTGTATGAACCGTTCGGCCTGAGTTTTGCGGAAATCGATGCCGAACGCAAGAACGGCGTCAGCCACAGACGCAGAGCGTTGGAACTGGTGCTCGATGCGCTGAAAAAACAGTGATCGTTTCAGCAGAAGATACAGGGTAAAAAACAAAGCAAAAAACAAATGCCTCCGCGGAATGCGGCGGACTCGGGGAGAGCGTACGAAAGATGAGAGTTGCAGTTGTCAGCGATACACACGGCTGCCTGTCCATGCTTGACAGGTGCATTAAACTCGCAGGTCAGGTTGATGTGTGGTGTCATTTGGGGGATTTGACTTCGGATGCCGAAGCGCTCATGAGCAGAACGAATGCAAAGGTTTATGCGGTGCGCGGGAATTGCGATTATTTCGGAGGCTCGGCGCAAAGATACGAGAGCGAAGCCGTTGTTGAGCTTGGCGGAGCAAGAATCCTGATGATGCACGGCCATACGCACGGAGTCAGCCCGTATTCGTATGACAGAGCTGCATACAGGGCGGAGGAACTGCATTGCTCCGTGCTGCTGTTCGGACACACGCATATTTCAATCGTGAACAATGACGGGAAAGTGCTTGCGGTGAATCCGGGCAGCCCGTCCTGTCCGCGCGGAGGCAGAAGTCCCTCGTTTGCTCTGCTCGAAATTGAGAACGGCGATGTGCGGGCGGAAATTATAACAATATGAAATTTTACGCCGAATTTATTTCGAGAAAACGAAAAAGGAAAAACATACCAAAATACTCGGAATTTAAGGAGGCGCGGTATTTTAAACTACAAACAGGACAAAAAATAAATATATTATTGAACCCCGCAGAACGGCAAATGCCGATTTGCGGTTTTTTTGTCTGAATTTCGGGCATTTGAAGCCCGTTTTTTGCCGCAGCAAGCAAATTTTCGGGAAAAACACGCACGCGAACAAGCTCGAATTATAAAAAGTATAATATCGATATTTCTTTCGCCTGCTTGCAAAAAGCATGGTTGCGTGTTATAATCACAATTGGCATAGGCGAATGCAAAAAATGAAAGTATTTGCCGTTCGTGCCGATTTATATCGAAGTCATACAATGAATGAGTATAGATTCGAAAGGAGCAATCACAGTCAATGTATAAGATTACACTGAGAAAAGAACTCAATCCGACCGTCACCATGATGGAAATCGAAGCTCCCCTCGTGGCGAAAAAGGCAGAACCCGGTCAGTTCATCATTCTGCGCGTCAACGAAGACGGCGAGAGAATCCCCCTGACCATTGCGGGTTATGACAGAGAAAAGGGCACAGTAAGAATCATTTTCCAGATTGTCGGTGCAACAACAACTCTGCTTAATGCAAAAAAAGAAGGCGAATACATTCAGGATTTCGTCGGTCCCCTTGGCGTTGCAACCCATATCGAAGGGCTGAAGCGCGTTTGCATCGTCGGCGGCGGCGTGGGCTGCGCGATCGCTCTGCCCATTGCACAGAAGCTGCATGAAATGGGCTGCGAGGTAACAAGCGTTATCGGTTTCCGCAGCAAGGATCTGCTGATTCTTGAAGATGAGTTCAAAGCTGCTTCCGACAGGCTCTTTGTTATGACAGACGACGGTTCTTACGGCAGGCACGGCAATGTTTGCGTACCTCTCAACGAAATGTTCGCAAACGGCGAAAAATTCGATGAAGTTATCACCATCGGTCCGTTGATCATGATGAAATTCGTTGTTGCAGCCGTCAAGCCCACGGGCATTCCCTGCACGGTTTCAATGAACCCGATAATGATCGACGGCACAGGCATGTGCGGCGGCTGCCGCCTCACCCTGCACAGGGACGGCGAGCGCATTACAAAGTTCGCATGTGTTGACGGCCCCGACTTCAACGGCTATGAAGTTGATTTTGACGAAGCAATGAGCAGAGGTGCGATGTATCGCGATTTCGAACGCCATGCGCTCGAAGAAACCTGCAATCTTCTCAACAAGGAGGTAAAATAATATGCCTAACATGAGCCCCAAAAAGAACGAAATGCCCACCCAGGCACCCGAAGTACGCGCACACAACTTCAACGAGGTTGCAACCGGCTATTCCGAAGAGACCGCACTTGACGAGGCGCTCCGCTGTCTCAACTGCCCGAAGATGCCCTGCGTCAGCGGCTGCCCGGTCAACATCCATATCCCCGAGTTTATCGCAAAGATTCGCGAGAACGATTTCGAGGGCGCATATCAGGTCATTCAGCAGACCTCCTCTTTGCCCGCAGTCTGCGGCAGGGTATGTCCTCAGGAACTCCAGTGCGAAAGCAAGTGCGTTCGCGGCATCAAAGGCGAACCCGTCGGCATCGGCAGACTTGAACGCTTTGTTGCAGATTGGCACAATGCACATTCTTCCGAAGCTCCCAAAGCTGCGCCTTCCAACGGCCACCGCGTTGCTGTTGTAGGTTCCGGCCCCTCCGGCCTTACCTGCGCGGGCGACCTTGCCAAGAAGGGCTATAAAGTCACCGTTTACGAAGCTTTGCACACCGCAGGCGGTGTTCTTGTTTACGGTATTCCCGAATTCCGTCTGCCCAAGGCAATTGTTCAGAAGGAAGTTGACAACCTGACCGCCATGGGCGTTGATATGGAAACCAACACCGTTATCGGCAAGACTCTCACCATCGACGAGCTGTTAAAAGACGAAGGATTTGAAGCAGTCTTCATCGGTTCCGGTGCAGGCCTTCCCAACTTCATGAACATCCCCGGTGAGGCATACAAAGGCGTTTACTCCGCAAACGAATTCCTGACCCGCAGCAATCTCATGAAGGCATACAAGGCTGATCCCGTGACCCCCATCATGAAGGGCGGAAACGTTGCGGTCGTCGGCGGCGGCAACGTTGCAATGGATGCTGCAAGGACTGCGCTGCGCCTCGGTGCGGACAAGGTCTATATCGTTTATCGCCGCTCCCTTGAGGAACTTCCCGCTCGCCGTGAGGAAGTTGAACACGCAATGGAAGAGGGCATTGAATTCAAACTGCTCAACAATCCCGTTGAGATTCTCGGTTACAACAACCCCGATGACAAGCGCGATCCCAAGAACGGTTTCGTCACCGGCATGAAGTGCATCCGCATGGAACTCGGCGAACCCGATGAAAAGGGCCGCCGCCGTCCCGTTCCCGTGCCCGGCAGCGAGTTTGTGCTTGATGTCAACACCGTTATCATCGCAATCGGCACCAGCCCCAACCCCCTCATCAAGTCCACCACCAAGGGTCTTGAAGTAAACAAAAAGGGCGGAATTGTTGTTGAAGAAGGAACAGGTCTTACAAGTCGCGAAGGCGTTTACGCCGGCGGTGATGCCGTTACCGGTGCCGCAACCGTCATTTCCGCAATGGGTGCGGGCAAGGCGGCTGCAAAGGCGATCGACGAGTATCTCAGCAATAAATAATAGGTTCAAAGCCGCTGTTTCGGCATAAAAACCGAAATTCGGCAATGAAAAAGATACTTGGCACAGTATCAATTTGATACGGTATCAAATACGCTCCGCTGTCCGAAATACGGCGGCGGAGCGCGGAAAAACAAAACCGAACAAAAGCAATTTGCAGATTAAATCTCTGCCGACCGAAAAGCTTTGCGCGCGCATCATGCGTGCGGCATCGGTTCGGCTCGGGAGACCTGCAGGGACTTTCCGGGCTTTTGTTTTTCAAAGGGATTAAAAAACAAATTTGTTTCAAAACAAAATCGACAGTTTCCGAAATTACGAGGAAACAGCGGTTTCAAAATATCTATTTTAATAAGGAGACGGAAAATGAACAAAGAGTTCGATTACAACGTGCTCGATGAAATTCTGAAAGAACACAATTACGATGAATCCCACACCGTTACCATTCTTCAGGAAGTTCAGGCACACTACAGCTACCTGCCCAAGGAAGCTTTCCCTTATCTTGCGGAAAAGCTCGGCGTACCCGAGGCAAAGATTTACGGCGTTGCAACATTCTATGAGAATTTCTCCCTTGAACCCAAGGGCACGAATATCATTCGCTGCTGCGACGGCACGGCTTGCCACGTTCGCCATTCCACCGAAGTTCTTGACTATCTGCGCAAGGAACTCGGCCTTTCCGCAACGAAGAGAACAACGGATGACCTTAAATTCACCGTTGAAACAGTTTCATGTCTCGGCGCATGCGGTCTTGCACCGGTCATCACCGTAAACGGCAAAGTCTATTCCCAGATGACAAAGGAAAAGGCAGCCGAAGTCCTTAAGGAACTCAGGGAGGAGAATTAACATGCTTAAAAACAGGCAGGATCTTATCGCGCTTCGCGAGGGCTGCATGGCTGCGGCTCAGCTCCAGAAAAGAAGGATTCTTGTTTGCGCCGGCACGGGCTGCGTATCCAGCGGCTCACTGAAGATCTTTGACAGGCTCAAAGAACTCATCGAAGCAAACGGCATCAGCTGCCCCGTCGAACTCAAGGTTGAACCCCATGAACCCGGCATCCATGGCGGCGAGTGCGCATGTCACGCTCAGGCAGAAAATGCCGATAACAGCATCGCAATGAAAAAGAGCGGCTGCCACGGCTTCTGCGAAATGGGTCCCCTTGTTCGCATCGAACCCGAGGGATACCTCTACACCAAGGTTCAGCTTTCCGACTGCGAAGAAATCGTTGAAAAAACGATTCTCAACAACGAGCCCATCGACAGGCTTGCATATAAGCGCAACGGCGAAATCTACAGGAAACAGGAAGAAATTCCCTTCTACAAAAACCAGACCCGCATCGTTCTTGAACACTGCGGCCACATTGATGCACTTTCCGTCAAGGAATACCTCAGCATCGGCGGTTACACCGCTTTTGAAAAGGCTCTGTTCGACATGACTCCCGATGATATCGTTAACGAAATCTCCGAGTCCAAGCTCCGCGGCAGAGGCGGCGGCGGCTTCCCCACCGGCAAAAAGTGGGCACAGGTCAAAGCACAAAAAGCCGAACAGAAATACGTTGTCTGCAACGGCGACGAGGGCGACCCCGGCGCATTCATGGACAGGAGCATCATGGAAGGCGACCCGCACCGTATGCTCGAAGGTATGATGATCGCAGCAGTTGCCTGCGGCGCAACCGAAGGTTATATCTATGTCCGTGCCGAATACCCCCTTGCGGTATTCAGACTCCGCACCGCAATTGAACAGGCAAAGGAAATCGGCCTGCTCGGCAAGAACATTCTCGGCAGCGGCTTTGATTTCGATCTCCATATCAACCAGGGCGCAGGCGCATTCGTTTGCGGCGAAGGTTCCGCATTGACCGCTTCCATCGAAGGCAAGCGCGGTATGCCCCGCACCAAGCCCCCGCGCACCGTTGAACACGGTCTGTTCGAAATGCCCACCGTTCTCAACAACGTTGAAACCTATGCAAACGTTCCTTCCATCATTTCCAAGGGCGCAAAGTGGTTCTGCACCATCGGTACCGAATCCAGCCCCGGCACGAAGGCGTTCGCAATCACCGGCAATATTGCAAACACCGGTCTTATCGAAGTCCCCATGGGCACCACTCTGCGCGAAGTCGTCTATACTGTCGGCGGCGGTATGCGCGGTGAAGGTCAATTCAAAGCCGTTCAGATCGGCGGTCCTTCCGGCGGCTGTCTGACCGAAAAAGATCTTGACCTGCCCCTTGATTTCGACTCCCTCAAGAAAGTCGGCGCAATGATCGGTTCCGGCGGCCTTGTCGTCATGAACGACAAAACCTGCATGGTCGAAGTTGCACGCTTCTTCATGCACTTCACCCAGAACGAATCCTGCGGCAAGTGCACCCCCTGCCGCGAAGGCACCAAGCGTATGCTTGAGATCCTTGAGCGCATCGTTCACGGCAAGGGCGAAGAAGGCGACATCGAGCTGCTGCTCGAACTTGCGGACACCGTATCTTCCACCGCTCTTTGCGGTCTCGGAAAATCCGCACCCAACCCCGTCGTCAGCACGATTAAAAACTTCCGCGACGAATACGAAGCGCATATTTTCGAAAAACGCTGCCCCACCGGCAACTGCGCAAGGCTGAAGAGAATCGTGATCGATCCCGCAGTCTGCAAAGGCTGCTCCAAGTGCGCAAGGCAGTGCCCCGCAGGCGCGATCAGCGGCGAGCTTAAGAGCCCGTTCCATATTGACCTTACAAAGTGTCTCCGCTGCGGCGCATGTATCACCGCCTGCCCGTTCCACGCAATCAGGGAGGAATAAACAATGGAAAAGAAATTTATGTATGTTGACGACATCGCCGTTGAGCTTAACGGCGAGAAGAACGTCCTTGAAGTTATCCGCAAGGCGGGCATCGACATGCCCACCCTTTGCTACCACCCCGAGCTGTCCATCTACGGCGCATGCCGTATGTGCATGTTTGAAAACGAGCGCGGCGGTCTTGATGCTGCATGTTCCGCACAGCCCCGTGCCGGCATGAAGGTTTATACAAACACCGAAAGGCTCCGCAAGTATCGCAAGAATATCATCGAGCTGCTGCTTGCAAACCATTGCCGCGACTGCAACACCTGCGAAAAGAACGGAAACTGCAAACTTCAGCAGCTTGCAAAGCGTTACGATGTTCGCACCGTTCGTTTCCCCAACACCGCAAAGACCTATGTTGACGATTCTTCCGTAAGCATCACCCGCGATGCAAGCAAGTGCATCCTCTGCGGTCAGTGTGTCCGTATGTGCAACGAGATTCAGTCCGTCGGCGCGATCCACTATGCGCACCGCGGCTCCCATATGCTCATCAGCACCGCCTTTGAACGTCCCATTGCCGAAACCGTATGCGTCGGCTGCGGTCAGTGCGCGGCAGTCTGCCCCGTTGGTGCAATCACCATCAAGCAGGATACCGCAAAGGTTTGGAAGGCGATCGCCGATAAGAACCTTGTTGTAACGGCGCAGGTTGCTCCCGCCGTCCGCGTTGCGATCGGCAAGGAACTCAACATGCCCGAAGGAACCGATGTCATGGGCAAACTCGTTGCCGCAATGCATCGCATGGGTATCGACAAGGTATACGACACATCCGTCAGTGCCGACCTCACCATCCTTGAAGAAACCGCAGAATTTGTTGAACATCTCGGCAAAAATACCGGAATGCCTCTGTTCACTTCCTGCTGCCCCGGCTGGATTCAGTTTGCAGAGAAGAAGCATCCCGAAATCATGCCCTATATCTCCACCTGCAAATCCCCGATGCAGATGCTTTCCGCGCTCATCGTCGAGCAGCAGAAGGATTGCGAAAAGAAACATTTCAACATCGCCGTAATGCCTTGCACCGGCAAAAAATTCGAGGCTGCACGCAGCGAATTCACCCATGACGGCAAGCCCGATGTTGATGCTGTTATCACAACTCAGGAGCTCATCCACATGATCAGGACTGCCGGCATCGAATTCGATACCGTTGTTCCCGAAGCTATCGATGCACCTTTCGGCATGTTCTCCGGTGCAGGCGTCATTTTCGGCGCAACCGGCGGCGTTACCGAGGCTGTTCTCCGCAGGGTTTCCGATGACAAGTCCATCAATGCAATCCGCAGCATCGGCAATTGCGGCGTTCGCGGCACCGAAGGCGTGAAGGAATTCACCGTTCCCTTCAACGGCGGCGAACTGCGCATTGCGGTCGTAAGCGGTCTCGGCAATGCCGAGAAGCTTATCAAGCAGCTTCTTGCAAAAGAAGTCAGCTTTGACTTTGTTGAAGTTATGGCGTGCCCGGGCGGCTGCGTAAACGGCGGCGGTCAGCCTGTTACCCTCGAAAATGCAAAGAAAGTCAGGGCGGACGGTCTGTATTCTTCCGATATGACCAACACGCTTAAGACTTCCGACACCAACCCCCTCATGGATAAGCTCTATGCCGATTATGTCAAGGGCAGGAACCATGAGATGCTCCACGTTCACTATAAACATAACTGAGTCATTGTGCACGGTTTGCGCATGAGTTGGTAACATTGGAAGTGAATTTCACAGAAATTAACTTTCACAGAAATTGACTTTTCATAGAAACAGACTTTCACTCCGTCCGAATTTGATTTCGGACGGAGTGAATTTATTGCCCGGAGTGAGCTTTTTATGTGAAACGGGCTGCTTAAAGTTCTTATTCTGCTCGATGATACCGGAATTCGTGAGTTAGAAGTGCCGAAACAAATTTTCAGGGTAATGTAAAATAATAAACAGAGCAGAAAGGGCAGTTCGCTGTCCTTTTTTGCATTTTTGATGAAGACGGGGGTTGAAAAAAACAACTTGAATGGTATAATATAAATAACAGAAAATACTCGGACGGAGGTAATTCCGAAATGAAATTAACCAAAGAAAACTTCATGCTTTTTAACGATAATTGGGCCCTCGTCACAGCGGGCAGCCTGACGCATTACAACACGATGACGATAAGCTGGGGCAGTCTCGGCTGCATATGGAACGGTGAGGATTCGGCGCGCCCGATAGTTTCCGTTTATGTCAAACCCTGCCGCTATACGCATGATTTCATTGAAAAAAACGAAATTTTTACGGTCACATTCTTTGATAAGAAATATAAGCCCGATCTCGGCATTCTCGGCAGAGAGTCAGGCCGCGACGGCGATAAAGTTGCAAAAACGTCACTCACTCCGATTGCGGTTGGCGGCAGTGTCGGCTTCAGGGAAGCGGAAACAACAATAGTTTGCAGAAAAATATATAAACAGGATTTTGATACCGCAAACATGCCTAAGTCGGTGATTGAGGCTTATTATCAGACCGAAGCACCGCACACGATGTATATGGGTGAGGTGCTTGAAATAATCGAAAAGAAATAAGAAACATACGGATAAGGACAGAGCTGCTCTGCAATAATATCTGCGCCGGCAACTGCGGCGATACTAATCATGAAAGAAAAAATTGCTGATAAGGATTGGAATTTTACACCGCTTGCACATGAATACTTTCATTGCGGCGGAAAAACGGGAGTGCTGCTTCTGCATGGCTTCACAGGCACTCCCGCAAACATGCATTCAATTTGGAGATGTCTTGAAGCCGACGAACAGGAATGCCGCTTGAACACAGCGGTCGAAAACGGAAACGGATACACAATTTACGCTCCGTTGCTGTCGGGTCATGGGACAAATCTGCGGAACATGCGGAAATCATGCGCACGGGAATGGATTGATGACGCATTAAAAGCCTATGACCGATTGACTGCGGCGGGATGCGAAAAAATCTATGTTGCCGGGTTAAGCATGGGCGGACTGCTTGCTGCAATTGTTGCTTCCGAAAGACGTGTTGACGGCGTAATTATGATCTGCGCACCGGCGAAGATGAAGCTTTATCTGCATATTTGCAGATTTATTTCGCTTGCGGTGCCTTATATTAAAACGGGTGAACCGCACTGGCAGGAGGATGAAGAGGCGCAAACTTATATGGGCATGGC
>OHEV01001291.1_pt1 | contig 10317 bp, 10 predicted proteins | sample 1567331 | NCBI WGS metagenome assembly OHEV01 (sample SAMEA3879561, study PRJEB24766) | human gut metagenome | biome: human-associated habitat; feature: feces | place: USA | collected 1985/1987 | reverse complement strand
GAACTGAACAACGGGAAATACTTCTCCGGCGGCATTTATTTCAAAATCCATCTGAAATAACTTAATTAATATTTATTTCTATGCCTAGTTTTCAGAAGATTATAGACATACTGTCCAATGCGTTCAGCATATTGGATTTTTCCTATATTGTTTCCGGTGGTTTTACATTGGGTATCGTTCTGTTTGACCTTCATTATCATTACTATGAGTTCTTTATACGAAACATATCCATAACTATTGTTTGCGGAATATTTCTGGCATACATTTGCGGACTTTCTTCTTGGATAATCGGGAGACTGATTCGAAAAATAGTTCAAAATACAGATAAAGATTTTGAAGAAACCTACGACAGAACAATGAATGCTTTGGCTTCTAATGCTTTATCTTTATCAGTTTCGGATAAAAAACTAGCCTATAGTTACATGTGGATTGAATTACATAAAAAAGAAGAAGCCAAAGAACAGATTATCTTTATGAACAGAATGTGGGTAATGCAGGCTGTTTTTGAAGGATTGATTTTTTCTTTTATAGTAGCTATAGGTGTATTGATAGATTTAAAATGGGGACTGAACAAGGATATATCATGGCTCGAGTTCATTGTCATTTTCGCTGTATTGTTATCATCGGTATGGTTGTCTGCTATAGAAGCCAGACGATATGCCAGAACCCAAATAAGAGAAGTGATATTAAGCTATTATAGCTATTGCTGTTAACCGTAATTTTTGTAAGATGGAGAATAAAGTAGTTTTAGATTTTTCCAAGTGTGATTATTCGGACGCTGCACCCTATGACGAACAGAGCCTGATACACCGTTCCAAAATGAGACAGATTATGCGAATGTGGGATCAGTTGTATGACAATGCCATAGAAGTTGGGGAAAATACTGATTTTCATAGATTTCATAGTACTATTTCTGTTTTTGCCAGTCGTGGGGCAGGGAAAACGACTTTCTTATTGTCTTTTCTAGACAGAATAAAAAGAGACAAGGGAAAGGATATATTATGCTTAAGTCCTATAGATCCTTCATTGATTGAAACGAAGCAACATCCGTTTATCAATATATTGGCCGCTATTCAGGAATGTGTGGAAAACGCTTTGAACGAAAATTATTATTCCGTCAGAGACAAGCGCTTTGAAGAACAGAAAAAACATGCTGATTGTTATAATGACTTGCTAAAGGCATTGCCTTTTATTGATGGCATAGGTAAAGATAATGTATATGACGGATGGGATGATGAAGAATTCATTTCTATACAGGGTATGAATAAAGCCAAGGCTTTTAATAATTTGGAAGAGAGATTCCACATCTATATCAGAGAAACGTTGAAGTTGCTGGATAAAAAATGTATTGTGATTCCTTTTGATGATATTGATACGGATTTTAAGAAAGGATTTGAAATATTGGAAGTGTTGAGAAAGTACATTACTTCCGGGCAGATAATAACCATACTGACCGGAGACCTGGAACTTTATAGCAAACTGGTAAGAAAAGCCAACTGGAAATGTTTTGATGATGACTTCTTGAAAAAGGAAATGGAGTATGCCGGACATAGAAAAGAGGAATTTGCGGAAATGATAGACCAATTGGAAAATCAATATCTGATTAAACTTTTGAAACCGGAATACCGAATACATTTAAAAACAATCAGAGAGTATCTGGAAGAGGATGATTATTCTTTGGAAGTAATCTATACGGATACGAAAAAGGGAAAGGCTATTGTCAAATGTTATAAGGATTTGTTGAACCGTATCGGGATATCATCGGGAAATGAAAGGATTAATACTGAAATATGCCATTTCCTGTTAGGATTATCTTTGAGGGGACAGGTACGTATCCTGACTTTATTGAACTTCAATTCTGCCCAAAAGGAGAAAATGGATATAACTACAGGACTGCTGAATGTTTTTGCAAATGACATCAATCAAAAGGCGGCAAATACTAAATTGTTGATTAACGGGACACCTGTGTATACTATTGAAATGCTGAAGTTCCTGATACATGCTAATGCATTGTATACAGGCAGTAACTTCCTTCCGGAAACCAATGATGATATATTGAACAAGGCTCTTTTTGCTGTCGGAACTAAATTCAATCAATTGGTACGAAAAAATCGTTTCCTGATTTTTGATTATTGGATACGTTTGTCGTATATAGAGGTTTTAAGCGAAAGGTTGGGAGGAAAGCTGTCGGATCGGAGTATGGTACGTGACTTACTTGAATTTTCACAATTGAATGCTAATATCAATTTACTGAAGAGTGTAGGGTTGGCACAGGCCTTTTGTAACAGCAAGTTGAATAGGAACAAACAGGAGAATGTTGAAACCATGGCGGGAACTATATTTATAGGCAACAATGCTCCTGTCTTGCTGTCGGAAAGCAATCAGGTGCTTTCCATGCTTCCTATGTTGGGTACAATAGATACTCGGCAACATGAGAATGTTTTTCTTTCTGTTTACAGGTTGCTGGCGATTATCAGAGAAACCTTGTTTTACAGTAAGAACAACGGTTCGGACAGTTTAGAAGAAATGTTATCCAAAGAAGCTCCATATAGTAATTTCCTGCAACCCTTCTTCTTGGATCCGGTGAGCCGGAAAGAAGGATTGGCCAATTGGAACGATGTCACCATAGATATAAAGGAGGACGATTTGTGGACTACTGTTATTAGAGAATTGAAGGAGTGGGCAGCAGATATGAGCGTGGAGGTTTCGACATCATTACTCTATCATATTTTTATCCGGTTCTATAATACGATGTTACAGATAGACGAGGATGATAAATATAGAAGTGCCGGTATGAAATTTAATGCGTATATTGTGGCTCTGCTGAATGCTGCATTGGTGGAAGAAATGGCCGAATACGGAATTCCCAATATGAACTTTAATGTAATAGGGGATATTGAGACCATCTATATTCATAACAGAAAGGCGGCATCTTCTAAAATGACGATAAACGGTAAAACTGATTTTTATAAATGGCTTTCAGAATGTCCTCTGCTAGAGATTTTTTTGAATCCCTTTTTAAAATACTTGATGCAAAATGATATTGAGGAGAAAGAACAGTACTTGAATGAATTGTTAAAATATGATCAGATGAATAATAAACTGGCTTTATTGCTAAAAAAGCAGGAGAATGTGTTGTGGGAATTGAAAAGGTATAATGGAATTCAAGAGTGGATAAAGTATTTTATCCAATTGAAGGAAGTGGAAGAAAAATTGTCAACATACAATACGTCTGAATTTTTGTTACCTGGGGAGGAAGAAGAATACCAGCAATTGCTGAAAGAGAAACAGACTCTTCGTAAAAAGACAAAAAATATAATAAAGGTGGATGAATTAGAAGTCTTGCTACATAATGGCATGGATGAAATGCAGGTGGATTTCATAAAAGATGATATATCAAATAAAATGAGCGAGACAAAACTTGGTCTTAGGGAACTGTTCAATGAAATAAACTTGTTGAAAGGAAAAATAAAAAATGTAGCTGATTTTGTAAAAGCGAATTATGAATCACTGCATCAGTCTGATTCTCCTGTCTTTGCTATTCTGAATGCAATCTATATCTGATAAAGATGATTCCGATATTATCTCAACTATTGTGTGATAACGAAAGCTTGTTTGAGTATGAACGTTATTGGGGAACAAGTAGACAGGTGTCCATAGGACAGGTTCAACGAAGGTTGATTGCACTGGAAAGACAAAACGCTCCTCTAAAGCATGATTCTTATTATGAAGGATTGGCAAAGAATGCATTAGCGGCTTACCGGGATTTGCCGGACTTGATAGGAGGGATTCCTTATGACCTTGCCAAAGAATATTTGATATCGGTAAATCACGAACTATATGTAAAGGCTGATCGTTTTACAGAATGGATGGAACTGATAAAGCAGTTTCCCCCTTTGTTACTGATTTCCGCTTTCTTTGCGGATAAGTTTACATCGGCATTACAAAAGGACAGGAGGAAAATGATGGAGTTTGCCAACTGTTTCTTGAAGCAGTTCAAACATACGGTCCAGTTACTTCCATACATACCGGCATTTAACTATATAATGGAGAAGGAAGGAGGACTGAATGACTTGCATCTTCATTTGAACGGAACAACAGAGACGGATGTGTTATGGAATTTATTGTTGAGGAGTCCTTATAAGATGGCGAAAGATTATCAGGATGCGTATGAAAGTAAAGCGGCAGTCAGGAAATTGTCGGAACAGATAATCTCGGATTTTACACCTCTCAGATTGTATGAACGGATGAAGCAGGCGGCGGACTTGCGCGGCAGATTGATAACACAAATAGCTATTAGTAATGGCTTAATTAAGGAGGAGGAGATCATAAAAGGGGAGAAAGATTATTCATCTCCGGTTAGATTGAGAAATTTGTGGGGGGATTTCGGGGGGATGAGTGAAACTGGGATGATGATAGATGAATTGCTGTTCTGCCTGTGTGTCATGAGTGAAATAAGGAATTATCATGATACCAAAGTGGCGGGTATGTTCCATCATTACTTGTTGATAAAAGGCATGGTTCATCGGTTTGTGGTGATGCAACGGCTTCAAGTGGGATTCCCGCAATTCCAGCTCTTGACAGAAAATTCATTTAGGTGGCATATTGAAGAGTTTTATGAAAAACGTTTTTTACAGCTGGCAGGATGTAACTTTTGTACAAAGCTAGCTTTAATCGAAGGCCGTTTTTCTCCAAAGAACTCATCCGTAGAAAACAGTTTGCTGGTTAGCAGAATACGAAGAGGTTTCGAAGAGGCTAAAAGAAAATCGGAATTTTTGAAGGATACGGATTTGCGATTGATTGCGCATTTCATAAAGCGTCCGGAAAAAACGTTCGAGAAGAAGTTTAATATCAGATCCCGTTTCCTGCGAAAGGAACTGAAAAGAAAAGCCATCGCTTTGGCCGTTTTTTTGAAAGAAAGTCCTGATAACAAACAATATGTAGTGGGAGTCGATGCGGCTGCTAGTGAATTTGATGCAGGACCGGAGGTCTTTGCACAAACGTATCGTTTTTTAAGAAACCAGGGAGTGAAACATTTCACTTTTCATGCAGGAGAGGATTTTAGCCACTTAGTGAGTGGACTGAGAACTATTGTAGAAGCCGTGATTTTTTTAGACTTGTGGCCGGGCGACCGTTTAGGACATTGTACGGCGATAGGCATATCACCTGATTTGTGGATACGGAGAATTGGGAAAATATGTTATTTGCCACAAGGAGAGTGGTTGGATGATTTGGTATTTGTATGGAAACTGATACGTGAATCAAAACATGAAGGGTTGCAACATCTGGTTCTGCCTCTTGAGAGTGAGATTGCGGAATATTCTTATAAGGTATATGGGACGTATTATCTGCCCTATCTGTTGAGCAAAGCTTGGGAATATAGGCAATATGATCCGTTTCTTCTTTTGGAAAAGGCGGATATGCGTTATGATAGCTGGTATTCCAATTATTCATACGAACAGTATAATGATATACAAACTGAGTTTGGCAAGTCTGGGATCAAACCAATTATAGAAGCTTATCATGCATCGACAAATGGACGGAAGTACTTGGGGGATACTGTAAACAGCCGGAAGAATTATGATGAAGTGATAGAAATAGAAACGGATAAATTATTTAGTTCTGATGCATTGGGAATTATACAATTGCTAATTTTGGAATATCTTGCTAGGAAGGAAATTGTTATTGAAGCTTTGCCTACAAGCAATTTATGTATCAGTCACTATCAACATTTAAAAGAATATCATTTGGAAAAATGGCTTGAGGTTGACCAAGAAAAAATATTGCTTTCGTCTGTCGTGTTAGGTAGTGATGACCCGGGGATTTTCATGACAAATATATATAATGAATATGCATTGGCCTATATGCATTTAGAGACATGTAATTGTTCGGCTTCCCGTAAAATGGAGAAGATTCTGAATTTGCATAGCAATAGTAACATCTATAAATTTTATAAAGATGACAAACGATAAAAGGGCATGTATCGCTTTCATTTGTGGAATGAAAGTGAATCCTTATCGTAAAAAACAAATGGTCTTTGATTATTCAAAGGGTGAATATTTTCATTTCTTGGTTATGCATCGTTCTATTTCTGGAATTCATGTATTTGATTATCAGAGAAACGGACATGTAAAAGGAGCTTTTGACATGCTTTTTGATTATGTAGCCAATTATCATGTTACTATAGAATGGAATAAATCAAAATTTCAAGGATTTGATTATGAATCTCAATGCTATTTTACAGGTAAGGTCGATAATCAAAATATTGAGATGTTTGATTATGAGAACGCTAGTTATTTTCTATATCAAATGCTTTGATTGTTTTTTTAGTAAGCACTCAATTTAGGGCATCTCCTTTTGCCTAAACACTTTTTCAAGTGCCTATACACAGAATGGTTAAAAAAATAACTTGCTTGTTAACTGTTGGCATATTGCCAATCCTATTTTATGTAAGCAGTCAAAAATGGCTATTAATTGAAAGTCCTATCTTCGCTGCCAACCAAATTTATAGAATTATGTATAGCAGTGAAGATCTTGAAAGGTTTTACTTTCAGCCTTGCCTCATGGAGAATCTCTCCAATCGTTTTGTGTTAAGCACAAGGTTCCTTATAACATCTTTCAGAAATGGTTCGTTAGCATCCAAAAATGACGTATAGGATAACCGATATAAAAGTTAGATCTTTGCTTTCGTTAAATCAAAAGCCAAGTTTATGTATAGTTACAATGATTTTGAGCGTCTATTTTTGCGCTATAAATTGGAAGGTATCCCTGCGGGTGTTTCTATTGAGAAATTTTGTATGTCCAGCCAAGTTCCTTATAACCTATTTTCCAAATGGTATAAGGATATCCGGAGGAAGATAGTTCCTGTTCAGGTTTTGGGTGCTCCCTCCACGGAATCAGAAATGCCGGAAAGTCCTTCGCTAATCCCGGAACAAAAGCCAGAATCGGCTCCTCGGCTTTCTTCGCCTGCCGAACTTCGAATCCTGGTGGATATCCGCATGAGCAATGGTGTTCATATTAGTCAGAAAAATTTAAGCTACGAAGGTTTGAAAAGCTTGGTGGAGAAACTGGAGGTCTTATGTTGAATATTACAGGACTAAACCGTTTTTTCTTTGTTCGTGATTTTCATGATATGCGCTGTAAATATGATAAGGTCTTATCCATCATCCATCAGCAGTTGAACCGTGAGCCGGAAGATGGTGATGTCTTTATCGTGATGTCTAAAGGTTTACGTCTGGTTCGTTTGTTCAGCTATGACCGACGGTCTTACAGTATGTTTGAGAGACGTTTTAGACCCGGATACCAGTTTATGCAGGTAACCTATAATGGTGCTGAAAGTATTTTGCCGTACTATGAGTGCCGACAATAGAGTTTGTGCCGAACGTTTTATTCGTCCATTGGTTGGTGAGCGTAAGCACTCGTTATTCTTCGGAAGTGACAAGATGGCCGGCGTCTCAGCGGTATATCATACCATCATCTCCACTTGCAGGATGCAGGGTGTGTCTGTGCTTGATTATTTCAAGAGATTTTTCAGTGAAATTGTTAAAGGACGTAGGGATTATGAATATTTGTTACCCTTGACAATCGGACTGGAGCAATAACAAATATTAAAAATCAGTATCTTTTTTGACGTTAATTATTGGAGAACTGCCTTGTGGCGGCTTTCCTTGGGGTACACGTCAAAATTGGACTATAACATAAAAAAACTAAAATATAATTGCTTCATTATTGGATAAGCGGAATATAATTTGTTTCTTTGTCATACAATATATTAAGCTAATACCATTATGCAAAAAAATGAGATTATCCATTCCATTCGTGAAACGGTTCGTCAGGTGATGCCTTCAGGGAGTCGTGTCATTTTATTCGGTTCTCAGGCTCGTGGGGATGCACATCATGAGTCCGATTGGGATATTCTTATTTTATTGGACAAATCTCGCATATATAATGAAGATTTTGACCGTGTAGCTTATCCACTGGTTGAATTAGGTTGGAAAATCGGTGCGGATATCAATCCATTGATATATACTTATACAGATTGGCAAAGACGGAGTTTCACTCTTTTTTATAAGAATGTAGAACAGGAGGGAATTGAATTATGCCACTAAGTATAGAAGAAAAGAAATCTATTATTGCTTACCGTGTTCAAAAGGCTGATAGCGTTTTTATTGAAGCTTCGGACAATGCTACCATGAATCATTGGAATGTGGTTGCAAATCGTTTGTATTATGCTGTCTTCCACATGGCTTCCGCATTATTGATAGATAAAGGTTTTAGATCTAAGACCCATAACGGTGTAATTTGTTTGTTGGGGCAGGAATTTGCAACTAAAGGGTTGTTGGACAAAGATGAGATGCGTTTGGTCTCTCGTTTACAGAATATGCGTCATGCCGGTGATTATGATGATATTGCAGACAGTACCATCATTATTGTCACGGCGGGATGCAATCAGAAGCCGGAGGAGTCACGGCTGGATCTGGTTCATAAAAATATTGAGATTTATCGCCAGATCATGGGGGAGATCGCAGCAAGAGAGGTAGAAGGCATTCTTTTGATCGTGTCAAATCCGGTGGACATTCTTACTTATGTGGCGTGGAAATTTTCCGGGCTGCCAAAGCATCGAGTAATGGGTTCTGGGACGGTGCTTGATACTGCGCGGTTGAAATGTATGCTGGGAAATGAGCTGGGAGTGGATGCAAGAAGCGTTCATGCGTTTATTATCGGTGAGCATGGGGACAGTGAGTTGGCAGTATTTAGCAGTGCCAATGTGTCGGGAATCGATCTGAAGGATTTTTATGATATGTGTCAACCAGACGAGTATCATGAAGACACGGAGCGAATTTATGATCAGGTGAAGGACAGTGCCTATAAGATCATTGAGAGCAAAAAGGCCACATACTTTGGTGTAGCAATGGCGGTGCGGCGTATCTGTGAGTGCATTATGCGAAATGAGCATTCCATTTTGACGGTGTCCGGTGTCGTGGAAGGGCAGTATGGAGCCAGTGATATGGCACTGAGTCTGCCGGCAATTGTGGGGTGTCATGGCTTGGAGCAGATTATTCAGATCGAATTGGATGAGAAGGAGGAGGAGCAGCTTCAGGAGTCGATCCGGGTGCTGGAAGGCGTGTTGGATGAGTGTATGTAAAGGAACTGAATTGTAAGCTGCAGACTACGCAAAGTGAAACCTGAAATATTTAAAATTTTATAAAATGCTTGACATAATACTCAAGAAGATTATAATAAAGCACATGGAGCGTAATACTCAAATTGAGAATTACAGATGAAAGGAGCGGTTATGCGTGGAGGCACGGGATCAAAATGGAATGACAGAGACTCAGTTTTTACGGCAGTATGATCCGGATCGGTATGAGAAACCGGCAGTAACAGTGGATATGCTGATCTTTACTGTCAATCCCAAGAGAAACTATTCTCTGGAGCTGTTGATGATTGAAAGGGGAGGCCATCCTTATTTGGGAAAATGGGCCCTTCCCGGAGGTTTTGTGGAGATGGATGAGTCTTTGGAAGAGGCTGCCGCCAGGGAGTTGAAGGAGGAGACGGATCTGTCAGATATTTATATGGAGCAGTTATTTACCTTTGGGGATGTAGACCGGGATCCCAGAATGCGCGTGATCTCTGTGGCATATATGGCGCTGGTGCCGAAGGAAAAACTTCATCCGGTGGCCGGGGATGATGCGGCGAAAGTGCGATGGTTTACGATCAAGACACAAGAGGATGGCAGTCTGCTCCTGTTGGCAAATGGAGTAACCTTGACGGAGGAGAGCATTGCGTTTGACCACGAAAAGGTGATCAAGACAGCCCTTCAGAGGATGAGAAATAAGGTAGAGTATACAGATATCGCTTTTGAACTGGCGGGAGAGAAATTTACATTAACCCAGCTCCAGTCAGTTTATGAAGCGATTCTTGGACGGGAACTTCATAAGCCTAATTTCCGCAGAAGTATAGCAGACCGGGTGGAAAAGACCGGGGAAAAGGAGACACAAAGTTTGCATCGCCCATCGTGCCTGTATCGTAAGAAAGGCGGAGAGCGAGAACATCGTTTTTAACAGAGAGGTGGTTATTTATGGGTAAGGTATTAGTTGTAGTGGATATGCAGAACGATTTTATTTCCGGTAGTCTGGGGACGAAGGAAGCGCAGGCGATCGTGTCGGCAGTTGTGGCAAAGATCAAAGAGTATCAGGAGAATGGAGACAAAGTAGTATATACATATGACACCCATGAGGAGAATTACATGGAGACGCAGGAAGGACGGAATCTGCCGGTAAAACATTGTATTCGTGGAACATGGGGCTGGGAGCT
>OHEV01001271.1_pt1 | contig 10428 bp, 13 predicted proteins | sample 1567331 | NCBI WGS metagenome assembly OHEV01 (sample SAMEA3879561, study PRJEB24766) | human gut metagenome | biome: human-associated habitat; feature: feces | place: USA | collected 1985/1987 | reverse complement strand
AAGTCAGCGTTCAGCGAGAAACTGGAAGCAGCAAAGAATGTGGTATCCGGAGCGATAGAGAAGATAAAAGGCTTCTTCAATTTCTCATGGAGTCTGCCAAAGCTGAAGCTGCCGCATTTCTCAATCAGTGGAAAATTCAGCCTGAACCCACCAAGCGTGCCGTCATTTGGAATTGACTGGTATAAAGACGGTGGTATTATGACAAACCCGACTGCGTTCGGATTTAACCCGAATACCGGAAACACCATGGTAGGAGGGGAAGCCGGAGCGGAAGCAATCGTGCCTCTTACCCAGTTATGGGAAAAGATGACCTCAATCATCAAGAGCGTGATCGCAGAGAGCCAGAACGGTGGCGCAGGCAACGCACTGTCGGCACTGGTGGATAAGGTCGGGGCAGCAATGCAGGGAAGCACGCAGACACCAATATCCGGTCTGCTCGACAGACTGAGTGGCGGTGGAAACGAACCGCAACCTGCGACAGCAAACGGAGCACCAATAAACTACGCACCAGTATATAACTTCAACGGCGCAGCACCTACGAAGGATGATCTGGTGGAAGCAGAGCGTATGTCACAAGCAGAATTCAATGAAATGATGGAGCAGTGGCAGCGTGACAACGACAGAAAGAGGTTCTAAGGAGGCGAGAGAATGGCAGGCACATACGAAACGGTGCAGGGCGACACATGGGATAAGATAGCGTACCAGGTCTACGGAGATGAGAAGTACGCAGGATACCTCATGGAGAACAACCGCCTGTTACTGGAATACCTGGTATTCCCGGGCGGGGTCACTCTCGCCACACCGGAACTGGCAGATGAGGTAGACGAAGATCTGCCAATATGGAGGGATTAAGCATGGACCCAAGGAAAGCAACCGCCTCCGTTTCATATAACGGAAAGCGGATCGATACCAAACTCGCAGAGTACCTCCAGTCATTCAGTTACACAGATGTTGCATCGGGAGAGAGCGACAGCCTCTCCCTCAACATCAATGACAGAGACAGGAAGTGGATCAAGTCATGGTTTCCAAGCAAGGGAGACACTATGGCGGCCACGATTATTATGAAAAACTGGAGCAAAGAGGGAGATACGCAGAAATTAAGCTGCGGGTCTTTTGTGATTGATGATTTCAGTTTTTCTGGAACACCAGTCAAGCTGAAACTGGAAGCGTTGGCACTTCCGGCAGACAGCAGCTTCAAGGAAACACAGAGAACAAAAACATATGAGAAAACAACCTTGGAGAATATCGGACAGGAAGTCGCAAAGCGGGCGGGCATCAAACTGTACTATGAAGCACCAAGGATACCAATAGAAAAGGTGGAGCAGAGCGAGAAGGATGACTGCTCATTCTATAACGAGTTGGTAAAACTCTACGGCTTCGCCATGAAGATATATAAAAACAAAATCGTGGTGTTTAACGAAGCCACCTATGAGAAAAAGAAATCAGTGGCAACGCTGACGGAACAGAACATAGAACCGAACTGGTCATGGAACACAAAATTGTGCAGAACCTACACCGGGGCGAAATATGAGTACACCAACAATGATAAGAACCAGACGATAAAGGTCGAGGTCGGTGGCGGAAACAGGATACTGAAGGTCACGGATGCAGCGAGCAACGCATCGGAAGCAGAGCGCATTACACTGGCAAAAATCAATGAAGCCAACAAGGGCGACACAACCATGTCGGTAACAATGACCAGAGCCAACAGGAAGATCATAGCGACCTCCTGCGTGACCATAAAAGGCTTCGGAAAATTGGACGGCAAGTACTATGTGGAAAAGGTCACATGGGATATCGGAAGCGGATGTAAGCAGAAACTCGACCTTCGGAGAGTGGCGGATCGCTTCACGGATGCCAAATCATCTACCAAGGCTGTGGCAAAGAAGTCAAAGACGGAGACAAAGTCCTCCACAGCGACTACCACGGCAACGAAGTCCACAGGAACGCAGACACCGGTAAAGGGCGGAAAGTACACACTGACCACTACGAAAAAGGGTTACTACACCGCAGCCGAAGCACTGGCAGGCAAGGTAACTGGAGGACACCCGACAGGTACAAGACGACCTGGAACATATACGATATTCAACATTTCACAGGGTATGCTGAATCTAACGACCAAGGCAGGAGTGCCGGGGTCATGGATAAACCCAAACTAAGGAGGTGGAGAGCATGGCAGCAGCGACAATCAGACTGGGGAAGATATCCTCAATCAATTACACAGCAGGGAAAGCCAGAGTGGTGTATGAGGACAGAGACGACTCCGTGACAAGCGAGCTTCCATTCCTCGCCCTGCAGTACAACATACCAAAGGTAGACGACCTCGTGGTCGTGGCTTGCTTTTCCAACGGCACGGTGTCCGGGGTCATACTCGGACCGGTGTATAATTCAGCGAACACACCACATGAGGGTGGCGCAGGCATCTTCCGGCAGGAGATGAGCAACAATGTGAATGAAGCAGTCATGTCCTATTCAGAAAAGAAGCAGACAATAATCCTGCGTGCCCCGAAGATAGAATTCGAAGGGTACGGATACGAGGACAAGCCGTATGTGACACTGGAACAGATAAACGATGCGTTCTCGGACATTGATGATAACAAGACCGGGATATCCAACCTGCAGGATGACACAGCCAAGACAAAAGGAAAGCCGTCCCTGCAGGCACAGTTGGACGCATTGGAAAAAAGAGTAAAGGCACTGGGAGGTTGATGGGATGGGAAGAATAGGAAACTTTGGAAAACTGATCGTCTTTGAAACGAGCGACAGCAGAATCCTCAATTTCACAGACTACCAGAGAACCATATCAGCAAACTGGGCGAAGCATGAGCGCATCGGGAAAAAGCCGCAGTCAGAATTCCTCAACCCAGAACTGATGACCGTACAATTCAAGGTCGTACTGAACGCACAGCATGGAGTGAAGCCATGGAAAACATTCCACGAAATTACAAAAGCAGTGCAACAGGGAAGAGTGGAGAAACTGGTCATCGGAAACCATGCCGTAGGGTCGAACAGGTGGAAGATCACATGTCAATCTTTCATTGGAAGAATATCTGTAGGGAGGGCAGCGGAATGACAATAGACTTAAAACACATAACCGTAGCCTTTGACTACACAAGCGGAGACATCGCAGATATTAAAAGGTGTCTGGAATGCTTATACCAGACGGCAGAGGGAACGTGTCCGCTCGACCGGGAATTCGGTCTGAATACGGACTTTGTAGGAATGCCGATGGATGTGGCAAAGAGCCAGTTCGCAGTGGAGATCATCGACAAGACGGACCGGTACGAGCCAAGGGCAACAGTAAAAGATATCAACTTCTCATTCAATGAGGATGGGCAGTTGCAGGCGGAGGTGGTAATAACAAATGTCTGATACAATCCAAAGCGTAAAAGACCTCCCAGAGGTGTCGTTCATCGACAATGATACACTGGAAGCAATGAAAACAAGAATGGTGGCAAACTTTGAGAGCGAATGGAAGCGCATCACAGGACAGGAGATAACACTCTCTCCTTCAGATCCGAACCGCATCATGCTATATGCCATCGCACTGGAATTATACCAGGACGAACAGTACATAGACAGAGCCGGAAAGCAGGACTTAATCAAATACTCCTACGGCGAATTCCTCGACAACCTCGGAGCAGGCAGGGGAGTAACCAGAAAGCAGCCGGCCCCTGCGGAAACAACACTGAGGTTCACTCTTTCAGAGAAGCGGCCTGCAGCCGTAGGCATACCGGAAGGAACAAAGGTCACGGACGGCAACCTCAACTACTTCGCCACAGTAGGATACGAGGAAATCCCCGCAGGGGAAACCTATGTAGATGTGAGGGCACTCTGCACCGAGAATGGAGTGGACGGAAACGAACTGCTGCCGGGGCAGGTCAATGTACTGGTTGATCTGATACCGTATGTGGAAAGCGTAAGCAACACGACCAAGACAAGCGGTGGAGCAGACCTCGAATCAGACGAGAGCCTTGCAGAGAGGATATTCCTCGCACCAAGCGGATACAGTGTCGCAGGACCGGACGATGCATACAAATACTGGACAAAGACCTATAGCCAGACCATCGGAGATGTAAAGGTAACCAGTCCGAACCCGGTAGAGGTAGAAATCCGTTTCATTATGACGGACGGAGAACTCCCGACCAAGACTGTCATAGACGGAGTGGCAGCATACCTGCAAGATGAAAACATCCGCCCACTTACCGACAAGGTAACCGTGCTCGCACCGGAGACGGTCAAATTCAACATTGCATTCACATACTATGTAAATTTGAGTGACCAGTCCAAGGCAGGAACGATACAGGCGGAGGTGGCACAGGCGGTGGCAGACTACATCGAATGGCAGACCAGAACCATCGGCAGAGATATCAACCCTTCAGAACTCATGAAACGGATCGTGGCAGCCGGAGCAAAGAGGGCGGAGATAACCTCCCCGGTATTTACGACCGTGCCGGATACCAGTGTCGCAAGGATAGGAACGCAGACCGTGACATACGGAGGTGTTGAGAATGATTAGTTTATATGACGGGCAGATCACAGACCTCCTACCATGGAAGATAGCACAGAGCACTGAGGTGCGCTGCATATCCTACGCAGTGCAGCAGGAACACCAGAGGATGCTCCGACTGGCAGCGCATACCAGAACTATGGCAGTCATTGATGAACTGCCGGAGCGGATACTGGATGTGCTGGCGGTGGAATTAAGGACACCATACTACCAGGAGAGCATGAATCTGGAAACCAAACGCAACATCATAAAGAGGACGCTCCTGTGGCATACCAAGGCAGGAACTCCGAGTGCGGTATCAGAACTGATAGAGATTGTATTCGGGGAAGGCAGGACAGAGGAATGGTTCGATTACACCGAGGGTCCATACACCCCCGGAACATTCGACATCATAACCAATGCCAGAATGACAGAGGAAATGGCAAATTACTTCCTCTCCATCATTCAGAGAGTAAAGAACACCCGCTCCCATATCCGCAGGATACTGGTGGAGCGAGAAATGGAGATGCATGAGACAGTGGCATCCGTGGTGGTCAGCAGTCCGAAAGAACAGGTGCTGAACCACCACCAGACCACAAACGATTACACCATGCAGGAGACGGCCGCATCAGCCGTAACCTCCGCACCGTCCAGAACGGTAACAAACCACCCGGAAGGACGCACTGGAGATATTAGCATGGAAGGGAACGCTGCCGCAGGTGCAGTAAGTTCCCCGCATGAGACTATCGGGAATAATGTCAACCCACGCACAGGCACGCTGTTGGGCGGTGTGAGCGGTTTTGCAGCGATAGTGGTAAGAAACACCAAGACCACAATTCTAAACGGAGCACAGCGAACACAGGCAAGCGTACACGGCACTGTGCCGAGGGTGGCAGTGGGAATGGCATCACATTCCAAAATAACAACATAAAGGAGGAACAACGATGGCAGGAGTATACGAAGAAGCAGTGCTGACAGCCAAAGGAATCGCCCTGCTCGCCAAGGCACAGGCAGGAAGATGCACAATCAAACTGACCAAGGCCGCAACCGGAGACGGATCATATTCAGATGGCGAAGCACTCACAAACAGAACTGCTCTCAAATCCAAGAAGCAGGAGTTCGCACTGATCACAGTGACGACCCAGAACCAGTCCAATGTATATGTGAAATTTATCATCACAAATAAGCAGGACACCGGAAACCTTAAGAATGGCTACTACGTGAAAGAGGTCGGCATTTATGCACAGGACCCGGACGAGGGGGAAATCCTCTACGCACTGGCAGTCGGAGTCGCAAACCAGTGGGATTATATGCCCGCTTACAACGACCTCCTCCCGTCCACGATTACCATGGACTTCTTAACCGAGGTCGCCAACGCAACAGATGTAACTATCGTAACACCAAACAGTATGTACCTTTACGACCAGACCACTGGGGATAAATATGTGCTTGGTGTGGATAACGGACTTTTATACTACGAGGAGGTAGAGGAATAATGGGAAAGACATACATCGCAGACAAGGAAACCCTCGACAAGTGCTATGCGATTTTATCCGCAGACGGAATCTATGGATTTATTGAGCACATGGATGTTTTAAGTCCGACAGCACGAATCGAATACATCGGACAGAACAAAGACTTCACTCCGATTTCACTCAACAAGGACACCGGAACAATGACACTCAACAGTTGGGCGGACTTCCCGATCATCGTGGCAAATAAGCCGTGGATGGTAAGGGCAGACGGAACACCGGACTACAGACTGGACGAGAACGACTACACCAAGAAAGAGGACGGTACTGCTTCGGATGTTTCCAACACAAGCTACAACGGCGGAGCGTTCTCGTGGCTTGCCAAGATTTACAAGCAGGAGTATATGCTCGGCAATGATCGTGTCGTTAAATTCTCCATGAGGGAAAGAGACGGATTCGAGCCTGTCGGATTTAAGGATCCGAGCAACAATGTACTGGAGGGTGTATGGATTCCGATGTTTTACGGTTCAATCCTCGGAGCAGATACCTCCACACCAAAGATGGTGTCTCTGGCAAGATTGCAGCCTTGCTACAATAACACCACGGACAAAGAGCATACCGCAATCGCAAACTTCTCAAGCCGTGCAGCATTCCTCGGCGGCGGAATTGTTCAGACAATCACTGACCTTCTGATCATGTTTGCAAAGAGCACGAACTCGCAGGAAGCATACGGCTATGGAAATTCAAGCGGATACGATGCGAGCCTTGCACCGACCAACGGAGTGAAGCAGAACGCAGTCGTAGGTGGCGGACAGTTCTACGGAACAAAGGATGCAAAGTCACTCAACAAGATCTTCCACTCCATCGTCCTTGGAACATATCAGCAGTGGATGCGTGACCCGTACACATTGCTCGTGAACGGCAGATACAAGGTCAGCAAGAATTACACATACGATGTGACTGGAGCAAAGTACCAGGATACAGGCATCAGCCTTCCGAAGATGCTTAACGATGACGGAAGCACACAGAAAACAGGTATTTTCTATCCGCACAAGTACCAGACCGTTCCCGGCTTCGGAGCAGTCCCGGTTCATCCGTGCAAGGGAAGCACATCCACTGGCGGTTGTGACGGATTGTGGCAGAATGTCGAGATTGTGGCGGTCGCCCTTCGGTTCGGTAATTGCAACAACGGTACGAATGATGGTTTGCGCTACTTGAATGTGAACAACACTGCCGGGAATGCCAACTGGAACATCGGGGCCGCCTTATTCTATCTTAAACGGAATAACAACCCAAAGCAGTCCTGCTTCCTACACCGCTGACCTTTGAAACAAGGTTTACTCACCATTACTGGGAAGATGAGTGGAAATGAGTCCGACACAGGACGCACGGTAAAGCGGTCGCACCTGCCGTGCGTAGGAGATAGAAGAAAAAATATCTTATAGGAGTACTCAGCAGAATGCGAAAAACACACACAGAAATCCATCTGCGTAATGAACCGGAACACGGTCACAAAGAGTACAAATATCTGTATCAACAAATGCTGAAGGATGATGTCATTCGGAAAGCATATAAGAAATTACGCAAAGGAAAAACCAAGAGAAAAGAGATCCAGTACATAGACGCACACCTCGATGATGAGGTGCAGAAAATGTACGACATGATCCTAAATACAAAGCCGGAGGGAGTGGACGTCTTACACCCGGAACTGGCATACAAACCAAAGAAAAGAACCCCGAAGATCATCTTCGAACATGGGAAAAGACGAAAAATTTATATGCAGGAAATCCATGAACAATGGCTGCACCACATCATCGTTCTGGTATTAGAGCCAATCATCACAGCCACAGCCTATCCATACTCCTGCGGTTCGTTCCCAAAGCGTGGAGCACACTACGGAAAGAGACAGATAGAGCGGTGGCTTTTGCATGACCCGAAGGGAACACGGTGCTTCGCAAAGATGGATATCCGGCACTTTTATGATAGTATCCGGCTGAAAATTCTGATGAGGGAACTGGCAATCCGAATCAAGGATGACTGGTTTTTATACATCATCGGATTATGCCTACAGGGATTTAATAAAGGAATCCCTCTCGGATTTTACATCAGCCAGTGGTTGGCAAATTATCTCTTAGAACCACTCGACCGACTGATCACAGAGGTGCTCGGTCTGCCAAAGCTGCAAAGGTACATGGACGATATCGTCATATTCGCAAGCAGCAAGAAAGTCCTCCAGAGAGCCATCGTGGAGATAAGGAAGATGCTCGGTCAGCGCTTCAGATTAAAGCTGAAGCACAACTACCAGGTATGCAAATTCTACTACGAGAAGGGCAAGCGGAAGATAGGTAGGGCACTGGACTTCATGGGGTTTATATTTTACAGAAACAAGACGCTGATCAGAAAGAACATCATGCTATCCGCAACACGGTTGGCAAAGAAGATGGAGAGGTCAAAGGAAGCAAACCGTGGATACTTTCACAGACACATCGAAGCCATGCTGTCGTACATGGGATGGTTTACCTGCACGGACACATACGACTGTTACCAGAGCAGGATAAAACCTTATATCCATGTGGGCCGGCTTAAGAAAATAATATCAAAAATCAAAAGGAGGCAGAATCATGAAGGAATGGACCAAGGAAAGATGCTCCGAGGAGCCGCAGGAGCTGCAGCTTGTGGCTGACGGCATCTACATCCAGAGAAAGAACATCGAGAAAGTGCAGCACGAAGCAACCGAGGGCATGGAAGCCTACATCGACTGGGAGTGCGATAGCAGGGAAATCACTGTATCGGAATACCAGATGTTGGAATCCATCAAGCAGATCAACACCGACAAGGCGATTGATGATTACACCGCACAGCTTATCGAGGAGGGATTGTTATAATGAGACTATTAATCGACAGTCTGAAAAGACTTTATGCCGCAGGCAGGCTGACAAAGGAACAGATCGCAGCCAGAGTGGAGAAGGGAACTATTGATGAAGCAGAGTACGAGGAAATCACAGGCGAGAAGTACAAGGCAGAAACCAAGGCAAAATAACTTCCAATGTACCCACGCACATGGGAGCAGGTACTGCCATAAGCACATGAAAGAATGTGACCTCGACTGCAAGGAAAGCGGCACCTGTGCCCACTGCACAAATTACCACATACCGATGACGCAGTACCCATGCAAGCGGTGTGAGAAATTAAATCAGAATTAAGGACCGTCCGGACAGGGCGGTCCTTTTAGAGAGGAGGTGCAGCGCATGGATGTGACAGCAATCATCGTGGCAGCGAGTATCCCATCGGCACTGACTGGCTTCTTTTTCTGGCTCATCGAGCAGAGCATACAGAAGCGTGCCGACAAGGAAAAAGCAGAGCGGGAAGAACGGCAGAAGGAAGTAGATGCCAGAGAGCAGATCCGAGAGAAGAATGAACTTTGCATCATCAACTGCGTCAATGCTTCCCTGGCACTCGGAGAAGCGACAGCCAGAGCGGTGCAGAGAATCCCGGACGCACACTGCAATGGGGATATGCACGCAGCACTCGACTACGCTCAGAAAGTCAAGCATGAGCAGAAGGACTTTTTGAACGAACAGGCACTTAAACAAATTGTATAACAGGAGGACAAAGCAATGAAGAAAATCGACTGGGTAAGAAAACTCACAAGCAGAAAACTGTGGACGGCAGTGGCATCATTTGTCTCAATGATGATCCTCGCCACAGGCGGAACAGACAACACGGCAACGCAGGTAACTGCACTCATCATGGCAGGAGCGTCCGTGGTGGCTTACATCATCGGGGAAGGCTTGACCGACTCCGCCAACATCGGTGCTTCGGATGATACCGAGGAACAGTAACAGGAAACATACGCAGCAGGGCGGCCAGTAGGCTGCCCTATTTTATTACAGAAAGTGAGGAAACAGATATGGCAATCAAAGGTATGGACATTTCATATTGGCAGGGCAATGTAGACTTTGCCAGAGTAGCAGCAGACGGCATCAAGTTCGCAATCCTCCGTGAAGGATACGCACAGACGGTAGATGCAAAGTTCCGCCAGTATGTGGAAGGCTGCAGAAAGAACGGCATCGAAATCAAGGGAGTATATCATTTCAGTTATGCGATCAACGCAGAGCAGGCAGCGCAGGAGGCGGCATTCTGCATCAAGCAGATGGAACAGGCAGGTCTCGGAAAAGATGTGATCGTATTCTACGATTTTGAGTACGACACCGTAAAGAAAGCCAAGGCAAAGGGAGTGACCCTCGGAAAGAATGAGTGCATCGCATTCACAAAGGCATTCTGCGAGTACGTGGAAAGCCACGGATACAAGGCAGGTGTTTATTCCAACATCGACTACCACAGAAATATGTATTCGGACGAAGTGCTCTCCAAGTATGTGTACTGGCTCGCAGATTACACAGGATCTCCGGACTATGACTGCGCATTCCACCAGTACACCAGTTCCGGAACAGTAAGCGGCATCGA
>OHEV01001257.1_pt1 | contig 10476 bp, 7 predicted proteins | sample 1567331 | NCBI WGS metagenome assembly OHEV01 (sample SAMEA3879561, study PRJEB24766) | human gut metagenome | biome: human-associated habitat; feature: feces | place: USA | collected 1985/1987 | reverse complement strand
TAATGTTAGGACGCAAACACCATTGTGTCGTTCACTGTAAAGTAGCAGTAGCCTTCAACGGTAACACCGCATTGAGTCTCTCCTGTGCCGAACAGCTTTGTGGAATCCAAACCGGAGAAGATAGTGTCAAACGGGGGAAGCAGCTGGCAACTGTTGCGGTCGTTGTGGTTATATGCTTGCGCAACGCACTGCGACGCGGCGATCGCCTCGCCGAGGTCAAACTCAATAACATCGAGTTCGGGCTTTACATAAGTCTTTTTCACGGGTATTCTCCTTATCTGCCGGTGATGGAAGCAATTGCGGGCTCACTCGCAACGCCGTTTGCATCATAGGCAAAGATGTAATATGTATCCGTCATTCCGCGGCGCGGAGCGCGAACGGTGAGGCTGAAGGCGTAGTAATCCATCCAGCCGAAATAGGTGAACAGGCTGTTCATCGGGCGCATGTTCTCGCGTACGGGAACGAGTGAACCGTCGTCCGCAAGCCTGTAAACGCTGACATGGTCAACATCCGTGGATGTTTTAACGCTGATTCTTGTGAACCAACCCGCAAGTGCGCGGCCGCTGTAGCGGAGTTCGAACCTTTCGGGCGTGAACACGGGTTCTTCAACGGGCTGATATGCAAGGGTAACAAGGCTTGCGATATCTGCCGCGATCTGTGTGCTTGTGGCGGGGGTGATGTCTTTTGCAAGCTTAATGCCGCTGACGGACAGGATGGATCTTGTTCCCGTTCCCGTTCTCGTTCCCGCTTCGGCAATATTGCCGAGAACAAGCATATACTTCGCGCCGTACTGACGTACGCAATCCGTAACATCATAGTACATTTCGGTCATCTTCATGCCGGAGTAGATTTCTTGGCTTACCATACCAGTTGAATTGAGATAACCGAGAATCGGCTCACCCGCAACCGCTTTCGCGCTGATCATAACGGTGTCACCCTCGGTGTAGCCTTCGAGGGCAAATCCGATATAGTTGCCGTTGGTGAGATAGACCTCGTTCTGAGGACCGCGATCCTGATATTTCGCGATGTTTGCAATGCCGGTGTCTCCGTCATATTCAACATAGACCATGGAGTTTTCAAGAATTTCAGGTCCGGTCAATTCCGCACTGTTCTTAACATAGTCATAAACGGGAGCGTAGGCAAGATCCTGTTCGTTTTTGACGTACTTCGTTTCATCTGCAAGGGGCTGATAAACGCGGAATGCGTCAAGATAGACGTCTGCGGTCTGTGCGGTTTCTTCGCCGCGTTTGCCGAAAGTCCTGTTCGGACTGTTCTTTGCCGCAATGCCCGTGCCGCCGTTAAGAACGCTGTTTTCGTCCATGAAGGAGGTTTCGACTTCGCAGCCGATGAATTCCTTCAGTCCCGCTTCGCGCAGGATTCGGTTCGTGTCAATGCCGTTCGCTCCGCGCGTACTGCCTTCCGCACCGGTTTCGCCGCCGTCCCAAGGTGTCGGGCTTGCAGGGCCGACGATCGCACCGGCGGTATTGGTGAGGTAGCCGAGGATTCGAACGCTGTAATCTGCGTGTTCAAGATTCATTGCGCGAACAACGGGAACCTGATAATCAAGGATGCCTTCGCCCGTGATAATGGGATTGCCGCCAATACTGTTATCGCCGCAGAAATAGGTGTCAACGATATAAACCTTGAACGGATTGCCTCCCTTGGACAGTGCAACGAGAAGAAGTCCCGTATTTGTGCCGCATTCGGAAATAATGTCAAAACCCGTTCCGCTGAAACTGAATTCAACGGCATCGGTTGTGTAGGCGCGTTTGCCGCCGTTCAAATCGAGGGTTGCTTTCAGTGCGCCGCCGTTGCTGTAGTCGGCAAAGCCTTTGTATGCATCGGCATAGCCGTAAACGCTGTTTTCGTTGTCATTAACAACGGTCGCGGTGTTGTTTGTGCCTTCGGCTTTCCATTCGCCGTGCGTCCCGCCGTTGGTCATAAAGTTCTCTTCGTAAAGAACATTTGTGGCGGGAAGGAAGGTGATGGATGTTGCTTCGGTTATATAATTACCGGTGAAAACAAGCTTTGTCTGAATGGTTTCACCCTTGTTTACGCTCTGCGGAGTGTAAAGGATGGATTTATCGGTGTCATTAAACCCAACATGCTTTACGGTTTCATCAACAGTCTTGATGCCCACAGCTTTTTTTTCAACATCCGTAAGCTTGTAGCTGTTCTGTACGCCGAAATCATAGACGAACGTCTTTTCGGGCGGCGCATAGGTGATCTTCAACGTACCGGGGTGATATATAATAGAATAATTGTTAAGCTGCCCACCCCAATAACTTTCAACCTTAGACGTTCTTGCAAAGTCAACAACATATATGCCCGGGTAAATCTCTTTCCTTTTGGCTGTAATATTTGTTACTTTGTTTCCCGTTCTGTCTGCAAGCTGATGTGATGTTGTCGTTTCGGAATCGGGAACAGTGATATCATTGCAGCCGTCCTGAGTGATTTTAACATCATGAACAACATGCTCGCTGCCGTTGTAAGACACTTCAAGGCTGCCTGCCCAAAGATGAACAACCTTGTTTCCTGCCGGAACATAGACAACATTAATGATGTTATCTTCGGATTTTTCGGTTACGGTAAACGGCAGTTCAATTTGAACGCCGCCTGCAACGTCGTTATTGTCATTCTCAGCTATTGCCGCTGCTTTTTTATGGTTTAGCTGGTTAACATCCGTACCGTTAACAAGGGTAATTTGGGAGCCGATGGTCTGGCCGGTCATAGTGGTTTCGCCGAGGTAATTGGTGTTGCCGGTGATTTCTCCGACTTCATTCAGCCAATAGCGAACCTTAACGGTGGAGGTGGTGGGCTTCTGCCTTGTGAGCCTGATTTCAAGCTCGTCCATACCGCCGACCTTGTCCATATCGATGCAGTAAATGTCGATATGAACGGTGTCGCCCGCATTGATGCCGGTTGTGCCGTATTTGTTGTTCAGAACGGTGGAAATTGCGTTGCCGTCCATGAAGGAATACCAGTAATCGGAGAAAGCCATCATACCGGCGGTTGCCGGCGTATCATCTGTGGCTTCTTTTCCGATAAGCGTTTCGGGGAGCATGGAGCCGCTTCTGTCCTTACCGGCGGTGTCAAGATTCGGAAGAACCTTGTAAAATGCCTTTGAAGCATATTTATCGTCGTAGGTTGCAGGTTCGGTAACGTTCCATTCGCCGCCCCAACCGGAGCCGGAACCGCCGTGGTTGGTATCCTGAGGGCTTGCATCAGGCCAGGACCAAACGCCCTTGCCCGCCGTGCCTGCAAAGAATGCAAGATAATCGGAGTAATTGTCTTTGGTCAGTTGTTCGCCGTCCTTATAGACGAACACGAACATATCATCGTTGATTGCAACAACTTTCTTGCCGCCGAAAACCGCTTTAAGGTCGGGATCGTTTTCGATTGCTTCATAAATCTCCTGATAATAGGAGTCGTTTTTGGAGATAAGCTCAATGGAGTCGGAAAGCGTGTAACCTTCGGGCCACACGAACGAACCTGAGAACCTGCGTGCGGTGTAGGACTTGCCGGAGAATTCCGAAATGGTGCTGTCGCCTGATTTTTTGCCGTAGCCTATATCCATTTGTCCCTTCTTGACGGAAACATAGCTGCTTGAATAATATATACCAGTTCCGTCAACACTGGAAGCTTTGAAATCCTGAGCGGCTCTGTTGTTCCATGTTGCCGCAAAAATCGCCTGCTCGCTTGCGCTCGGGGCATAGGGAATGATGCCGACGCCGCCGATCTTGGATGAGCTGTTGATGGGGTTGGTGATCGAATCCTTCACCGGGTCGGCGTATTGAACATCGGTGTGACCGTAGTCCCAAACTTTGTGTTCGGAATCGTCAACATCATCGGTTCTGCCGTTAAAATGCGTGGAAAAGTCCGCCCATTTCCATTGAACCTTATTTAAATAATCGGTAGTGTTATTGGGGTCGGATGTTGTTGTGAGATAATCTGTTTTATCGCCCGCATAAAGTCCGCCGAGATCTGTATGCTGATTTGCCGCAGTGTCATGGCGATGTTCGTATTCGAACGTTCTCTTCCATGTGATTTTGGGAACGAACGTTTCGGATATGGTTCCGGAACCGTCGCCCGTGTCTCCGTCCGCTGCAAAGAGGGACGCGGGGAACATGCCGAAAAGCATGATTCCGCAAAGCAGCAGAGAGAGCAGCTTTTTGATGTTCTTCATTGAAAAACATCCTGAATATTTTAAAAATAAAAAACAAACTTTATATGAACCGCAGCAGCCCGAAGGCATTGCCGCAGCACTGCGGAAAACGGCGGCGCCGGAAAGGGGCAAAACTAACACTGAATTGAGAGAATTTGGGGTGTGAATATAGTCCGTAGATTCAGGTTATTCAGCGCGTTACTGACCGAGCCGAAACGCACAACCGAGTGAATGGGAGACGGGAAAACGCACAGAGCCAAGTATTATCCCGCTCGCTCACATACATTATACCGCAAGACCATACGAATTTCAACATTTTTCTGAGTATAAAATGAATATATATAATCTGCTCAGAGAAAATACTTGCAACTGTGACAAAAGAATTTAAAATCACAAAAGTTCTTATATAATTGAAATGAAATATTAATAATTCAATACGTTCCGCATCTGACGGCTTCGGGTGATGCGGAACGCTGTCCGCTGCATTTATTCATTGCAAAAGAGTGCAAGCCTGTCGGCATGAGTTTTTTGCAGCTTTGAAATATATGTTTCAATATCCTTGGGGTTCGGGACGCGTTCGATCCTTCCGCCGCTCGGGAAAACGCGTTTGTTCATTGCGCCCGCACCGTGAGCAATGATACTCAGCGAATCCTCCATCATATCGATGTTGTAGATGCATATGCTGCCGGGTTTTGCATAGCCGACGTTTTCCATGTTGCCCGCCATGTATTTTTGACGGTACATATAATAAGGAAGCATACCCGTTTTTGCGGCACCGAGCGCACCGATTTCGGTCATTTTTTCAACTTCCGAAACATCGGGAAGAGCGTATTCGGAAAGATTTTCACGCAGACGGGAAGAACGCTTTATTGCAAGCGTGTGAACTGTCAGACACTCCGGAGAAAGCTCAACGAGTGCGTTTACGGAATGCTGCATGTCAGCTGCCGTTTCGCCCGGCAAACCGGCGATAAGATCCATGTTGATTGAATCAAAACCGATATCCCGCGCAAGGTTGAAACACGCCTTGATATCCTCGGATGTGTGATCGCGGCCGACAAGCTGCAATGTTTTATCGCACATCGTTTGCGGATTTACGGATATGCGCGTTGCGCCGCGCTGCTTGATGATGCGAAGCTTTTCGGCTGTTATCGTATCCGGCCGTCCGGCTTCAACCGTGAACTCCGTGCCGGGTGCAATATTATAGGCCTCCTCTGCAAAATCCAAAAGATCGCGCAGCTCGTCTGCGGTCAGCACGGTGGGCGTTCCGCCGCCGAGATACAGCGCACGAATATTCAGCCCGAGTTCGCGAACCATTTGCGCACCGTTTGCAATATCCGTCTTCAGTGCGGCAAGATAGGGCTGCATGTCCGTCTTTGCCGTGCGGAGCCGTGAAGCAAAAGAGCAGTACAGGCAGCGTGTGCGGCAGAACGGAATGCCGATATAAACATCAACATCGTTTTTCCGCACGGAAGCAAAAATCGGTTCCTGAACGGAAACTATCCGCTCCGCAAGTGCAAACTTTTGCGGCGTGACGTCAAAATCGTTCAACATCATGCTTTTGGTTTCGGCAGGACCGCAGCTGTGCTGAAGCTCGCGCAGCAGGCGCGTCGGGCGTATACCTGTCAGAGAGCCCCACGGGAGGTGCGCATCGGGGTATGCCTTTCGCATTGCGCGGAAGACAGCGATTTTAATGCAGCGTTTTGCGAAACGCTTTTCAATAATTGAATCATCATCGCGAAAGGGCGTTCGGCACGAGTATGAATGCTCCCGACCGTTCGAAACAAAGGCGGCTTCGGCAATAAAATCCGTTCCGTCGCTTGAAAGCACAACACTCAGCGTCTTTTCGCCCGCATCCGCTGCGTGAATTTCAGCGGGGGACAAAACGGGAGCTATCTCCTCTCCGGGCAGAAAAAGCCGTATTTCTTCGCATATATCGTTAAAAAAATCCTGTCTGTTTGTGAATAAAAACATATTGTTTGCCTCTTTAATGCAGCTGCGGCGTTTTCTGTATTTTCCGTCAATAGTCTTGGTTTCCGCCGCCGCGCAGATATGGATTGTGTTTCCGTTCGAAATCCAAAGTTGTTTCACCCATGTGGCCGGGGAATACGCGGTAATCGCCTTTCAGCCTGCCTGTCAGCAGGAGCAGGGAGTTGTAAAGTGCATCATTGTCACCGCCGTCAAGATCGGTTCTTCCCACGCTGAGACGGAAAAGCGTGTCGCCGGAAAAAATCACACGTTCTTTTTCGATAACATAGCATACGCCGCCCTTGGTATGCCCCGGGGTGTGCAGAACGCTGAATTCAATGCCGGCAGCGGTGAAGCATTCGCCGCCGTGGAGGATGATGTCCACTTTGCAGGGCTTCACAAGCGCACCGCCGAGGTAGGCAAGGCTTGCTTTTCCGCCTGCAAGTGCGCCCGCATCCGCTTCGTGAATTGCAACAAGTGCGTTTTCATGCGATTTCAATTCCGCAACACCCATTGTGTGATCAAAATGACCGTGCGTCAGCAGAATATGGGTGCAGTGCAGGTTGTTTTGATTTAGAACTTCAACCACCTTGTGCGAATTCGCCGGATCGATAACAACACAGGGAATCCTTTCGGAATTTGAAGGCGTTTCGGCGGATTCGTTAAAAACGATATAGGTATTTACGGAAAGCGGACCGGTTGGGACACAAAGAATTTTCATGCGGCTTTTCTCCTTTTTAAACATAGACTGAATATAGCGAAATTAAAACGTTTTTTTGCTGTCCAGCAGGATCGTGACCGGACCGTCGTTGACAAGCTCAACCTGCATATCCGCGCCGAAAATACCCGTTTCGGTGTGCAGCTGAGCGCGAAAAGCGTCGATGAGCTTTTCGTAGACGGGGATCGCCGTTTCGGGACGAGCGGCAGCAATAAAACTCGGGCGGTTGCCTTTGCGGGCATCGCCGAAAAGCGTGAACTGTGAAATCAGCAGAATTTCATACCCGAGTTCAACGGCGGAAAGGTTCATCTTGCCGTCTGCATCTTCAAAAATGCGGAGTTGAGTACATTTTTTAACGATATAGTCAATGTCGCTCTGCGCATCGGAAGGTTCTATGCCGATAAGCAAAAGCAACCCTCTTTCGATTTTGCCGACACATTCGCCGGCGACGGAAACGCTTGCGCGGCGGACTCTTTGAACAACAGCTCTCATACGGATCTCACCCTTGAAACGGATTTTACACCGTTAATCTTCATAAGATTTTTTATAATGCTGTCGAGATGCTCGGCGTTTTGGACCTGAAACCCCATGGTTGCTTCAATCATTGTGCCGTCCTCAACAGGCTTTGCGTTGACAAGATTGATGTTGATTTTCATGTTCATCAGCATCTGTGAAATATCCATCAGCAGCCCGACGCGTTCCGAAGCGGTGATATGAATTGTTACGGGGAATTTTGCACTTTCGCCGTCCGCCCATGAAACATCGATTATCCTGTCCGCATCGGCAAGCAGTGCTGCGGCATTCGGGCAGCTTCTGCTGTGAATCGAAACACCTCTGCCGCGCGTGATATATCCGAAAATTTCATCGCCGGGCAGGGGAGAACAGCATTGCGCAAAGCGAACAACCATGTTGGCCTCGCCTTTGACAATGACGGCTCTTCCGTTTGCGTCAAAACTTTTTGCGGGAGCGTGTTCCTGCTCTTCAAGTTTGCGTGCAAGCTCCTCCTCGCGCTGAACTTTTCGCCGGGCTTCCATCAGTTTATGCAATGCCTGCCCGGTTGTGATTCCGCCGTAGCCTATGGCCGCATAAATATCATCCATTTCGTTCATGGAGAAGCGTTTCAACAGAGGTTTGCACAATTCGGCCTTCGTAAGGTCGGCAAGCTTCTGCCCCTGTCGTCTTGCGGCATCGGCAAGCATTTCTTTGCCGCGGACAATATTTTCTTCACGATTCGCCTTTTTGAACCATTGTTTGATTTTTGCTTTGGCTTGGGATGTTTTTACAAAGTTAAGCCAGTCGCGGCTCGGCGTTGCCTGCGGGTTCGTAATGATTTCAACAACATCGTGGGTTTTAAGCTTGCAGTCAAGCTTCACAAGCGCACCGTTGACTTTTGCGTGCTGTGTGTGGTTGCCGACGTTCGAATGAATACGGTAAGCAAAATCAACGGGCGTTGAGCCCAGAGGCAGGTCGATAATCTCGCCGTTCGGAGTCAGAACAAAAACATAGTCGGAGAAAAAATCGTGTCGAACGTTGTCAACGTATTCCTTTGTTGAGTTTGCATCGGAATCATAGTCAACAAGTTGACGCAGCCACGCAAGCTTTGTGTCCAGCTCATCCTGCCGTGTTCTGCCCTCTTTATACATCCAGTGTGCGGCAATACCGTATTCGGCAGTGCGGTGCATTTCCCAAGTGCGAATCTGCACCTCAAACGGCATTCCGAGATCACTGAAAAGCGTCGTGTGCAAAGAACGGTACATGTTGGTTTTCGGCATTGAAATGTAATCTTTGAACCTGCCGGGGAAGGGACGCCAAAGCGAGTGAACAATGCCGAGCGCACCGTAACAGTCCTGCACGGTATCAACAATTATGCGAAGTGCAACAAGATCATAAATCTCGTTCAGTCCGACTTTTTTTATGTTCAGCTTGCGATAGATGCTGTAAATATGCTTTCTGCGTCCGCTGACTTCCGCTTTGATTCCGGCATCCTTAAGTGCAATTTCAAGCTTGTGCATGGCTTTTTTGAGCAGTCCCATGCGTTCTTCCTGCTTCGGTTCGATAAGGGACTGAAGGCGGCGGCATTCCTCGGGCATCAGATAGCTGAACGATAAATCCTCAAGTTCGACTTTTATGGCACCCATTCCGAACCTGTCCGCAAGGGGGGCGTAAACATCCATGGTTTCCCGTGCTTTGCGAACACGCTTTTCCTTTGAACAATAACCGAGTGTGCGCATGTTATGCAGTCTGTCCGCAAGCTTGATAACAACAACGCGAACATCGTTTGCAATTGCAAGGAACATTTTGCGCAGATTTTCGGCCTGTCTGTCTTCTTTTGACAGCATGTGGGAAAGATTGCTGTTGGTCAGCTTGGTAACGCCGTCCACCATTCGGGCAATGTCCTTGCCGAACATCTGTGCAATTTTTTCAACGGTGATATCGTGCCCATCCTCAACCGTATCATGAAGCAGACCCGCAATGACCGTGTCTGCATCCATGTCCATATCGAGCAGAATGAGCGCAACGGCTTCGGGATGAATATAATAAGGTTCCTGCGATTCGCGTTTTTGGTCAGCATGAACCGATTTTGCAAAATTAATTGCCTTTACTAATAATTCGGTTTTTTCCTTCGGAAACTTTTTTTCGAAGGCAGCGGTCAATCTGTCCATAGCACACCCACCTTTGGCTAAATTTTACCTTTGATAAATTTTGCAGAAATGAACGTTCGGTACCGTTCAAAAAGCAAAAAATGCATTCGGCGCAGGCACGCGGCCCGCGCCGAACGGTTGGCTCTGTCAAATCGGCAAAGTGCCGAGTCGGAGTTCTCGGAAGAAGGTTCGCAAAAGGTTCCGAAACGGGCATTGCCGGGAACATTCATTCGCGAGAGTTATCTTTGATATCAGTATTTGATAACTGAGTAAACATTATAATCACGGAGCAGGTCGGCACCGCCGAGATCGGTAAGTTCGATTGCAAAATCAGCAGCAACAACTTTTGCCCCCATTTTTTCCACAAGGTCGATAACAGCTTTTGCTGTTCCGCCGGTTGCAAGCAGGTCGTCAACGATTGCAACGCGCTGCCCCGGAAGAATTGCGTCTTTGTGAATTTCAAGGCGGTCGGAGCCGTATTCAAGTCCGTATGACACGAACATATTGATCAGGATACCAGCGGCAACGGCGGAGCCGATAACAAAACCGCGTGCTTCCGGACCGATAACGATGTCAACATCAAGCGGGCGAAGCTTCTCGGCAATGGATTCAACAAGCGTTTCGTATGCATCGGCATTCTTAAGCAGTGTGGTGATATCGCGGAAGAGTATGCCCTCTTTCGGAAAATCGGGAATACTGCGAATCGTTGCAATCAGTTCGGTTTCGTTGATAATCATGTTTAAATCTGTTCCTTTCGTTTCATCCCCGCACGGCTTATACAGCGGGAATGTTTGTTTGCTGTTATTGAAAAATACTGAAATTTTTGCCGAATAAACCGAGTCAGCCTATATCGGCATAAAACTGAAAACTTATTCATCGGAATCATCCTGCTCCGAGTCCGGGAAATTGCGTGTGCGCAAACGTTCGACAGCGGAATATAAAGTGCTGGCGCACAGCGGCGCAGGCCGAATTTCGCTGCTGTTCCG
>OHEV01001255.1_pt1 | contig 10483 bp, 4 predicted proteins | sample 1567331 | NCBI WGS metagenome assembly OHEV01 (sample SAMEA3879561, study PRJEB24766) | human gut metagenome | biome: human-associated habitat; feature: feces | place: USA | collected 1985/1987 | reverse complement strand
CTACAGCAACTAGAGTAACAACACTTGCAAGTGCTAATGCAACTGCAGCGCCGCTCTTGCAGCCTTTTGCGTTAACTTTATCAGATAATGCATCAAGTTTTGTAGCTAAGTCTCTAACTTCTTGACTAGTAGCTTTGTTTGCTACAGAGTCTTTAACTTCTTGAGTTAATCCACCGAACATTTCTTCAACAGAAACTGCTAAATCATCAACGCTATCAGTTACTGGAGATACAGCTTTTTCAACGATATCTTGAACGTCTTTTGCAGTTAAACCAGCAGTTGAAACGATAGTTAATTTGAATGTAACTGTTGTAGTATTACCAGCTCTATCAATAACTTCAACTTTTACGTTTTCAGTTCTTGAAGCGCCTTCTACTTTAGTTGTATCGATTGCTTTACTTGTTTGATTCCACCATTGATATGTTTGTGATCTTAAATCACCATCAACGTTATCTACTGCGATAGCAATACCATCACGAACATCAAAGTCTTGACCTTGAAGGATAGTAACGTTACGAGTGATTACGTTAGGTCTAGTCATATCAAATATTTCAACTTGGAATCTAACTTGTGCAGATTTAGTATGAGCATTATTCCATACTGTTGCAACAACAGGGAATGTACCTTCTTTAGGACTTTCGAAATTTAATTCTGTATCAAATTCAACGCGATGAGTAATATCATTACCTTTAATATCAACGCCATTATATTGACCATTATAAGCTTTAACTAATTCATATTTGTTAATTGGATCAATAACTAGTAAATCACCAACTTGTTTAGGTTTAATGAATAATTTATCAGCATTTACAGAGATTGTTGGAGTATAAGAATCAACAACAACGTATTTAACAGTCATTGAACTTTCGTTCTTTGTAGCTGTATTAACTACTCTATAAGTAACTACCCAGTTGTCATCAGGTGCAGCTGTTGTAGCATCAATCTTATAATCATTCCATTTTTGAACATTTGTTCTAGCATCAATCCATTCAGTGTTATGACCGTCTTGGAAATTAAATCCGAAGTAACCATGTTGTTGACCAGTTAAGAAATACCAGAATGCATATGCGATTGTTTGTGGAGAACCGCAATACCAACTTTCTTTTGCATTCTTAACATGATCTAATGAAGCTGTGTAAGTATCTCCACCAGGGTATTTAACCATAGTTTCATAGATCTTTTCAACTAACCAACCCCATTTTTCACGGTTTGCAGGAACATTCCAGAATGAAGGTTGTTCTGCAGATGGATAATCTAATTTACCAGCATTACCAGCATTTGTAGGGAAGAATTGACCCCAACTGAAATTGCTTTGGAATTTTGCAGCAGTATCAAATTTGATTTCTGAAACATCTTTCTTAGCCCATGCAGCAACATCTTTTAAGAATGCATCTTTAGCTTCATCAATTGATTTATAGATGCCATAACCAGTAGCAGGTTCAACTTTTGATAATGCAGAACCACCATTTTGTGAAGTAGTAATGTATAATTCTAAAGCGTCTGCAGATGCAGTATAAGATAATAAATCACCATCTTTAGCCCAGTATCTCATAACACCATTGTAGTTAATGCTTTGAGCAGGATTAAATTCTGAACCCATCATAACTTCAACTGTATTTTGACCATTTAATAATACATAGCTTTGTCCATCGATAACTTTTTCAACAAATTTTAAACCAGAAACTGAGAAGTTATAAGTTTTTTGTTCAGCAAGACCGATTAATAAATCGCTACCTTCTTCATTTTTGTAGATAGAACCAGCTTCATGAACTGTACCATCTTCATCAACAACTTTTGAAGTGTATTTCTTTGCAACTAATTGTCTACCATATAAGTAACCATTAATAACTGTTTCATTGAAGAATTGGTCATTAGTTTCTTTACCTTTGTCAAGATAACCATAGTCAAATGTGAAACCACCAGCAGGAATTCTTAATGTTTTAACACAAGTACGATTTGAGCTACCAGCATCAGCAGTTGCTTTTGCAAGAGCTTCTTCTTCACTCATACCATCAGCAATGTATCTTGCTTTTAAAGTATTTGTATAAGCACCAACTTGATCGCCTTTAACTTTAACAGTATTATCAGCAGAACCAACGAAAGCGATACACATATAACCGCCATCTTGTTCATAGCAATAATCCCAAAGAGTTGCATCCCAACCAGCACTTAAGTAAGGAACTGTGTTAACATTTTCAGGTTTAGTTGTCATAAATTCCCAAACGAATCTAGAATAGATACGATTTTCTCTATCTGTATCTTCATAAATTTGGTTACCATCTTCGTCTAATACAGGGTTACCTTCTTCATCAACTTTAGGTTGTTTGATTTTATCTACTACGTCGCCTTCTTCAATTTTCTTAACAACGCCATTTACATAACCGTATTCAGGTAAGAATTTAACACCAGCTGCTTCAGCCTCAGTATATACGCTATCTAATGCGATACCACGAATAACTTGACCGTTAGCATTGAATACTATTGATCTGTTATAGAAGTTAGTGCCTTCATCATTCATACCTAATGTAGTAGGATCGAATTCAAGATCTACACCAGAAATATTAGTTCTCATGTGTGATAATGATGGGTCAGAAGCGTTACCGCTAGCTGCTTTTCTACCATCAGAATACTTAACTGCTATTACATTGCCACTTTCATTAACATCCCAGAATAGAATGTTTTTACCAGCACCAACTACAGCATTACCATCTTTTTCTACAGCAACAGTATGTCCTGCGAAATAAACAGCATAATATTTTCCTGTAGGTTGTCCATCAGCACCAATTTGTGCAACTCTTAAACGAGTTTCATTCCAAGGGTACATTCTAGCAGGACCAGCCCAGTTAGGGTCTGATTTAGCTTCATTATCGTAATAATTAGGGAAAGTACTATAGATACTATCCATAATGTATACAGGTATTTCGTCTTCTGCTAATGTTGGGTCTACAGTGATTTTATCACTTGCAGCTTTAACATGACTGCCAGCTGCAACTACACCAACCATTGCAATTGTGAGTAATAGTGTACTCAAAAAAGCAAAAACTTTTTTCATAAAATAATTTTCCTCCTATTTATATAATTTGAAAGCGTTTGCGATTATATTATAACATATCTAAAACAGGTTTGCAAGAGAATTAGCACTATTTTTTAAAAACGCTTACACTTTTTTATTCCATATATGCAAATTGTTGCTAATAATAGAAAAAACTACCAACTATTTTGGCGAATTACTTCGATTTAGTTGGTAGTTTTTATTTAATTAATTACATTTTTGAATACGCATCTTGATCAATAATTACTGTTACATCAGGGTGATTATTCAATACAGATGCAGGGAAATCAGTAGTAATATTACCACTTAAAAGTTTAACTACTGTATCTGCCTTATTAACACCGCTAATTAACATTAAGATACGTTTAGCTTGCATAATGTTTTTAATACCCATTGTTATAGCATGAGTAGGAACTTCATCAATAGAATTGAAGAAACGCTTATTATCTTGTCTAGTTTTGTCTGTTAACTTAACGATAAATGTTTCTTGTTCAAATGATGTTCCTGGTTCATTAAAACCAATATGACCATTCCCACCAATACCTAGTAATTGTAAATCAATTGTTGCATTATGTAGCATATCATTATAAGTTTTGCAATCTTCTTCTAAATGATCGTTTGAAACAGCTGGTATATGTACATTTGCTTCATCAATATCAACATGATTAAATAGATTATCATGCATAAAGTAATAATAACTTTGTGGATGACTTCTACTAATGCCACAGTATTCATCTAGATTGTAAGTCTTTACATCTTTAAATGATATTTCGCCTGCTTTAACATCTTTTACTAAATTTTGATATGTTCCAATAGGGCTACTTCCAGTTGCAAGTCCTAATGTGCAGCTTGGATTTGTTTTAATTGTATTAGCAATTATTTCCGCTGCTAAATCGCTCATTGCTTGATAATCTTTTACAACTATTACTTTCATATGTTCTTCCTCTTTTCTACTTTATGCTAACTGGTAATACGCCTTTTGCTTCAATTTCACCAGTTAAATATTTTGCAAGTGCTTTAAAACTTAAGACGCTTGCTTCATAACTACAAACGTATGTTGGAACATCTAAAACCGTTATATCGTAAGGTGTTCTAACCGCAACAACAACGAGTTTTTGTTTGTCAATAGTATTAATTAATTCTGCTTGACTCTCATTGAGGTTAGCGTTGTAACTACAGTACACTATTTTATCATATTTATCAATTTTTGATAACAAAGACGCTTTTTCTTCTGCGCTAGGGCTTATTGAAATGTAATGTTTATCAACCTTAAATGGCATATAATCCGCAAGACAACTCAATGTATTATCATCATTTTCAACTAATGTTACTACTTTTATTTGTGGAAAAACAACTAATACCTTATCAGTTTTCTTAAGTGGTAGTAATCCATTTTCATTTTTCAAAAGAGTTAAGCTGTCATCTGCAACTTTTTGAGCTAGTGCCATTCTTGATGGATTTTCTAAGTCACTTGAAATATCTTCAAACTTTTCTGCCATTTCGCCAACGTGATACATTTCTTTGTATTTAAGAATTCTTTCAACTGAAGCATCAATTGTTGACATAGGAATTTTCCCTTCTTCCGCAAGTCTTAATGCTATACTTGCAAATTCTTTTTGCATTTCAACATTGCGTGCTCCACATAGTAGAAGTATATCACATCCTGAATTGAAACCATTATAAACAATTTCTTCTAATGTAAAGTTATCAAATACCGCAGACATTGTCAATGAATCTGTTACAACTAAACCTTTAAAGCCCATTTCGTTTCTTAAAAGGCCAGTAATAATTTTGTTGGATAATGTTGTTGGATATTTTTTATCATATTTTGTGTACATAACATGACTTGCCATAATTCCAGGTAAGTTGTCATCTATTACACGTTTAAATGGAACTAATTCAATTTTATCTAAACGAGATTTATCAAAATCAACAATAGGTAGACCTACATGTGAATCAACAGCTGTATCACCATGGCCAGGGAAATGTTTAACTGATGTCATTAACCCTGCTTCATGATATCCTTTGACCGCTTCTTCCATGTAATCAGCAACCATTTCAGGGTTTTCTGAATATGATCTTACGTTAATTACAGGATTTTTAGCATTATTATTTACGTCTCCTACTGGCGCAAAATTAAAGTTAAATCCTAAGTGGCGTAATTCAATACCCATATTTTTTGCTAATAAATAAGCATTTTCTTTATTTTGAGTAGCTCCAATTGCCATTGCACCAGGAGATTGAACAATTCCTTCAGTAACTCTTGCTACCATACCACCTTCTTGGTCAATCGCAATAAATGGGGCTATTTTTGCATTTTTGTTAATTTCCTTATTTAATTCAAATATTTGTTTTGGACTAACGCAATTATCCTTAAAATAGATTATTAATCCCGCTTCAATATCTTCTACTTGCATTTTCAATTCTGGACTATATTTATCTCCAGAAAACGCTAAGCCAATCATTTGGCCGACTTTTTCTTTTAAAGTCATTTCTGATATTTTTTTCATTTTATACTTGTTCCCTTATTATTTTGTCTTTTTAATTATGTTTTTTTCTTATTACTAAGCATCCTGCTACTACTGTTAAACTTACTAGGATACTTATTAATGATGTTTTCTTACAATTCTTTTTAGGCTTTTCTGTAGGTAGTTTTTCACCTTCTGTTGCTCCACATCTTGTACATGTCTTTGGTGCTTCTGTTGTTGCTTCTTTCCAATCATGTCCTAATGCTTCACCTTCTGTTGCTCCACATGTCTTACATGTTTTTGGTGCTGTACATGTTGCTTCAACCCATTCATGTACATGTCCTTCGCCTAATGTTAACTCTTCTGATTCTATTTCTTTTGTCTTTCCATCAGGTGTTTCATATTCTACTACTAATTTAAATGTGTTTACTTTATTCATATCTAGTTCTTCAATTTGGTATTTGTTTGAATCTATTTCTAATTCTACTTTTTCGCCATTATATACTAGATACATTTTTGTTATTAATCCATCAACATCTTCTATTGTGTAGTTGATTGTTACTTTATTTCCTGTTCTTTTCTTTAAGCTAAATTCTGTTATTTCTGGTATGTCATAGCTTAGGGTTCGATAGGTTTTTTCTTCTACACTTCTTGTGTATTTTTCTCCACTTTCTTTTATTGTTACTTCATATGTATATGAAATTCGATAACTATCATCTTTAAATAATCCTGTTATTTCGTAACTTGTTAGTTTCCCTTCGCTATTTTCGATGACATATTCTTGTTCTTCTACTCTTATTGTTACTTTACTTGTTATTAGATTTTCATCTGATTGTCTTAATCCTATGTTAAATCCTTTACTTGTTGGGTTTATGTCTACTCCTGGATCATACATATTAGTACTTGCTTTATAGCTACTCTTGCATAATTCACCATTTAGTTTATACTCTACATTTACATCGTATACTGTATTTTCTAATAATCCAGTTGCAATTACTTCGTCTGATTCCATTTCATATGTTTTACCATTTACTGTTACTTTTATATCTGTAACTGATTTAGCATAGTCTGTTGTTTTTCTCTTAATTGATATTGTTGATGCGCTTGATCTTCCACTTACTGTTTCTACTGCAGGGTCTCTCATAACTAAGAATATTGCGTTTGCATCTGATCTTTCAGAGCCATCACTTGGCCTATTTATTACATCAAAACCGCCCCCTTGATTGCGAACGATTAGTGTTGACGAACCACCACCATCAAGATTATAAGCATTAGCACAACCTGCTAATTTCATAATTTCAGCGCCTTCAAATAAACTTACACCATAATTTCCTTTTTTAACTGGATTAGTTGAACTACCACGGCCATCAATTACCATTAAAACCGGAGTACCATCTTCTTTAAAGCCTATAAATGTTCTAGGGTGATCTCTATAAATAAAGCTATCAGTTGAACATTGATTTAATGAAGTACCATTTTGTAACATTTGATGAATATAACCTACGCTATTTTCAACATTTTGCCATTCACCAACAAAGTCATATTGGCATTTCACTTTCACACCAGATTTTAATTTATTAACAACCTCTTGATTTTTAGTTGCAACATAAAATTCTCTTACTGTTATAGTTTTTGTTGTTCCATCTTCTTCGATCTCTTCTCTTGTTTGATAAGGCTTTTCAGCTGTTTTACCTGGTCTTGAAAGACCCATTTCACCTTTTACGAAAACAGTTTTATTTTTACCATTTGAAACTCTACAAATTGTATAAACACCTTCACATACTGTATAACCAGTTAAATCATAAGTATCCTTACAATCTTTCGTATATAGTGTTATTCCATCAGATGCTGCTGCAGTATTATATCCACTAATTGGTAATTTTTCAGCCACATTCCCATCTTTATCATAAATATATAGCATCATATTTGAGCTTAATTTAGGATCTCCAACAACAACCGTATTATCACCATTAATACCAACTACACCACGATATCCACCAACATAATCTGCACGATACATATCGCCATCTGCCATAAAGTTATTTGTAGGTTCTTTCGTGTTGTCTCCTGAATTACTAAAGAAATCTCCATTTGTTCCTGCGATAACAATCCAACCTGGATGATTTTTTTCCCAATCAAGTGCACAAGCTTTAGTTGTAGCAGCAGTCCAATTATCCATAGATTGTTTTGTCCATGTTACTAATTTAACATTTGCGTTAGAATAACTTGCTAAATCAACCCATTGAACGAAATGTTCTTGAAATGCTTTTTGTTTATCCCCATTTAAAAGTGATGTCATTTTTTGCTCATATAAAGTTACACCACCCATCAAATTGGTAGTTTTTAAATCAGTTATTGTATTTACATACTCTGAATCTGTATTCGTTTTTGCAAAAACAACACTTATAGCATTAGCCTGTGTAAATGCAAATACACTAACAAACACAAGGCATATTGCCATAAACAATTTTATAAAACGGTTTTTAATTTTTTTCATATTCAAATTCTCTTTACCCCTAATTAAAAATTAATGTTTTTTTCTTATTACTAAGCATCCTGCTAGTACTGTTAAACTTACTAGGATACTTATTAATGATGTTTTCTTACAATTCTTTTTAGGCTTTTCTGTAGGTAGTTTTTCACCTTCTGTTGCTCCACATCTTGTACATGTCTTTGGTGCTTCTGTTGTTGCTTCTTTCCAATCATGTCCTAATGCTTCACCTTCTGTTGCTCCACATGTCTTACATGTTTTTGGTGCTGTACATGTTGCTTCAACCCATTCATGTACATGTTCTTCACCTAATGTTAACTCTTCTGATTCTACTTTTTGAGGTTTTCCATCAGGTGTTTCATATTCAACAACTAATTTAAATGAATGTCTTGAACTTTCTACATCGATATCACTAAAAGTATATTTACCATCTGCAACTTCAACTTTAACTTTTTCTCCATTATGCATTATATATGCGCTAGTTACTAGTCCATCTTCATCTTCAATAGTATAATTTGCTACAACTTTATTACCAGCACGCTTTTTCAAATTGAAATCAGTTATTTCTGGTAATGAGTAACTTAATGTATGATATTCTTTTTCAGCTTCTGTTCTTTCAAAACTTTCGCCCGTTTCACTATTTGTTACTGTATAAGTGAATGATATACGATATGTATCATCTTTAAATAAGCCTTTTACTCGATATGTTTCAAGTTTTCCATCTGCATTATCTATTACATATTCTTTGTCTTCAATTTTTGCGATAATTTTTGATGTATATAAGATTTCATCAGTACGCCAAATATTAAAGTTGAATCCATCACTTGTTGGAACAATGTCAACACCATGATAATATTTATTAGTTACAATAGGTAAAGTAGTTGTATAATTTTCACCTTCAGAAGTATATTTTACTGTTGCATAATATTTTGTATTTTCTGCTAAACCTACTATTTCACAAGTTGTTTGATCATCAGCTAATTTATATTCTTTATTATTGATAGTGATTGAAATATTTGTCATTTTACTATATTCTTCGCCAGCTTTTCTTTCTAAAGTAACTGTACTTGGTGTAGATTTGCTATTATTAACTTTAAATCCAGAATCTCTTACAACCATTAATATTGCATTACCAACTCTTCTTTCAGTACCATCACCAGCATCACTTGGTGTATTAACAGTATAGATTTTACCTTCATCATTTCTTGCAATGATTGTAGCAGAACCACCACCATCAAAGTCCCATGCATTAACGCAACCAATTTCCTTCATGAAATATGCAGCTTCAGATAATGTCATACCTGATGAAGTACTACCACTGATACATGTCATTACATAAGAACCATCTGCTTTTACGCCAAATAAGCAACGTGCTTTTGTACATGTAACATAACCTAAATCACTATAACCTTGGCCATATTTTTTGATAATTTCTTCACGTTTTTTAGGATCTGAATGACCTTCGAACATTACTGTTCCTTCATCTAATATTTTCCACCAATAACTTGCAGAATTATAAACTTCAGCATACTTTCCAGTATAATCTTTTTGACATTTAATATAATCACCGATTGAAAGTTGGTCTAATGAGCCATCTTTTGCTACTAAATAGAATTCTTGTACATAGTCATTAACACCATTTATTTCTCTGACATCAAACGGTTTTTCCTTAGCATTACCTTCTCTTACTTTAGTAATAGTTCCTTTTAAATAGAATGAGTTTAAATCTGTCCTACGTACTAAATCATATTTTCCTTCCATAACTGTATAACCAGTTAAATCATAAAAACTTCCAGAATCTTTTGTAATTACAGTAATACCAGTTTCACTAAGAGTACCAGGATTTACGCCTGCTACTTGAATTGTCTTAGTTTCATTTTTCATTGTTTTTTCTGTATATACATGTAAATTATAATAATTAGTTACTGAAGGAATACCAGTGATTAATTCGTTATCTTTTGTAAAGCCTAAAATACCTCTCCACCAAGGGTTAGAGTAATTTGGGTCAGGATTGATTAATTCACCATTTTCCATAGCAGTATTAAGCATTTGTCCATTACTATTGATATTAAAGAAGTCAGCATTTGTTCCACCAACAACAATCCAACCAGGATTATGTTCTTCAAAGTTTCTAGCTATTTCAGATACACCATTCATTTGCCATTTTTCAGCATTTCTATAACTCCAAGAAACTATTTTAACGTTTTCACTGTTTGCTTGAGTTTGTAGATAGAATGTATCATAGTCATAATAATAGTTACCAGCACAGTCTTTTAATGCACCAATTTTTTGTTCATGTAATTCAACGCCACCAACTAGATAACTAATCTTTTCTTCACCATTAATTTTAAATATTTTATTGTCACTTAAACTTGCATTTGTTGTAACAGTTTTAGCACTTATGCTAATACATAGTCCTACAAGCATAAGAAACGCTAATAGTAATTTTTTAATTTTCATTTTCTTCTACCT
>OHEV01001244.1_pt1 | contig 10566 bp, 10 predicted proteins | sample 1567331 | NCBI WGS metagenome assembly OHEV01 (sample SAMEA3879561, study PRJEB24766) | human gut metagenome | biome: human-associated habitat; feature: feces | place: USA | collected 1985/1987 | reverse complement strand
GCAATGTTCGGAATTTCAACCACGCCTCCGAAGTTGAGGGAGAGCCCGCCGATGCCCGTGACGAGAATCGCACTTACAACGAACAGATTCTCGGATTCGCCGAGATCAACTTCATGAAGCATCTTAAGGCCGCTGACAGCAATGAAGCCGTAGAGTGCAATGCAGATACCGCCGACGACGCAGCTGGGAATCGTGTTGACGAACGCAACAAACGGCGTAAAGAACGAAAGCAGAATCGCCATGATTGCAGTAAGACCGATGGTGGAAACGGAAGCATTGCCGGTGATGGCAACGCAGCCGACGCTTTCGCCGTAGGTTGTATTGGGGCAGCCGCCGAAAATCGCACCGACAATGGAGCCGACGCCGTCGCCGAGAAGAGTGCGGGGCAGACCGGGGTCCTTAATAAGATCGCGGTCAATGATTGAACCGAGGTTCTTGTGATCTGCAATATGCTCGGCAAAAACAACGAACGCAACGGGCGCAAACAGTGCAAAGAGCTTGACAACGGCGGCAACATCGATTTTGCCCGCACCTTCGTTGAGCGCGCCGAGGAAGGTGAACTTGGGCAGGGAAATGAAGCTGCCGAAAGTTACGGTTTCAAAATTGTTTGCCAAGGGGGAATAATCAACGATTTTAAGGTAATCAATGCCGCATTTGTTGCCGATAACGGTGAATACGGATGCAGCGGCATACCCTGCGGCAATGCCGATGATAAAGGGAATCAGCTTCATCGTTTTTGTGCCCTTAACGGATGCAAGCACCGTTGCAAAGAATGTGATGATGCCGATAAGAATGCACACAAGGTTATAACCGTCGGGAGAGGCGGCGGTGTTGTTGACATTGTTGATTGCGGAACCGCAAAGGCTGAGACCGATAAGCGCAACTACCGGGCCGATGACAACGGGGGGAAGGAGCTTGTCAACCCAGTTGGTGCCGGCAAAATGAACGATAAGAGCAATGATGACGTAAACAATACCTGCAATGAATGCGCCGATAAGAATTCCGAAATAGCCGAATGAACATGCGCCGATCAACGGGCTGATGAATGCAAAGGAGCTGCCCAGGAAAACAGGGCTCTTTTTCTTTGTGAAAAGAATGTAGACAAGGGTGCCTGCGCCTGCGCCGAACAATGCTGCGCCTTGGTCAAGGATTGCTTCACCGAATGCGCTGTTTACAAGGGTCGGAACAAGCAGTGTTGCCGCTATGATAGCAAGCAGCTGCTGGAATGCGAAAACAAGATTCGCACGGAACTTGGGTTTGTCGTTGACGTCATAGATAAGTTTCATCGTCGTTTTCTCCCTGAAAGTATTTCGGACGGAAGGGTAAATTCGAAACGGAAGAGTGCAGAAGGGCAAAATAAAAGCTTTGCCGCACAGCAAAGCATACAGAAAAACAAAAAGCAACAGCCGATTCGGGCATAATGCCCGGGACACGGCTCCAATTTATTCATAAGTCCGTAAATCTTGCCGGCATCTCCGTACCGCTCTTAAAGATCCATCTTGAATAAGATAACACTTTTGGCGGTGTATGTCAACAATTTGTGACAATATATTGCTGAAAACTATTAAAATCATGTCAAAAAAACATGAAATACAGCATCTGTCAAAACCTGTAAAAAAGGGCTTGTTTTGTGGTATAATTCAATAATGCTCGGCAAACTTCGGGCGATTCAAAGCCGATTTGATATATACATAAAGAAGGTGCGGCAATGAGCAAATACGAACCGCTGTGGAATTACGTTATGCAGCATGAACCGGGGCAATTCAGCCTAACCTTCGATGAAATCGAGAATGTGCTCGGTTTTCAAATCGATCATTCTTTTCTGAAATACAAGAAAAAGCTTGCAGAGCGCGGAGCAGAGGTTCTCCGCATTTCGCTGAAAAACAAAACGGTATTTTTTATGCTGCCGAAATGAAGAACTGCGCGTACGGGCGTTGCGGACACCGGCAGCGGAATTCAATCGTTGATAAGCTTTTAAAATAACTTTAAACAGACTGCAACAAAAACACATATGTGTTTGCGGCAGTCTGTTTTATTCCAAACATTCAAGTATTTGTCAGAATTCTGCGATCTGTTTCGGTGCGAAATTTAAAAAGTCGGCCGAACAAAGTGAGTAGCGTATGCCGTCCAGCGTTCCGTTAAAGCCGAGCCTGCATGACTGCGCATGAAGATGCCCATACACAACCTGCTGCACGGGATACTGCGAAATAAGCTCCGTAAAAGCCGTCCGCATGCCGTTTTCGGCAACAGGTGGATAATGCAGCATCGTTATGACAGGCACACGCCGAGCCGCCTTAAGCGACATTTCAAGCCGTATCAATTCGCGGTTGAAAATCTTTTCGTCGGCTTTTCCGAAGTTGGCAGCCGAAGGAAGCATCCAACCGCGTGAACCGCATACCGAAAACGCACCCATATCAACCGAATCATTCTGAACAATATACATACCGGCGGGCAAAACGGCGCGTATCCTCGTCGGCGATGCCCACCAGTAGTCGTGGTTGCCGCGGATAAGAATCTTTGTGCCGTTAAGCTCCGCAATTGAGTTCAGATCGTCAACGGCATCTTCAAGATACATTGCCCAGCAGATATCGCCCGGAACAAGCACACAGTCGCTTGGGGAGACGAGACTCTGCCATGCATCAAATATCTTTTCTCTGTGCCTATCCCAATTGGAACCGAAAACATCCATTGGTTTATCGGCTTTGCCGTTAAGATGCAGATCTCCGATTGCGAATAGTTTCATCAGAATATTACCGTTAAGTCAGTCTGCTGCCGATAAAGCAGCGGGGCTATGCGGGGATGCAATGCAATGCAATGCTGTCAATCGTCGCCGTTTTCGCGGTCTTCGTCAATATAGCCTTCATCGTCATCATCGAAGCTGCTGTCAAGCTCCGGAATTTCCGTTTCGGGAATTTCCGCTTCGTCAAGGGGCACGCCGACGTCCTCCATATCTGAATTATCCATTTCGTCGAGTGCGGCAATGGTCTTATGCTGCTTGCCGAGCCTTTCCTGACGCAGACTCTCTTTATAACATGCGGCACAAAGCTCCTTGCCCTTCATGGCGGGATTCTCGCCGCATTCAATGCACATCAAAACCTCGTTGTCATCATCGGAGGCTTTGCGCTTTCTTGAACAAACATCGCAAAGCTGTTGGTCATCACGAATATAATTCAACTCACATCTCGGACATTTCTTGTAGCCCATGGTTTAACCCTCGAAAAAATAATTAATTTATTGCCGATTTGATTTTATGAACACGGGTGCGGCAATCGACCCGCATTGCTTTGATAAGCGGTGATTGAGACGGATACGCTCTTCGCTTTTTGCCCGCATCAATCAACGCCTACCATATTATGCTGACATTGCCCCGTCATGTCAATAGGCAATTGCATAAAAATTAAAAATTTGTCCCCAAAAGTTTTCCGAAAACAAATCAGCGCCGCCGTTTAAGCTGCCGCTTGATATGCCGGGCTTCGTTTCGCAAACGCTCGGAATAATCGGGCAGCAGACAAAAAACATGATTCTGCGCCCTTTTTGCCGAAACAAACTTAAACCGGAGTTTTTTCGGACGCCGAAATTGTTTCCGCTGCGGGGGCGGAAGGATTTGAATCAGCTTCCGTTTCGGAATCATTGCCGATTATGTCACCGTAAGCAACCGCTTCGAGCCTTTCCAGCAGCTCCGACCTGCCGTCACCGGTTTCACTCGAATATGCAATTGCATACGGTGGTGCGCCGAGTTCGCGGGCACGGGCAACCGCAGCCTGTTTGCGTCGCGTTTTTGCCAGTTTATCGGCTTTGGTTGCAATGAGCGTGTACGGAATCGCATAATAGAGTATGTACTTGAACATTTGTTTATCATCGCGAGTCGGCTCGTGGCGAATATCCACAAGCATGAAAATATGCTTCACCCTTCCGGAGGCAAGGTAGCTTTCGATAAGTTCGCCCCATTGTGCCTGCTCCTGCTTTGACGCCTGTGCAAAGCCGTATCCGGGAAGATCTACAATGTAGAAATCCCCGTTGATGCGAAAATAGTTTATAAGCCGCGTCTTTCCGGGTTTTTGTGATGTTTTTGCAAGTTTATTCATGTTGCAGAGCGAGTTTATAATTGACGATTTGCCGACATTTGATTTGCCGACGATTGCAATTTCGGCACCGCTCTCGGAGGGATAGCCCCCGTTTTTACCGACGCTCGTTACAAATTCAGATTTTTTAATCCTGAGCATATTCAAAAATCTCCTGAACCGTTGTGCAAGGCATTTTAGCAGGATTTCATGAAAATGTAAACAAGAAAATTTTTATATACAGCACACCGCCGGTGCCTCCTGCGTTTCCGCCGGGTTTTTTTGCGGCGGTTTATCGGCATTGAACCCGATGTGCGGTCGGATGCGCACGAACTTCAAAGAATGCTTTTGCACAAAACAAAAAATACGCTTTCCGGATGAGTTTTGTCGAATCAGAAACTATTTCAATTGCTTTTCCGATTTTCGCCGTAAAAGGGCAAAAAAACCTGAATAAATTATTCCGAAAATGTCCATTATTTGAATATAAGAAAAACGTTGAATAACAATTGCTTATCAAAGATTTGTTGTTTGACGTGTTAACCGAAAAACAAACTTGAATCGGAGGTCGGCAATGGCAATCAACAAAGTGGAAATCTGCGGCGTGGACACCGGGAAACTTCCGCGTATCAGCTATAAAAAGAGCACTGAGCTGCTCGAACGGATAAAATCAGGTGATGAATCGGCGCGTGATGAATTTATTCAGGCGAATCTGCGGCTTGTGCTGAGCGTTATTCAAAGGTTCTCAAACCGCGGCGAACAGCCGGATGATTTGTTCCAGGTCGGCTGCATCGGGCTGATTAAAGCGATCGATAATTTCGATTTGAGCCATAATGTCCGCTTCTCCACATATGCCGTGCCGATGATTATCGGTGAAATCAGACGATTCCTTCGCGACAACAGCAGCATAAGGGTCAGTCGCTCTCTGCGCGACACGGCCTATCACGCGATGCAGGTCAGAAGCAGGCTGGTTGATGAAAAGGGTGTTGAACCAAGTTTAAACGAAATAGCTGCAGAATTGGGCGTTCACGAGAGCGACGTTGTTTTTGCCTTGGATGCAATTTCCGATCCGATTTCGCTCAATGAACCTATTTTTCGGGATGACGGTGATGCGGTCTATATTGTGGACCAGGTCAAGGATGACACGGCGGACGATAATCGCTGGCTGGACGGCATTGCAATTTCAACAGGCATGAGCAAACTCTCGGAACGGGAAAGAAAAATTTTACAACTTCGCTTCTTTAACGGGAAGACACAAACGGAGGTTGCAAAATCGGTCGGCATAAGTCAGGCGCAGGTGAGCCGCCTTGAAAAAGCAGCTCTTGCAAGGATGCGGAAGTTTGTATAATGCGTTCCGCTCAGCGCAGCAAGCCCGCTTTGCGCACCATACATACGGCGAAAAAATTTATTTCACGCCTTTTTAACATACTGTTAACTTTGGTTGCAAACTAATCAGGCTGACAAGAAAATGTGGCAATTATATGTACTAAATAGGTCAAAATTAGTACAAATGCTGTTTTGTGGCTTTTTTTGGTGCCAACAGGGCAATTTTTGTTAAAAATTCTTGAATGCGGTATTGCAAATTTTAGCCGGACAGAGTAGAATATAACCAGTGAATACAATATATGTGAGGTAAAGACTATGATTATCAAAGACGTATCCGCTGCAGAACTCGAAGTAATGGAGATTATCTGGGCAGCAGGCAAACCCGTTATCATCACCGACATTTGGCAGGCAATCGAGGGCCATGACTGGACTTATCAGACCGTTCAGACTTTCGTTAACCGCCTCAACATGAAGGGCTTCATCAAAATCGTCGGCAAGAAGGTTCGCAGCTTCGAATATCTGCCCCTTCTTACCCGTGCAGAATATGTTGCACAGACCCGCGGTCATCTGCTCAACGGCAACGAGGGCGCAAGTCTCTCCGATTTCGTCGTTGCAATGCAGAAGCTCGGTCGCTGCAATGCTGCCGATCTTGAAAAGCTTGCCGAAACCGTAAAGCTTCTCAGGGGCTGATTCGATGACACGGCAGGCTCTGCCCGAGCAGTTTCTGCCGGATGAAAACTCCTAAAGTATTTTCAACACTTATCTCCCAAAAACCGCAGGGCTTTCCGCTCTGCGGTTTTTTCGGGTGCGGACTCCGTGAATCGGCTCTTGACTCCGTGCCGAGTGCTGACAACGAGTTGTTTCCGGTTTGATGCAGACAGCCGTATGCATCAGGAAACATAAAACCCGCACGGGGAATATACCGTGCGGGTTGATTATGCATGGGCGGCGGCTGTAAGCCGCTCAAACTCAGAACTCGATTTTTTTCTCGATATAGGGAACAAGTTGGTCAATGGGCAAACGAATCTGCTGCATTGTGTCCCTGTCGCGAACGGTGACGGTGTCCTTCTGCATATCGTTGGCGGGATCGCCTTCAACAGTTTCGAAATCAACTGTTATGCAGAGCGGGGTACCGATTTCGTCCTGGCGGCGATAACGTTTGCCGATTGCACCGGTCTCATCGTAATCGACCATAAAATGCTTGGACAGCATTGCATAAAGCTCTTTGGCTTTGTCGCCGAGCTTCTTCTGAAGCGGAAGAACGGCGGCCTTGTAGGGAGCGAGCGCGGGATGCAGATGCAGAACGTTGCGAACATCGCCGTTTTCGAGAGTCTCTTCATCGTAGCAATCGCAGAGGAATGCGAGAGCCATGCGGCCTGCGCCGACGGAGGGTTCGATACAATAGGGAATGTATCGGGCATTCGTGAACGGATCCATGTATTCCATGCTCTTGCCGCTGTGTTCCGCATGAGCTTTAAGGTCATAATCGGTGCGGCTTGCAACGCCCCAGAGTTCACCCCAACCGAACGGGAAACGATATTCGATATCGGTTGTGCCGTTGGAATAGTGGCAAAGCTCTTCGGGTGAATGTTCACGCCTGCGCAGCCGTTCCTCACTCATGCCGAGGCTGCGGAGGAAGTTGTAGCAATAGCTGCGCCAGTAGTCGTACCATTCAAGTTCCGTGCCGGGTTCGCAGAAGAATTCAAGCTCCATCTGCTCAAATTCCCTTGTGCGGAAAATGAAGTTGCCCGGAGTGATTTCGTTGCGGAAAGATTTGCCGATCTGTGCAATCCCGAACGGGATTTTTTTGCGCATTGTACGCTGAACATTTTGAAAGTTGACAAAAATGCCCTGCGCGGTTTCGGGACGAAGATAAATCTCGTTTGCCGTGTTTTCGTTGACACCCTGGAAAGTTTTGAACATCATGTTGAATTTGCGGATGCCGGTGAAATCATGCTTTCCGCATTCGGGGCAGACAATGCCCTTTTCGTTGATGTATGCTTCCATCTGTTCGTTTGTCCAGCCGTCGGGGTGAACATCGGCAAGTCCGTTTGCTTCGGCATAATCTTCGATAAGCTTATCGGCGCGGAACCTTGCTTTGCAGGCTCTGCAATCCATGAGCGGATCATTAAAATTGACAACGTGCCCGCTTGCAACCCATACTTCGGGGTTCATCAGAATCGCGCAGTCAACGCCGACATTATAGGGGCTTTCCTGAACGAATTTGCGCCACCATGCGCCTTTGATGTTGTTAAGGAAAAGAACGCCGAGCGGACCGTAGTCCCAGCAATTCGCCAACCCGCCGTAAATTTCCGATCCTGAGAAAATGTAGCCCCGGTTTTTACACAGAGCTACAATCTTATCCATAGAAAATTCTGTTCTCATAGCGATACCGTTGAAAGCAGCAATCAGACGTTACGCTGAACCTTGCCGGAACGCAGGCAACGGGTGCATACATTCATCTTCTTAGGAGTACCATTGACGATGACGTTAACACGTTGTACGTTGGGAGCCCAGATACGCCTGGTCTTCCTGTTGGAATGGCTGACGAGATTACCGCTCATTGCGCCCTTACCGCATACTTCACAAAACTTACCCATTTCGTTACACCTCCTTGCCGAATCTGCCGTGTATGAGGTTGAATGCGATTGAAGGAAAAACCGCAGAATGCGGAACATACCCTGCAAAACCGCATACGAATACACGGGACGAAAATCAAACATCGGTATTTTATCACCTTTTTAAGCAATATGCAAGCACTTTTGCGGCAATCGGGCATATATATTAGCAAAATTTCAAATAATGCTGATGGAAGCTGCACCTGAATGAGCAAAAGCGGCGGCAAATCCGAGCCGTTCGGAGTTTTCGAAATGCAGCTGCGAGTACAAATAAACAAGGTTGAAAGGAATCTTTTATGAAATCGAAAAAAATCAGCAAAACATGGGTGTACATCGTTTCTATTGCGGCTGCGCTTGCGGCGGGAGGGATATCTTCCGTCTTTGCAATGTCCGCCATGAAGGAGTACGGCGCGCTCAGACAGCCGCCGCTTGCACCGCCGCCGTGGCTTTTCCCGGTCGTGTGGACAATTTTGTTCGTTTTGATGGGAATATCGGCAGCAAGAATATATATTATCGGCAAGCAGGATCGCAGCGGAGGAACAGTTCGGTGCGGAGACAATTCGGATATCGGCGGGCAGGCGGCGTGTGCGCTCCGCGTTTACCTCATTTTGAATATGCTCTGGACGCCGCTTTTTTTCACGCTTAATCTTCGCCTTGCGGCGTTCGTTCTGCTTGTGATACTGCTCATCACCGTGATTGTAATGACATGCAGTTTTTTCAAACTTGATAAAGTTTCAGGTATTTTGATGCTGCCGTATATCGCGTGGCTGCTTTTTGCAGGTTACCTGAACCTCGGAACATATATTCTGAACGGCTGAATTCTGCCGAAACAACAGGACGAAGGCGGCAGAAATATTAGAAAATATTAGAAAAAATATATAGGCAAAAAACTCGGTTTCGCGGTTGAATAAGGCATGAATTAGCGTTATAATCAATCTAACGGGATTTTCTCGGGAAAAGGTTGAACAGCATTGAATCAATCGCGGCCCGGCTTCCCAAAAACAAGCGAACTATTTTTTCTAAAGGAGTTTTTGCTATGAAATACGATCGTGTTTATAACTTCTCCGCAGGCCCCTCCATCCTCCCCGTTGAGGTTCTTGAGAGCGTGCGCGACAACCTTCTCAACTATGAAGGCAGCGGCATGTGCGTCATGGAGATGAGCCACAGGTCCAAGGTTTTCCAGCAGATCATCGACGAAGCCGAACAGGATCTGCGCGACCTTATGAACATTCCCGATAACTACAAGGTCATGTTCATTCAGGGCGGTGCAACGCTTCAGTTTGCAATGCTGCCCATGAACCTTATGAAAAACGGCGTTGCTGACTATATCGTAACCGGCAACTGGTCCAAAAAGGCATATAACGAAGCAAAGAAATACGGCAAGATCAATCTTGTTGCAACCAGCGAGGATCGCAATTACAGCTACATCCCCGATTGTTCCGATCTTCCCATCAGTGAGGATGCGGATTATGTTTACATCTGCGAAAACGAGACGATTCACGGAACCACATACCAGACTCTTCCCAACACCAAGGGCAAGATTCTTGTTTCCGACCAGAGCTCAATGTTCCTTTCAAAGCCCTGCAATGTTTCCGATTACGGCGTTATCTACGGCGGCGTACAGAAGAACATCGGCCCGGCAGGCATGGTAATCGTAATCATGCGTGAAGACCTCATCCGTGAGGATCTGCCCCAGTTCGTTCCCACCTACATGAGCTATGCCACCCATGCAAACAACGGCTCAATGTACAACACCCCCAACTGCTGGAGCATTTACGTCTGCGGTCAGGTATTCAAGTACCTCAAGAGAATCGGCGGCCTTGAAGTCATGGCAAAGATGAACGAAGAAAAGGCAAAGATCCTTTACGACTTCCTCGATGAGTCCAAGATGTTCCGCGGCACGGTTGAAAAGGAATTCCGTTCCCTCATGAACGTTCCCTTTGTAACCGCTTCTAAAGAAACAGATGCGGAAGTTGTTGCAGCAACCAAGGCAGCGGGCTTTGACAACCTCAAGGGCCACAAGAGCGTCGGCGGTCTGCGCGCCTCCATCTACAACGCAATGCCCAAGGAAGGCGTTGTTGCTCTTGTTGATTTCCTCCGCAAATACGAGCAGGAAAATTACAAGGGCTGAGCCTGAGTCCGTTTGCTGTCACTAAAAATGCAGCCGACTGCTGCGGGCAGCGTTTCGCACCCTGCCCGCGACAGTTTTCACCCAATTGATAAATTATACATTATTAAGGAGATTATACTATGCGTATTCTTGCATCAGACGGTATGGAAAAGAATGCTGTTGCCGCACTGCGCGCACAGGGTCATGAAGTCGTTGAACAGTTCTATGAGCCGGCAGAGCTTGCAGAACAGGTAAAGAACTTTGATGTTCTCGTTGTTCGTTCCGCAACCAAAGTTCGCGTTCCCATCATTGATGCGGCATGCGAAACCGGCAAACTGAAGCTCATCATCCGCGGCGGCGTCGGCATCGACAATATCGACCACAAATATGCCGAAGAAAAAGGCATCAAGGTTCAGCACGGAGTTTACATCGGTACACAAGGCCCTACTTTCGA
>OHEV01001217.1_pt1 | contig 10757 bp, 8 predicted proteins | sample 1567331 | NCBI WGS metagenome assembly OHEV01 (sample SAMEA3879561, study PRJEB24766) | human gut metagenome | biome: human-associated habitat; feature: feces | place: USA | collected 1985/1987 | reverse complement strand
AAGCGCTGATTGCTCAGCCTTCAGATCGTAGCTGTCAGTGGCGGGATCCGCGAAACGTACAACCGCGCAGAGAACACAGTCATCAGTGTGATGACGTTACGCACAAGTTCCGTTTCAAAGGCTTCTTCCCTTGCGGCATCCAAAATTACAACCTGTGCCGCCTGCCGACGGCAGATGGCAAAGATGAGTTCAGTTCCGAAACGCGGTTTTCGTGTGTGAGAACAAGCGTTTCAACCTCATCGGAAAGCAGTGCACTCATTAGACGCTTTAATCCCGGCTTGCGGCAGTTAAGCCCGTAACCAAGGCCCGTGATGACCTCATCGCATCCGTATCTCTGAGGCGCTGCGCCTGTGTTTCAAGATCCGCTTTCTGATCATGGCCGCTTACGCTGGCATAACCTATTTTTTCGGCGGGCTTTGCCGTTTGCGTCATTGAGCAGGTGCTTGTAATCTGAGTGAGCAAAGTGGCGATGGTTGCCTGCCGTGCGCAAAGTTCTTTCAGACGCCCCTCACGGCACCAGCGGCGTACTGTGCTCACGCTGACGCCTAAAACAGCGGCAAGTTGTCCTATACTGAGCAGGCTGTGGAGTTTTGCATCGCAACCTCCGTTGGTGAGGTTACACGTCTCATTGTTCCGTAAATGGACAGCTTTGGATAAATTATCCGTGGCTAGCAGTTAACCCTTCTGCTTCTGCCGTCTCTATTGTTATGAACGCGAAACTCGCCTCCCAATATGCCCGAGTCATCATTGACGCACCGCTGCCCGTTCTGGACTACAGGATTCCGGAATCGATGAGCCTGGTGCGGGGGGACCGTGTGATCGTTCCGCTGAAAAAGCGCAAGGTCGCAGGCATTGTCACGGGGCTTGAACCGCGCTCGCTTCTTGCGGATTCAAGGATCCGGTCAGTGCAGATGCTGCTGGCCGAGACCCGGCCGCTTTCGGAAGAGTGGCTCGATCTCACCCGTTTTGCGGCGTCTTACTACATGGGAAGCTGGGGAGAGGCTGCGCTGCCGGCGCTGCCGCCTTTCTGGCGCCGTGTGCCGGGGGTACGCCATGCGGCTACGGTCGCGTCCCTGCGGGAAGTCAAAGCCCGCAGCGTAAAACCAGGACCAAGGCCTCAACTCAATGAAAATCAGCGCGCTGCGGTACAGGCTGTTTTGGACAGTCACGGTTTTCAGCCGTTTCTGCTTTTCGGTGTCACCGGGTCCGGTAAGACCGAGGTCTATCTTCACATCATGGAGGAGGTCTTAAAACGCGACCCGCAGGCGCAGGTTCTGCTCTTGGTTCCTGAAATCAACCTCACCCCGCAGCTGGAAAACAGGGTGCGTTCCCGCTTTACCGACGAGACTGTGGTGACGCTGCATTCGGAACTCTCCCTAAAACAGCGGGCCGCCAACTGGCTTGCCGTGCACGAAGGGCGGGCCCGTGTTCTTGTGGGAACCCGGATGGCGGTTTTTGCGAGCTTTCAGAAGATTGCCCTTCTGATTGTCGACGAAGAGCATGACACAAGTTATAAGGCGGGCGACGGCCTGCATTATTCAGCGCGCGATCTGGCTGTGAAACGCGCTCAGATGCTGTCGGTGAGCTGCGTGCTGGGTTCGGCCACACCTTCGCTTGAGACATGGGCACGGGCTGAGGAAGGAAAATACCGGCTGTTAAGGCTCGATCACCGCGCCGTGGCGGCCTCGCAACTTCCTAAACTCACGCTCTCAGATACGCGGCATGAAAAGTTTGACATTTTCACGGCCTCCGTCAGGCAAAAGATTGATGAGGCGCTTGAAAGAAAAGAGCAAGTCCTTATCTTTGTGAACCGCCGCGGCTATGCGCCGGTTTTAACTTGCACGGCCTGCGGCTGGGTGAGCCGCTGCCGGCACTGCTCGGGGTTTACGGTTTTCCATAAAGCTGAGAAAAAACTTGTGTGTCATCACTGCGGCACGACCTATGAGGTGCCGCAGTACTGCCCCTGCTGCGGAAACGCCGAACTTGAAGCGGTCGGCACAGGGACCCAGAAAATTGAAGAGGGTATTGAAAAGCTTTGGCCCCAGGCGAGGCTTCTGCGCATTGACCGTGACAGCGTGCGCGCCAAGGGTGAGGCTGAGGCGGCCTTTAAAAAGGTGCATGCCCGGGAAGTCGATATTGTGGTCGGCACCCAGATGATTGCCAAGGGGCATGACTTTCAGCATGTGAGTCTGGTGGTTGTCTTAAACGCCGACGCGCAGCTCGTGAGTCCCGATATCCGTGCCGAGGAACGGCTTTTTGCCACCCTCATGCAGGTGGCGGGCCGCGCCGGGCGGGGGGATACGACCGGCGAAATCGTGGTGCAGACCCGGTTTCCTGAGCATCCGGTCTTTGCCGCTCTGGCAGCTCAAAGCTATGAGATGTTTGCCGGCCGGGCGCTCGGAGAGCGCCGGGAAATGCATGCGCCGCCTTTTGTTTTCCAGGCGCTTATGCGCGCCGAAGCGCAGACATTGGAGCGGGCCGTGGGATTTTTGCAGAGAGCGGCAGCCCTGGCGGCGGATCTGGCTGGAGACACGGTTTTTGTCTACGACCCGGTACCGATGTCTCTGATGCGGTTTATGGATACCGAGCGCGCGCAGCTTTTGGTGGAAGCCGACAGCCGCACCGATCTTCACCGGTTTTTAAATGCCTGGAAGGCCGCCGTGGTGCCTGAGAGCGGTATTTTCTGGCAGATTGAGGTGGACCCGCAGGAAGTCTGAGGCGTTCTCAGGCTATAATCAACAGTCCGTCGCCGTATTTCAATGGATAGAATACGACCCTCCGAAGGTTGTGATGTGGGTTCGATTCCCGCCGGCGGCACCAGAATACAGAGGCGGCACGTGTGAAAAACACGGCCGCTTTTTCTTTTTTATTCCAGGATGGCCGGACATGCTGATTCCTACCGATATGTCTCTGCACAGTAAGAGCAGGCGATTTGACATTACGTTTGACAACGGCAGCAGCTACTCTTTTTCCTATGAGTTTCTGCGCGTGTTTTCTCCGTCGGCAGAAGTGCAGGGGCATACGCCCAATGAAGCCAAGCTGCAGATCGGCAAACAGAATGTCATGATTGAAGGGGCCGATGCCGTGGGCAGTTATGCGCTGCGCTTTCGCTTTTCCGACGGCCACGATTCCGGCATCTACAGCTGGGAGTATTTCGATGAACTCGGAAAAAACCAGAACCTGCTTTGGGATGAGTATCTGAGAAAAATCGCGGCGTCCGGTTTCAGCCGTGATCCCGAGGATCCGGCAACAGCAGCCGAGATTGCCCGTGAAGAGCAGGCAAAAAAAGCGCATCAGTGCCACGGGCATGCCTGACGTTTGATACCTCCCCCGACAACAGTTTCAGAAGATCCAAGACAAATGACAAACAACGGTAAACCGCAGGAGCCGCAGCAAAAAGACGGCATGACGCATTTCGGCTACAGCGCTGTGCGTGAAAGCGACAAAGCCCGCAATGTGGAAAAGGTCTTTGATTCCGTGGCCTCGAAGTACGATCTGATGAATGATCTGCTGAGTTTCGGAATGCACAGACTTTGGAAGCGGGCGGCGATTGCCGCGGCCGGGCTCTCTGAGGGCGGCAAAGTCCTCGATATCGCTTCGGGTACCTGTGATCTTGCGATAGCGTTTGCCGGTAAGGTCGGGCAAACCGGGGAAGTCTGGGCAACCGACATCAACCGGGCGATGCTCTCCGAAGGCTACAAGCGGCTGCAGAAAACAGGAACGAAGGCCCGTGTGGCGGTCTGTGACTGTGAGGCGCTGCCCTTTGAGGACAATACGTTTGATGCGGCAACGGTCTCTTTCGGCTTAAGAAACATGACGCACAAGGACCGGGCTTTGCGGGAAATGTGCCGTGTGGTACGCCCGGGCGGCCGCGTGGTGGTGCTTGAGTTTTCGCACTGCTATAAAATCGTGAAGCCGATTTATGACCTCTACTCCTTTGTTTATATGCCGTGGCTTGGTTCCAAGATCGCCGGTGACAGAGAGAGTTACCGTTATCTGGCCGAATCCATCCGCATGCACCCGGATCAGGCAACGCTTGCGCAGATGATGCGCGAAGCGGGACTGACCGGCGTGTACTGGAAGAACTTTACGTTCGGCGTATGTGCTCTTCACGTCGGCGTCAAACCGCAGTAAAAAAGCGGAGAAGCAGCGCAAAGCCCGGTCCGTCCGGGCTTTTGTCTGAAAAGAACTTATACAAATCAGCGCGTGAGCTCAGATTCACGAAAGCCCGCTTTGTACAATATTGTGAGATTATTAGAAAAGCCGCACGGATAGTTCCGGCGGACATACTTCCCTGAAGGAAAAAGAGAGAGAACATGAAAAAACTTTTGGCAGTTTTTGCAATCGGTCTGATGATTGTGATGACCATGCCCCAGGCGGATGCCGCCAAGCGTTTCGGCGGCGGCAGCAGTTTCGGACGTCAGGCCCCGGTTCCGGCACTCAGCCAGAAGGCCCCGGCCGCCAACCCTGCTCAGAACTTTAACCGCCAGCAGGCCAATCCCGCCGCAGGTGCTGCGGCTGCTGCCAAACCCGCCTCGCCCTGGAAGGGCATGCTCATGGGCGCGGCTGCTGCGCTCGGTATTGCCGCTTTGGCCAGCGCCCTCGGGCTCGGTGAAGGCATGGTGCAGATTCTGATGATGATTCTGCTCGCGGTTGTTCTGTACTTCGTGTTCCGCTTTGCCATGGGCTTTTTCCTTGCCAAAAAGATGCGGGCGGCCGGAGCACAGGGGGTGGGTGCCGCCGCTCAGCGTCCTGAGGAAAGCATTCTTTCGCGCATGAGTTCTGCCGCGCAGACCGCGCAGCAGACCCCGGCTCAGCAGCCTGCGCCGGCTCCTGCCGCAGCTGCATCCGCCGCTGCCGCGGGCGCAACGCCCGGCAGCGTGATGGATACGTTTGCCACCACCGCAGCTGTTGCCAACGGTGAGCTCTCCATCCCCGAAGGCTTTGACACGGCTTCCTTTGAAAAGGTCGCCAAGGAAAACTTCGCCAAACTGCAGAAGGCCTGGGATACGGGCAACGTGGTGGAGATCAGCGACTTCACGACCAACGACCTCTTTATCGCCGTCACGCACCAGCTGCGCGAACGCGGCAACACGAATCAGACCTCTGAGATCGTGGACCTCACCGCGAAGCTTCTCGGTATCGCCACCGAGCAGAATGATTATGTGGCGGTGGTTGATTTCACGGGCGCCATGAAGTTTGACGGTGAGTTTGAGACCGTGCATGAACGCTGGATTCTCACGCGTCCGCTTAACGAAACCGAAGGCTGGCTGCTTGCCGGCATCGAGCAGGTTCAGGATCCCGTGCCGGCCGCTTAACGCATCTCCGGCATAACGGACAAGGGCCGCTGTTGTTTTTGTATGACAACAGCGGCCTTTTTGTCGGCAGCCGCAGGCTGTACCAAAAATGATGCAGGCAAGGGATATCACTTACTTTCAGGGGCCTTCAATGAGGCCTGTGTTTCATCGAGATCAAAGAAAAGGACTTTCTGACGAAATATTTATGCGCAGGGCTTTTTATTTACGCGGAACTTGTGCAAACTGCGCCCTCCGCGGGAACACCGGTGCGGTACCGTCTTTTTGAGTGACGGATGTGTCTCCCGGCCAAGATTTGGTTTTTCTTTTTTTTAAACCCTTCGTCGTTACGCTTTTTTAAGGAGAGGTGCGATGACGCAGCTGATCGTACTGGTCTGCATGTACATGCTGGTTTCGGTCGGAATCGGGTTGTGGGCGGCTCGCCGCGTACGCAATACCGCCGATTATGCTTTGGCAGGACGGTCTTTACCGCTTGCCATGGTGATTACGGCTACTTTTGCCACCTGGTTCGGCAGTGAGACCGTGCTCGGTCTTCCCGGACGTTTTATTGAGGGCGGCATCTCAGGTGTCATCGAAGAGCCTTTCGGCTCAGGCATGGCGCTCATCCTTGTGGGCATGTTTTTTGCCCGCAAGCTCTACAAGATGGATCTTCTCACCATCAGCGACTTTTACCGTCGCCGTTACGGCAGAAAGATCGAACTTGCCTGCTCGATTTTCATCATCGTGTCCTACCTCGGCTGGGTGGGAGCGCAGGTCGCGGCCCTCGGGCTCGTGTTAAACCTCATCACCGAAGGCGCGGTGAGCGTCTCGCTCGGCATGACCATCGGCACCTTTGTCGTGCTTTTTTATACGGTCTACGGCGGTATGTGGTCTGTGGCGTTCACGGACTTCTTTCAGATGCTCATCATCGTGCTCGGCCTTGCGGCAATCGCGTTTTGTGCGGGTGATATGGCAGGGGGCTTTACGAAGGTCATCGACTTTGCCGAAAGCAGGGATCTTTTTAATCCCTGGCCCGAGATGAGCGTAAGCGGCTGGCTTTTCTGGATCTCTGCCGCCATTACGATGATGATCGGCTCCATCCCGCAGCAGGACGTTTTTCAGCGCGTGATGAGCGCAAAAAGCGCCGGTACCGCGGCGCGCGGTGCGGCAATGGGAGGCGCCTTTTACATCGTCTTTGCCTTTGTGCCGATGTTTATCGTCTGCGCAGCGGTTCTGGCGATGCCGGGCGTGGGGGAAATGCTTTTAAAGACGGATCCTCAGAGACTGCTTCCCACGCTGGTGAAGGACTACATGCCCGGGTGGCTGCGCGTGCTCTTTTTCGGCGCCGTTTTGTCTGCCGTGATGTCAACGGCTTCGGCCACGATGCTTGCGCCGTCGACCACCTTCGTGCAGAACGTCCTGAAGGGCTTTGTGCGGATTTCGCCGGATAAAGAACTCACCTGCATGCGCGCCACGCTGACGGTTTTTGCCGTGGCGGTGCTCACCTACAGCCTCTGGTTTGAAGGGACGGCGATTTACGACATGGTGGCGATGGCCTATCAGTTCCCGGTCGTGGGTGCGTTCTGGCCCCTGGTGTGCGGCCTGTACTGGAAGCGTGCGACTGCGCAGGGCGCGTGGCTTTCCATCCTCGTGGGCGGCGCCGTTTGGATCACGCTTTCGGCCACACCTCTGGGTGAAGTTTTCCCCTCGGTGTTGGGCGGCTTTATCGCTGCGGCGGCCGGCATGGTCGGCGGGAGCCTTCTGCCCACCCGCAGCAATGCCCGCTACCGCCGCTGGCAGGCCATCACGGTGCCGGTTGCTTAACTGTTGTCGGATGAACGCCGCCTGAAACACTTTCGGGCGGCGGTTTTTTTTCTGTCCGAAAACAGCTCTCTCCGTGACGGCCGCCGAATAGGCAGGGCGAGCAGCACGACTGCCGGCCTTTCTTCAGATTTCATTAACAAAAAAGCCATTCACAGTCTTTAAAGTTGTGGCTGTCGACACTCACAAAATAAGGACCGGAATGGCTCGGGACACCACTTTATTCAAGCTTCTTCTCAATGTCAAAGGCACCGTCATCGAGGACATTGAATTCTTTCACGAAACTGACGGTACAAAATCTGCAGTGGTCCAGGTTCACGCCACCCGGGGATACCGTTGCCGGTGCCCGCACTGCAACAGGAAGAGCCCCAGGTACGACTCTGCTCGAAACGATCAGGTTCGCCTTTGGCGCGCTGGTGATTTAAACGGCATTCGTGTCTATCTGCAGGCTGAGAGCTACCGTATTTGCTGCCCCAAACACGGCGTCGTAACCGCCGCCGTGCCGTGGGCCTTCCATGGCTCGCGCTTCACCAAAGACTTTGATCTGACGGTGGCCTGGCTGGCCCGCAGTCTGCCCCGCAGCATCGTATGTAAGTTCATGCGCATCGACTGGAAAACAGTAGGTCGCTGCGTTGAAAGGACCAAAGACTTTCTAGAACCTGACCGCTCGGCGCGCTTCGATAATCTGAGAGCCATCGGCATTGATGAAACCAGCTACCGTAAGGGACACAGCTACATCACCGTTATCGTCAATCACGACACCAATACCGTTGTCTGGGTGTCCAAAGGTCACGGCAAAGCAGTCCTCTCAGAGTTCTTTAAGTTGCTGACCCCGGAGCAACGCGCCGGCATCAAAATTATCACCGGCGATGGTGCCCGCTGGATCGATGATTGCATCCGGGAGTTTGTCCCTCATTGCCAGCGTTGCGTGGATCATTTCCATGTCGTTCAGTGGGCTAACGAAGCTGTCGATACTGTCCGCAAAAAGGAGTGGCGCGAGGCAGCCAAGGAGGTCAGGCAAATCAGCAAGCAACTCAAAAAGAAACGCGGCAGGCCGAAGGCTGACGATAAAACAAGGGAAGAGTTCAATCAGGCCAAACAGACCGCAGATGAAATCAAATCTGCACTGTATGCCCTCGGCAAGGCCCCTGAGAACCTGACGGAAAACCAGAGGCATAAAGTGGAGCTGATTGCACGGACAAGCAAAGTACTGTTCCGCTGTTACACCAGCAAGGAGGCCCTGCGTTTAATCCTGAAAATGACTGATCCGCAACAGGCTTCCCAGGAGCTCAAAAGTTGGTATTACAGGGCAAGGCACAGCCGTATTGATGAGCTTAAAAATTTGGCCGCCAAGATACGCCGCCACGAACAAAACATACTCAACAGCATCACGCTAAAAATGAGCAATGCACGCGTCGAAGCCGTCAACAACAATATCAAGCTGATTATTCGGAAAGCCTACGGGTTTCGTAATGTTGAAAATCTCAAGGCAATGGTGCTTTTATGCTGCTCAAATTTGGTGATCCCTTTGCCAAACCATGCTGTCTCCGGAAAGCCCGCTAAACAACAGCCTTCCAGTGTAGTTGCTTGATTTTTTTACCCACAACTATGCACGAAGAGCCATTTTTTGCCTCGAATTAGCCTGCCTTTCTGAAAAAACAGACTGGTGCTAAATTCAGGTTAGAACGCAAAGCCCGCGCCGAGGTAAAACTGAACGGGTGACGGACGGAAGGTGTTGTCATTGGCCGGCGCCACATCATGAAAGCGCGGGAAGTGCACGTTGATGCCGCCCATAATACGGGTGTTCTGGGTCGGTGCCCAGGTAATGCCGCTCTGAATCGTCGGGTACACAGAGTCCGAAGACTGGTCCGTATCCTTGTTTTCGAGCTCCGAGTAACCGATACCAAGACCCGCATGCAGGCGGATGCTTTCAGCCATCCGGAAGTGGTACTGGAGGCTTGCGGTGTAGTTTGTCTGCTTCCAGGAGCCGGTCTTTACGCCGCTTTGCTTGGTGTCGTGATCCGCACGGCTTGCTTCAAAGTCAACGGCCCAGCGTTCCGACACAAAGTGGCGGATACCGACAAGGCCGCCCGCGTCCGAGGTAACCGTAAAGCCCTTTTCCGAGGCAGAGTCAGTCTTTTCCCAGAGACCCGCGCCGTAAATTTCGGTGCGTGCCGCAAAGCGGTCGCTGCTTGTGAGCGGGAAGAGACTCGTTTCCTTATCGTCCGTGCTGATGCGGGAGAAGAAGAAAAAGACGTTCGTAAAGGGGATGTACGTCATGTAGACGTCAACGGGACCGGCACCCGCGCCGATCAAAGGCAGAGGCGCCGGAACCGGCAGCCACTTGTAGTCGTCGCGGAAGGTGAGCCCCAGAAGGTAACCCGCACCCACATGAAAACTTTCCGTGAGGTTCCAGCGCGAGAGCCACGCATACCCCATGAAGGGTTCAAGCTTGTAGTGCGAATCTGAAAACGCGAGGAAATAGGTCATGCGCTCGTTGCCGCGCTCGTCAATGACGGAGCGCACCACGCCGCCCCCGTAGGGGAAAGCGTTTTCTTCATGGAGGTTATCGTAGTCCCAGGCCGGGTGAATCGTGTAAAGCGGCAGGATCAGGCCCGTGTTGCCTTCGCTTATGACGTTTTTAAAGCCCTCGACCTGCTTTTGGAAAAAGCCCTGTTCTTCGGAGGTGTTGTAGCCGCCCGGAAGGGTATCAACGGCAGCAGACCAAAAGCCCGCGTGAGCAGGCAAAGCGAGGGCCGCAGCGCACAAGGCAGCCGCAGCGGAAATACGGTGAAAAGCCACTTTTCGCAAAATTCTGAATAGATAAAGTCGGCCAAGAAGGGGCGGGCCGGCATTGTTATTGTTTTTGAGACCGCAAATATACCAGTCGAAACAAAGACCTGCCCATAAACGGGCGTAAAAAATCCGGCGATTGACAGGGATATAGGTCAAAGAAGCAGCCGGAGTATGCAAAACTGGGAGCCCAACCGGTCGCTGCGGTACAATGCCGGGCGCTGCAGCCGGACAGCTGATCGCGGGCAAGATTGTTTTGCATGAGGAAAGTCCGGACTCCGCAGGGCACCGTAGCAGGTAACGCCTGCCCGCCGCAAGGTGAGGATCAGAGCAACAGAGACGAGCCGGTTCAGTCCGGGTGAAACGGGCAATCTCTACGGGGAGCAACATCAAGTAAGCAGTCGTTTGATTTCGGCCCGAAAGAAGACTGCGGGTAGATGGCTTGAGGCGCCGCGTGAGCGGCGTCCTAGATGAATGATCGGCAACGCGCTTCCTTCGGGATCTGCGTCACTGAATCCGGCTTACAGTCCGGCTGCGGCTTTTCTCTTCCAAACTCAACCATATCCTTTGAGAATGCATCAGGCACAATGCGTGCTGCTGCAGGATTGAACCTGCGCGGAGTGTGCTGTGTATTTCAAACGAAAAATTGACGGGTGCCTTGAGGATTGGAAAGCGGATCCAGACCGGCTGCCGCTCATTCTGAACGGGGCGCCGGGCGTCGGAAAAACCACCGCCGTGCGGCGCTTTTCCGAATCGCATTACGCATCCGTCATCACCGTCAACCTCCGTGAGCCGCGCTTTCACAGAATTTCCCGCAGGAAGCCCGGGGCTTGAGCCCCGGGAGGAATG
>OHEV01001209.1_pt1 | contig 10805 bp, 8 predicted proteins | sample 1567331 | NCBI WGS metagenome assembly OHEV01 (sample SAMEA3879561, study PRJEB24766) | human gut metagenome | biome: human-associated habitat; feature: feces | place: USA | collected 1985/1987 | reverse complement strand
TACTGATTTACCAAGTCAAAAGTATTTGTTCCCGGCTCTTTCACCGCGATTCCATCGGCAAAAGTGGAAACAGAGTGAAGACGCTCAATACGCGAATGAAGAATAGAATTTGCCATACTGGCCGCACCCAACGCCTGTACGCCATATACCTTGACAGATGGTTTCAAAGCCTTCAACGCATAAGCCACTCCCGAAATCAGTCCTCCCCCACCAATGGGAACAATGACTACCTCCACATCCGGCATTTCCTCCAATAATTCCAAACCGATAGTACCTTGTCCGGCTATCACGTTCTCGTCATCAAAGGGATGAACAAAAGTATATCCCTTTTCATCACGCAATTGCAGGGCTTTCTGATAAGCATCATCATAGACTCCCGGAACCAAACAAACTTCCGCCCCATAATGCTTCGTAGCCTCAACTTTAGATATAGGCGCTCCTTCCGGAAGACAAATCAACGACTTGATACCGCACTTAGTGGCAGCCAATGCCACTCCTTGCGCATGATTACCGGCAGAACAGGCTATCACGCCTCTCGCCTTTTCTTCATCGGACAATTGGGAAATCTTGTAATAAGCACCACGCACTTTAAACGATCCTGTGAGTTGCAGGTTTTCGGGCTTCAGATAAACTGTACTCTCAGGATTTATCTGAGGAGCATAAATCAAATCAGTGCGACGGACAACCTCTTTCAGGACATGAGCCGCTTTGTATATTGCATCTAATTGTAGCATAGGTATAACACTCTTGTTTTTAAATTGGGTGCAAAGCTACAAATAAAATTGATTCCTTACACTCACATACAACGTAAAATTGTATTCTTTTCTCTTTGTTCTCCTTTTCACTTGTCGACAGAGTTCACACTCAAGGAAGTATGTAAAAGCCCCGGCAGCACTATCGTTTTCATTTTGACACTCCTTATCTGCTGTCTTATTTTAATTTCGACGTAATCTGTTTATTGCTCTCGGCTACTTCCACCAGATAAACACTGGCACAAATAAGAACAATCGCCGCCAACTGTGTCCATGAGAAGCGATCCTGCCCCAAAACAAAAGAAGTCACCGTAGCAACAATCAATATTAAATACCCGTAAATGGCTACTAATGTCGTTTTCAGATATTTCAGCCCGAGAGGAAGTAATAAATAACTAATGGTGGTAGGAAATACCAAAACAAAAAGCAAGACCAACATAGGCGTAGAGAAAAGTGACATTTTCAGTATAGGAGCATCAAAACCATAAATCGTATTGACAACAACAGCCATAACAGCCGCCCCTAAAAAAGTATATTTTAACATCGTCATATCTCCCACTCCTTTTAACAGACGGTTACTGAAAACAAGATAGACGGCATAAACCAATGAACTGGCCAAACACATCAAATTACCTAACGGAGCATTGGAGGCAAGATCGTCACTAGGTTGTGTGAATATGCATAGAACAGCTCCTCCCAATCCCATTCCAATGCCAAGCACTTTCATCAAGGTTACTTTTTCCTTATAAAACAATACAGAGATAATGAATACCCATATAGGCTCCAAACTGACAAAAATAGAACTGGAAACCGGAGTAGTCTTACTGATACCCAACAAATAAAAAAACATATATCCATAAATACCTAAAGCCCCTAAAATAAAGAGCTGCCATTTCTGACGGATAGTGGAGTTTTCGGGCTTGCAAAATATATCAATAAGCCAAAAAGCGGCGGCCCCAAATACCAATCGGAAAGTAACCCCTGTCACAGGAGCTATCCACAAAGGTAAAAGATACTTCAGTGCGTTCATATTAAGGCCTCCCAACGCTTTGGAGACAACCATGCTAAGGTTTGCTTCAACTTGTCTATTCATACTTCATGCTGTTATTACGTGGGTATTTTTCTTATAAACTCAGTTTTTCCTGCTTCATCACAATAAACATCCCCATCAAGGCTACCATCAGATTAAGCCAGAAGGCAAAGGTTTGCGAATGAGAATGGAACAGATTCTGAAAAGCATCCACAATAAACGGACAAAGCAGTATGGCCACATAATTCATCGCCATGACAAAAGCAAGTGCCAACGTCACTTTGTGAGGAACCGCCACATCAGAAGTCTTATCATAAATCAACGGTTGGATAATACCGTATGAAAGCCCGTTCAGAATACATCCCAAAGCAATCAGTATTTCGGAACGACTAAGCAGAATAATCCCCATTCCGCAGGCTATCATCAACAAACAAACCATATAGATACGACGACCCAAGACCTGCACTATCTTATTCAAGACAAAACCCGGTGCCATAATAGCGAGAAAAAACAAAGATATCAAGATGCCTGCCCTACCACTGGACAGTCCATATTCTTCCATCAGGAAAGGCAGATTGAAACTAATAATAATCACCAGATAAGTAGCCAATCCGTAAAAAGCCATCAGCTTGACCAAAGCCTTGACATTAATTCCCCGCTTACCCATTTCCCTGACAGTATCGGCTGGAATATCATCAGAGGAATGATAATTGGAGAGATCTTTTTTCAGATAACGAGTAAGGAAAACGGATACAAAAGGAAACAGATAGACCAAAAACGGCAAATGCCAGTTCACTTCTGCCAGATATCCTGTCAGCGTAGTGGCAAGCACCAGCGTGATATTGGTGATGGCAGAACTGTAACCAAATTGCTTTGTACGGTAACTTCCCACAAAATAACGGGATATCAATCCGGTAGAAAGCGGAACAATCAATCCCGACCCCATCCCCAACATGGCGCTGACGGCTATCAACTGCCACATTTTATCAGAAAGCAGATAAAGAATACCACTCGCCCCGAAAAGAGCCAGCCCTATCTGCAACAACAAAAGGTTGTTCACTTTCTCTGTCAATTTACCTGATAACAAGATAAAGGGTATGATAAGAAGTGATGGCAACGAAGACAACATCTGGATCTCCAGATCTGTAGCAGAGGGAAATATTTTATTCAAATCTCCCAAAATGGGCGACACCGCCAGTCCCGGCAATGCATTGAGTGCCGAGATGGAAAATATACCTACTAACGTAATGAGGGGAATGGTCCCCTGCCCTGTTTGTACTTTCATAATGAAATCGGTTTAGATTGTGATAGAAACAAAGTGTAAAAGAATTGGTTCAAAGCCGGTTTATAATTGGTCAATGCAATCATGTGCCCATATACTACTATGCCAATTGGCTGCGCTATGTTCCGCATGACACATTATCCCCCATAAATTAAAAAACATAAAATCAAGAAACTTTTCTCCAAACCTCCTGTTGAGGGAGAAAAACGCGGGAAACTCCCATGTTTTCCATTGTATTACTAATCTAAACTTTAAGTAAAATGAAAGAATGTAATTGTGATTTGAGAGACGGTGACGCAAAGACAGCCGTGTTTGGTTCAAACGAAATGCTACAGCCTGCCCCGGTAGATACCATCCCTATGGAACCTACCACCCCACAGATTGCTTATCAAATGGTAAAAGACGAAACATTCGCCCAAACCCAGCCACGCCTTAACCTGGCCACTTTCGTTACCACCTACATGGACGACTATGCCACCAAACTGATGAACGAAGCCATCAGCATCAACTACATTGATGAAACAGAATATCCTCGTATCGCAGTGATGAATGCCAAATGTATCAATATCATGGCTAATTTGTGGAATTCGCCCGAACAGGCAAAATGGAAAACCGGAGCACTGGCTATCGGCTCCAGCGAGGCTTGTATGCTGGGAGGAGTAGCCGCCTGGTTACGCTGGAAAGACAGACGTAAAGCTCAGGGGAAACCGACTGACAAGCCTAACTTTGTCATTTCAAGCGGTTTTCAGGTTGTTTGGGAAAAGTTCGCCCAACTTTGGCAAATTGAAATGCGCCAAGTACCTCTCACCTTGGACAAAACCACTCTGGACCCCGAAGAAGCACTGAAGATGTGTGACGAGAACACCATCTGCATCGTTCCCATCCAAGGTGTGACATGGACAGGTTTGAACGATAACGTGGAAGCGTTGGACAAAGCACTGGATGCCTACAACGCCAAAACCGGCTATGATATTCCTATCCATGTAGATGCTGCAACCGGCGGTTTCATCCTGCCGTTCCTCAATCCCGACACAAAATGGGACTTCCGCTTGAAATGGGTTCTCTCCATCAGCACTTCCGGCCACAAGTTCGGACTGGTTTACCCGGGACTGGGATGGGTAGTATGGAAAGACAAGAAATACCTTCCGGATGCCATGTCGTTCAGTGTCAATTATCTGGGTGCGAACATCACACAGGTTGGTTTGAACTTCAGCCGTCCCGCCGCACAGATTCTGGGACAGTACTACCAATTTATCCGTCTGGGATTCCAAGGATACAAAGCCATCCAATACAATTCCATGGAAATCACCAAGTACATCCACAGCGAAATAGCCAAGATGGCTCCGTTCGTAAATTACAGCGATGACGTAGTAAATCCTTTGTTCATCTGGTACATGAAACCCGAATATGCAAAGAACGCCAAATGGACTCTGTACGATTTGCAGGCTAAATTGCAGCAAAGCGGCTGGATGGTTCCTGCCTACACCTTGCCGGAAAATATCCAGAATTACGTAGTTATGCGTGTTGTAGTACGTCAGGGATTCAGCCGTGACATGGCGGATATGTTGTTGAACGACATCAAGAATGCCATCTGCGAGTTCGAGAAACTGGAATATCCCACTCCTACCCGCATCGCCCAAGACAAGAATATCGCTGTAAAAGGTACTGTGTTCACTCACAATGCCCATAGCAACGCCACTAAAAAATAAGCATAGATAACAATAATGCAACCATCCGCCGTTAAGGTAGATGGTTACTTCAATCAAATTAATTTATGGAAAGAACTATAACTATCCAGCAAATAAAGGATGTTGCCCAGGAGGCTTACAATCTGTACAAGGACAATACAGACGGTAAGAACGCCGACTACATCCCTTATCTGGCAAATATTGATCCCAAACTGTTCGGGATCAGTATCTGTCTGATGAACGGAGAAATCATCCAACTGGGTGACTCTCAGTACCGTTTTGGTATCGAGTCCGTTTCCAAGGTGCTGACCGCCATCCTGGTACTCCGCCAATACGGTGCTCCCAAGGTGCTCGAAATGATTGGCGCCGATGCTACCGGACTGCCGTTCAACTCCATCATGGCCATCTTGTTGGAAAACGACCATCCGTCCACCCCATTGGTAAACGCCGGCGCCATCTCGGCCAACAGTATGGTGCAACCCGTAGGAAACAGCGATGCCAAGTGGAAAGCCATCGTAGACAATATGACCGAACTATGCGGAAGTACCCCGCAACTGATCGACGAACTGTACCGGTCAGAGTCGGCGACAAATTTCAACAACCGTTCCATCGCCTGGCTATTGAAAAATTATAACCGTATCTACGATGACCCCGATATGTCGCTCGACCTCTACACCCGCCAGTGTTCCATGGGCATCACTGCAGAACAGTTGTCCATCTGTGGAGCCACCATCGCCAACGAAGGATTGAACCCGAACACCAACAAGCAAGTGTTCGACAAAGCCCTCTCCCCGAAAATCACCTCCATGATAGCTACCGTAGGTTTCTATCAGCACACAGGCGACTGGCTTTACACTTCGGGAATTCCTGCCAAGACAGGCGTAGGAGGCGGTGTCATGGGCGTAATGCCGGGTGTCATGGGCATTGCAGCCTTCGCGCCTCCTCTGGATGACGCCGGCAACTCCGTGAAAGCACAGCTTGCCATCAAGCATATTATGAACAAACTGGGCATGAACGTATTCAATGGCCATCGCATCCACGTGCAATAATCCATTTCGTTCCCATAGGAAAACCGGTATTTCTCTCACTCCGAGAGGAGTACCGGCTTTTTAATTAAAAATTTTTCCCGCTAAAATTTCTCACACTCTTACATTATGCCTATCTTTGCACTGACAAATTCATCATATTATGAAGAACAAAGTCATCCGTAAAGAACCGGACCAATGACGAACTCACGCAGAGAAACCATTGGAGTTCCCTTGGCGGAATATTTGAAAGAGAAATGCTGGAACAGCCCAAAGCGCCCGATGACGTTGATTATGGAATTGAATTAACTATTAAATAACTTTATGAGTAACAAATCAAAAATCGAGATTTGCGCCAACTCCGTGGAAAGTGCTGTGAAGGCACAACAAGCCGGTGCTTATCGTGTAGAACTATGTGCAGGTATTCCGGAAGGCGGAACAACCCCGTCTTTTGGCGAAATCCGTATGGCACGCCAATTATTGAACCAAACAAAACTGCATGTCATTATCCGTCCCCGTGGCGGAGATTTCCTATATTCTCCTATTGAACAAGAAATCATGCTGCATGATATTAAAGTGGCACGCCAGCTGGGTGCGGACGGTGTGGTATTCGGCTGTCTTACCGCAGAAGGCTATGTCGATGTGCCTCTGATGCAGAAACTGATGAATGCGGTAGGCGAGATGAGTGTCACCTTCCACCGTGCTTTTGATATGTGCAGCAATCCCAAAGAGGCCTTGGAACAGATTATCGGACTGGGTATAGACCGGGTTCTTACTTCCGGACAGGAAGCTACCGCCGAAAAGGGAATCCCTCTTCTGAAAGAATTGGTGGAACAGGCCGACGGACGGATCATCATCATGCCGGGATGCGGTGTGAATGCCGGTAATATCCGTAAGATTGCCGAAGAAACCGGAACTTCGGAATTTCATTTCTCCGGACGGAGCAGCGTAGACAGCGGCATGATTTATCGTAACTCAAAAGTATCCATGGGAGGTACTGTAAAGATAGAAGAGTATCTGAAAGACGTTACCGATCCCGACAAAGTAAAAGCCGCCTTGTCCGAACTGGCATTGAAAGACGAAAACGACAAAGCACTGGAAAAGAAAAACAAAAGCCTCAACCCCAAGAAATCAAAGAAAGAGGATGACTGGGACGATGAGGACGATGACTTGGATGATGACAAGTAAACAACAGGTAAGCATAAACGCTATCAATATATTTAACGCGGATATTCAGTTTGCAAACTTGAATATCCGCGTTACTTTTTGTTTATACTGAATCCTACAGCTTATGTATCACCTTCATCAGCTGCTCACCCAGTCCGATGGTATATCCTTGTGACACGAATACCACCCGGTTAAAGGTATCCCCAATGATAAACATAGGCAGGATAGTCTTGTTAGACAACTTCATGCCTTCTGCAATCTGTTTCTGGATGGAACCGTCCACATCAATACCGTAAGTAATGGTAGCCGGTAATCCGGGGAATTCCTGCGGGCGGAACTTCTTGTACTGCTCCTCGTTGGGGAACAACAGCACGATTCCTCTGCCCCATTCATCAAACTCCTTACCCAATGCCGCAATATCACGCAAGGCATGGTTCGTAGGTTCTTGTCCGGCACCCAGTACGGCTACAATGTAGTAACCACGTCCTGTAGTGGCAAGAATAGACTTCAGTTCATCGCTATCTATCGGTTTATAAGTAGATTCCGAGTTGAAATTACCGATTACCTGAATATCATCCTTACTTTCACGCATCACCAAGTCCACCGTAGTCGTTTCCCCCGGCTTGATGGTAAAGAAAGTCAGCTGGGACAATACGCCGCCGTTGGCCAGACGAGTACCGGTCACCATCACATAATTGCCGGCATCCAGTGCCGTTCCGTTCTTCAACAGATTAGCCCAAGTAGCGCCGCCACCCATATCAATATCGCCTTCATCATAATTCAGCAATTTCAAGGTTCCGGCAGGAGTCAGTCTGGAAATAGAGAAATGAGAATAATACTTCGGGTCGGCCAAAGACTTGATCGGCGTATATCTGGCAATAAACTTGCCGGTAGGCGCACTGGCCTGTTCCATCGCCTCAAAGTTCACATCAACAGCACCTTCATCACCCATCAACTGCACTTTTCCGGTCACTTCGTCTATACGTGCAGGAATACCCATGCTGCGTGCCATGGAAACAAAGAAGATATCACGGCTGTGCGCATCGGCTGTACGGGCCTTCCACACCCCTTCCGGAGTAATCGGAGAACCGCCCAGGTTGCAATCCTTGTCCACACGGATATTTTCGGCAACCCATGCAACCAGCTTCATCGGATCGGCAAGGTAAGCCTCACGCTCCTGTTCGGGCACTGCTTTCTCAAAGAATCCTTTGTACGGAGTAATCATTTCGTTGCTCACACGCGGATTACGCACAAATCTGCGGAAATAATCGGCATTGGCGCACAGATGTGAATTCATCATGTGGTCTATCAACACTTCGGAACTTACATCGCGAAGGTCTTTGGCGGAAATCTGCTGAAGCAGGTCAATGCCGCCCTTCTTTGACTTGTCCGAACGGAGACGGGCCATAAAGTCACGGATGGTTTCGTGGTTACCACGTGATGCCACCAGCAATTTGGCAACAACATCCTCATCCAACTGATACTCTTTAGCGAAATGACGGGCCGATTCATCCGTCATGAACGTAGCCACGTAGGCATTGCGGATAGAGTCCTCCAAGGCCATGCGGCGATTGTTCTCCGCACGTTGTTCGGGAGTCACTTCGGGCATATTGGCGCCTTCCACCGGAGGAATGATATCCATATCCAGTGTATAAGCCTCGCCGGCCGTCTTGTCCAGTTTCACGGTCAAGGCATTGTCTTTTCCGAAAGACAGTTTGGAATAACCGAATTTTCCATCTTTGGAAGCCCATACCAGCATATCCCCTTTTCCGGCTGTCAGGAACGTCTTGCCGTCCGCATCCGTCTGTTTGGAAGCTACGGTATAAAATTCGGCATAGTTATACACCTTGAATTCCACTTTGGCATCAGCCACCGGTTTGCCATCCGCATCCACGATGGTCACATCGGCTTTTGCCGTAGGGGCATAGTTGTCAATCACATTGATTTCCGTATATCGGGGAGTGCGGTACATCACTTCTTCCGGTCCGTTATAACGTCCGAACACCTTGGTGTGCATCAGCATACCCCGTGAAGCGGGAGCGTTGAACCAGCCCAGATTCAGTACCGGTTCGGGTTCGCAAGCACCCAGGAAGTACCATTTGCCATCCACCCAGGCTTCCACCCAGGCATGATTGTCATCGGTATGTGCCCAACGCGGCGTATATACCTGGCGGGCAGGGATGCCTACCGAACGCAAGGCGGCTACCGTGAACGTAGATTCCTCGCCGCAACGTCCGTAGGCTGTCTTTACGGAAGCCAGCGGACTACTGGTACGGGCATCAGAGGGAGTATAAATCACCTTCTCATGACACCAGTGGTTCACTTCCAGCACGGCATCATATAAAGAAAGGTTTTTCACTCTGTCCTTCAGTTCCTCGTAGAATACCTTACGGCTGTCGTCCAGATTCTCGTTGTTTACGCGGATGGGCAGTACAAAGTGGCGGAACTCGCGTTCGGGAACCACTTTTCCCCACGGCATCTCCTCACGCGCCTTGAAAGCGTAATCCACGTTTTCCAGATAGAATTCACCGGGATGATCCGCTATATCCGCCAAAGGCATATAGGCGTAAAGGAAAGTCATCGCCTCCTTCTGCTCATCGCTCATGGGTTGTTCGAATACCTGGAAGAGGTCACCTTGGGCCAGCGTATCACGCCGTGCCTCAAAATCCTGCTGAACAGCGGCACGTTCAGCCTCATCACTGATCAAATGTTTGTTGTTTGTACACGAGGCACACAGCATCAAGCCTATCCCCGCCGCACACAGAGCCAATAATTTCATCTTGTTGTTTATTTAGGTTAGCAATTTGTTATTGGCTACGAAGATAAGACTTTTTTCTTATTTTTGACGAAGTTCAAGCTATTATTTAGTATCCGCCGGCTCCGATTGTTGCGATTGATAATATTCCTCCTTCCGCTTGTTGGCCTGCTGCACCAGACTGGTGACGTATACCGTGAAAATGGGGAACATCATCATTCCCAAGGCGGCCAGCACCACCGACAGTATTTTCCCCGTAGGAGTGACGGCATAAATATTGCTCCCTACGGTAGTGACATCCATAAACGCCCACCACAGCGCACTCCAGTAGTCCGTCACCATAGGGTTCAGCATGGTGATGTACGAGGTAAACAGCCCGGACGCCTTGCTGCCCGACAGCCAGCCCACCACGATAGCCAGCGCATACCCTCCCCTCAGCAAAGGGATAAAGCGCAGGAAATAACTGATTTCGGGCGAGAAAGTGATGTGATAGAAATCAATGATATTTAAATAAGGTATAGATACCAGCAGGAAAATAAAATGGCTGGTGAAGTATCTTCCTTTTTCTTTCGAGAGGAAAAACTCCAGCAGGAAATCGAACAGGAAAAACATACATATCCAGAACTGAATCTTCAGATAAGAACCTTGATTCAGGAAAGGGATGTTATGAAAAGTATCTATCGAGATACTTATAACCAGAAAAAGGGACATCAACAGGATGAGTATATGCAAGATCCCGTAAATCCCCCTGCGGGAATAGATGAATGAGGAGAAAGCTGTTTTCATAAACGATACTGATTATATTGTTTTTTCTAGAAACACCCTTCCGGGTACGATTGTTTCATTCCGGATACCTTCCGGGTTAATAAACCTAAACGGATAAACATCATTTCCAGGGAGTTGTTATAAACTCCGTAAACAAAAAACATACATTTTTTAAAACCTAAACTTTATGGCAAACATTAGTAAATCAGTCAAGCTAGGGGTATTTACCCTCGCTATTATGAACGTGACTGCGGTAGTATCCCTGCGCGGGCTGCCTGCTGAAGCCGAATACGGACTGAGTTCGGCATTTTATTATTTATTCGCGGCCATCGTCTTCCTGA
>OHEV01001190.1_pt1 | contig 10920 bp, 5 predicted proteins | sample 1567331 | NCBI WGS metagenome assembly OHEV01 (sample SAMEA3879561, study PRJEB24766) | human gut metagenome | biome: human-associated habitat; feature: feces | place: USA | collected 1985/1987 | reverse complement strand
CTAACCTAATCAAAGTATAAAAATGGATACTTTTTTTCTTTACAATTTTCTTATTTTTACAAACAGTATAAAATATTGCTTCAATAATACCTGAGGCCACAATTATATAGTTTTTTATAATTTGTTTTCTAATAACCATAGTAAGATTATGTGTCGCAAGCTCATGACTTAAAAACTCTAGGTATTGTATTGAGTAGCAAACATCACTTACTACGGAATATTCATCACTAAAAATAAAGTTTTTTCTTAATTTCTCAATAGGAGTAGGGAACCATGTATCATTCATATAAAGCCTTTCATGTATTTGATATATTAACAAATAGTTAACTTTATGGCAAGCAAAAATATTTTAATATAAAAGAAAACCACCTAACTCTAACGCAGATTTAGGTGGAACAAAATTAAACTTGGCAACACTCAACACGGATTATTGAATGTTCCTTTTTTATTTTATGCCAAACTTTCTTGACATATTCATAATGACATGTTTTTTAATATTTGTCAAAAGTCAATTTTCTAATAATCTATTTAGAACATATAACTTTAATAAAGAGCAAAATAAAAAACAACCTTGCAGTTGTTTAATGATTCACCTGGTGCCAAAGGAAGGAATCAAACCCTCAACCTACTGATTACGATTCAGTTGCTCTATCAATTGCGCTACTTCGGCATGGTGTCCCCTTAGGGATTCGAACCCTAGACCCACTGATTAAGAGTCAGTTGCTCTACCAGCTGAGCTAAGGAGACATTAACTGGTTACATCGTTAATTCTAGCATAAAAAATGCTGCTTTTCAATACCTTTTTCAAAAAAAATAGAAGCAGTTGCCCGAAGGCCTGCTTCAAAAAGAATAAAAAGGGGTTGGCTAGTGTGATACTAGCACCAATTCGCCGTTAAGCAAATTGGTAATTTATATACTAATCGAATTTCTTGCTTTTGTCAACACTTTTTTGTATAATTTTGATAGTGATTATTATGAACTTAGAAAGCCTTAAAGGAGTAGGGGACCAAACCCTAAAATTACTAACTAAATTAAACATTTCTACTATCCAAGAACTCCTTGAATACTATCCTTATCGCTATGAATTTATTCATGTTGTAAGACTTCAAGATTGTGTGGAAAATCAAGGTATGGTTAATGCCCAAGTCATTGAAAATCCCAAAGTAATGTTTTTCAAAAAGAACTTAAATCGTCTAACTTTTAGATGTATGTGCGACGGCAAAATCATAAACGTTACTATTTTTAATCGTAGTTTTTTAAAAAACAAATTAATACCTGCTAAACTAATAACCTTAGTAGGAAAATATAACCCTAAAACTAACACCTTCACCGCTAGTGATATTAAACTTAACATGGTAACCACAAACTCTATCGAAGCCATATATCACCTTGTATCAGGTATAACCAATAAACAAATAAATACCATAATAACAAATGCCCTTACTAGTCCCTTTGACTTAGACGATTATATTCCTAATTATTTAAATGAAAAATATCAACTAATGCCCAAAGAAGAAGCCGTAAGACAAATTCATATGCCTACCAATGCTACCTTAATCAAAAAAGCTAAACTAAAATTAATCTACGAAGAATTCTTTATCTTTATGTTTAAAATGAATTACTTAAAAAGAGAACGTGAACTTCATAATCAAGGTATTAAAAGATGGTTAACTAAAGAAGATTTAGAAAATATAATTAATAGCCTGCCATTTACTTTAACTAAAGATCAGCTATCTACTATAAATGATATTTATAATGATTTTATCTCCCCAAAAAGAATGAACCGTTTAGTTCTAGGAGACGTTGGTAGTGGTAAAACTATTGTCAGCATTGTTGCCATGGCTTTAAATAAACTCTCTAACTATCAATCAGCCTTAATGGCCCCAACCGAAGTACTAGCGCTGCAACATTATGAAACAATCAAAAAAATCTTACCCCAAGTTAATGTCGGTTGCTTAGTAGGAAGTATGACTAAAACGGCTAAGAAAAAAACTATCCAAGGTTTAATGGACGGTACTATTGATATCCTAGTCGGTACCCATGCCATTCTAAGTGAGAACGTAACCTTTAAAAATCTAGGTCTTGTTATTACCGACGAACAACATCGTTTTGGTGTTAATCAACGTAATATCATTCAAAATAAAGGTACCATGGTTGACGTTATCTACATGAGTGCCACCCCAATTCCTAGAACTTACGCTCTAGCATTATATGGTGATATGGATTTATCCATGATAAAAACTAAACCTAGCGGTCGTAAAGAAATTATTACCAAAGTAGTGGCCGAAAAAAATATTAAAGAGGTTCTAGAAAGTGCTTGGCAAGAACTAAAAAATGGCCACCAAATTTACTGCATTGCCCCTCTAATTCAAAACGAAGACGAAGAATCTAATTTAAATGATATCTATAAATTAGAAGAAAACTTTAATAAAGCCTTTAACAACAAAGTACCTATTGGCATTCTTCATGGTAAAATGAAAAAAAATGAAAAAAATGAAGTTATGGCATCTTATGCTAGTGGCAAATATCGTATTCTAATTAGTACAACAGTCATTGAAGTAGGAGTCGATGTTAAAAATTCGACTATGATAATTATTTATAATGCTGAACGTTTTGGCCTTGCTACTTTACACCAGCTCCGTGGCCGAGTAGGGCGTAACGACATCCAAAGCTATTGTTATTTAATTGCTAATGCCGATATTCCCCGTCTTCAAGTACTAGAGTCTTCTAACGACGGTTTCTATATAAGTGAAAAAGACTTTGAACTACGTGGCGAAGGTGATTTATTTGGTATCAAACAATCAGGAGATATGAAATTTAAACTAGGTGATATTAATCGTGATAAAAAAATTCTTCTTCAATGTAAGAATGATTCTTATGAGTACTTAGAAAACTTTGATAATAATCCTTTATATTTACGTATCATTGACGATATAAAGTTTCATAATTAAAAAGCGTCTTGTTAAGTCGAGACGTTTTTCTTAATATACAAAAAAACGGAGCCTTAAGGCTCCACAGGGGGTTTTGGTTTTTGATTGTATAAATTCACTCTGTAAAATCGTAAAATATACAACCGGCATGACTTATATCATCATGCTATATTCAGTTTATAATGAATTTGTAAATTTGTCAATTGCCTTTTTTACAATTTTAAAATTATTTTACATAGTTGAATTTTCTATTTTCTATTATATGCCTAAAATAAAGCCAAAACCCCAGTTGTCAACACTTTGTCAATACATCAAAACCCCAAGAAAGCCTTAACAAATCATTTACACCCGCAAATTAAATCTAGCTATACATTATATTAAGTTGTATAATATAAGCACTAGGAGACTTTGTATGAAAATAAATTTAAAAAGTTGGCTTTCCGTTTTAGTCCTTGTTGTCTTAAGCGTTTATTTAAAAAACTATCTAACCAATCACCACTTAGTTTTATCTAATCTTTCTAAAACTATTATTTTAGTGGTGTTAATTTTTCTTGTTATCCTAAACACAATAAAATACACCAAGTACGATAAACCTAAAATCAACATCTTAAGTATTTTAAAAATCATTTTATTACTAACTATTATCCTTATTCTTAATGCATTTCCAGAGGAACCTATCGAAGGCAATTATCTTAAAATAACTGATTACTTAAAAAATACGGAAAACTTCTATGAAACTAACTACTTTTATCGCAACTACTATCCAGCTTATATCAAATATTATAACAACACGGTAGCGGAAGACAACTATATCTATACAACTTATTATGATGTTATCGGTAACCCAACTAAGACCATTAACGAAAAAACGCAAGAACGAATTTCTACTATCAAAAAACGTCGAGTAAAAATGAACTTGCCGGAAGTTATCTATACTACTAATGTTGATAACACTGAATATCGTATCGTTAGAACAGATTACATTCTAGGTCAAAGACAAATCGTTAAAGTTCAAAAACTAATTAATAAAACTTTTAAAGATGTTACTAACTCTGTTACTATAAATAACTCGGCATCCTTTAAATTCTTAACTAAAGATTTAGGTTACATCAATAACGATTCTAACACCAAACCTTTAAAAATAATTACTAGCGATACCAAAGATATAGTTGATGCTAAAATCAACTTAGATAAAAACATTCTAAAATCATTAAACATCTTAGATTTTCCAACTAAGCAAGATAATATCTATATCATGAATGTCTCAGTTTATGAGAGTAGCCAAATAAAAGAATTAACCTTAGAAAGTGAGGATGGTATAACATGGAACCAACAACAATCAAACGAGTAGAACTTTTAGCGCCCGCTGGCGATATCGCCTCTCTTCGTGCTGCCATTGAAGCCGGCTGTGATGCCGTATATTTAGGTGGTAAACAATTCGGGGCTCGTGCATACTCCAATAATTTTACCCGTGAAGACCTAGCCGAAGCTATAAAACTATGTCATTTATATGGCGTTAAAGTCTATGTAACTTGCAACACTATAATATATGAAAACGAAGTATCAAGTTTTTTAGACTATGTTAGATTTTTACATCAAAATAATGTCGATGCTATCCTTATTCAAGACTTAGGCATGCTTGATTTAGTTCGTAAAAAATTTCCTAACTTAGAAATCCATTCTTCAACCCAAATGCATATCCATAATTTAGACGACGTTAAGCTAATGGAGATGCTTGGCGTTAAAAGAGTAGTCCTAGCTCGTGAAACTTCTATCGATACCATTAAAGATATCAAAGCCCATTCTAATATTGACTTAGAAATCTTTGTTCATGGTTCTTTGTGCATTTCTTACTCGGGCGAATGCCTTATGTCCAGTCTAATTGGTGGTCGCAGTGGCAACCGTGGCATGTGCGCTGGAACTTGTCGTCTCCCATACAATGTTTTATCCAATCATAAAATAATTAATAAAAACGAACCATATCCTTTATCTACTAAAGACCTAAACTCTCTAGAAAACTTAAAAGAACTTCTAGATACTGGTATATCTTCCCTTAAAATCGAAGGCCGTATGAAATCAAGCGACTACGTCTACTGTGTTGTCAAACTATATCGCCAAGCTATAGACAGTTACTATAAATATGGTAAAGTAATTATTAACGAATCTCTTCTTCATGACTTAAAAATAATCTTTAATCGTGGTTATACAAATGGCTTTCTCTTTAATACTGATATTCATGATTTTATCAATGGCCAAAGACCTAACCATGAAGGTATTGAAGTAGGAACCATTCTAGCTTGTAAAAAGAAAATTGCCACTATAAAACTAAGCGATACTATCCACATTGGCGATGGTCTAAGAATACTAGGTGAACCTGACCAAGGTTTAATCGTTAATGACTTTTATATCGATAACAAACTAAGAAAAGAAGCTGGTAAAGGTGATATCATAACCATCAAAGTCCATGAAGCCGTAAAACCAGATAGTAAAGTCTTATTAACTAATTCGCAATTTATTCACAATAATATTGAAGAAACTTTAAAATTAAACCCTAGGAAAGTGCCAATCTCTTTCAAATTAACAGCTAAACTAGGCCAGCCATTAGCATTAGAAGCAAACGATACTAAAAATAAAATTATTCTAGAGGGTAATATCGTTGAACCAGCTAGCAAACTACCAACTTCTAAAGAAACTTTAACTGAAAAACTATCCAAAGTCGGCAATACCATTTATAAACCAGAAACCATAACCATAGAATGCGACAACAATATCTTTATTCCTTTAAAAAATCTCAACGAACTACGTCGCCAAGCTCTAGAACAACTAAATGAAAAACGTTTATATCAAATACCATTTAAAGAAGAAGAATATAGTATTGAAGTACCTGACTTTGAACAAACCAAACTAAAAACTTGCTTAGTAAACTCCCAAGAACAATATAATCAAGTTAAAAATGAGTCTTATGATATCATATATAGTTCACTAGATATTCCTAATACAATTAGAAAATACCCTAAAGTTATGAACAATTATCCTGATAATCTAACCAAAATACTAGCCGGGGAAGTAGGGGTATTTAATAAATATCATAGTAATATTGATACTGACTATTCCTTAAATGTTGTCAATTCTTATACTGTGGCATTTCTTCATAGTCTAGGTGCTAACAAGATAACCCTTTCTTATGAACTTAACGAAACCCAAATTACAGAACTTATATCTAACTATCACCAACGATATCATAAACATCCTAACTTAGAAGTAATCGTCTATGGCTATCCTGAAATAATGATATCTAAGTTTAGCTTAAATAAATACTATAATAATGCAGACTTAAAATTAGAAGATAGATACCACAACCTCTATAGGATAGAAACCACTAATGATTTAATGACAATCTATCATTGCAAACTATTAGATAATAGAAATATTGACTACTATAAACTAGGAATCAATTCAACCCGTATAAATCTCTAAGTAAGTTATAACTTTTTAACTTATGAATTTATATGCGAAAACACGATATTTTACCAATTGGTTATACTAAATACCAGCGTTTTAATAATTATAAAAATTACCAAAAGTTTTTTAAAAAACAACAAATGTGTTGTATGACCTAAAATGTCATAATAAGTATCAAAATTTGGAGTTGAAATATATCTTAACAATGTAGTATAATTAAAATAGCATAGGCGTATAGCCGAATAGTTATGAAGTAGGATGGTATTATATGAATAAAAAATTAAAAATTACATTAGCATCTGTTGGCATACTTTTAACCCTTTGTATTTGTATAGGAATAAGTTATGCATATTGGTTAACAACAAAAACTCAAACCGATACCAACGTTGCTAGGGCTAACTGTTTTGATACCCAATTTATCGAAAACAGTAGTGCAATTAACTTGGAAAAACAATTTCCTATAACAGATGAACAGGGAGAAGCCTTAAAACCTTATTCATTCACAATTAAGAATACTTGTACATATTCAGCAAATTATCAAATTAATTTAGAGACTATAGCAAGTACCTTAAAATTAAAAAATCTTCGTGTTAAAATAGGCACTAAAGATTCTGACCTTTTATCAAATTATCCTGATGCTAGTGCTTCTAAAGTTATAAGTGATGCTACTGATGCCAGAAGATTAGCAGTTGGTACTCTTGATACAGGCGACTCAATGACTTATGAATTAAGAGTATGGTTAGATAAAGATACAACCTTAGACGATATCAATAATACAGCTGATGCCGATAATAGTTGGCAAGGAAAAATCACTGTTACAACAACACTTGCTACCGATATCACAAACTTTGATGATGGTGTTATTGCATCTTATCCTAAATTATATCAAGGTTTAATTCCTGTTCGTTATGACGATTCAGGCAATGCCTTAGTAGCATCTTCTACTGAAGAATGGTTCAACTATGGCAAACATAAATGGGCTAATGCCGTTTTAGTAGATTGCAGTGACAATACAATTAAAAATAAATACTTTAATAGTGATATGCAACTACGTGAAGACGCTGTAGGTAAGACTATTTCGATGGATGAAATATTACAGATGTACGTTTGGATACCAAGATATCGTTATAAATTATTTAATGCTGAAAATGGTACAGCTAGTGAACAAGCTGTTGAAATAGAATTTGAAAAAGCCAGTGCTGATAAATCTACTGGTACTAAAAATGGTGAATGGTTAACCCATCCAGCCTTTACCTTTGGCAATACGGAATTACCAGGTTTCTGGGCTGCTAAATTTGAAGCTTCAGGTTCTACTGATAACTATCAAATTAAACCTAATCAAAAATCTTTAACGAGTATCAACTTAGCTACAATGTATAATACATCAAGAAGTACTATTTTAAATGCTTCAAAATATGGTTTAAATAATAACGTAGATACTCATATGATGAAAAATATGGAGTGGGGTGCTATTGCCTTGTTAACAAACTCAATTTATGGACGTTATAATGATGCCTCAACTTGTATTGCATCTGGTTGTGAAGTATGGATAAATAATATTAATACTGGTTATGGTAGTGGTACTGCGGTTGATGGTCAACCACAGTGGGGTCCATCAATTACTGGATGTGCAGGATCATCAACCAGTGCTGGTGTTTCAAATTCTCAAACTGCATGTGCTTCTGGATATAATTGGAAAACTAAGGGCGTAAATGCCTCAACTACGGGAAATCAATATGGTATCTATGATATGTCCGGTGGAGCCTGGGAATACGTAATGGGTGTTCAAAAAGATGCTAATGGCAATGTCCAAGTTGGTTCTTCAGGATTTAGTACTTCAAGTCTTCCTGATAGTAAGTACTATGACTTATATGATTACCAAGCAGAGGATGGCGTAGGTTATACTAGATATCATCTAGGAGACGCAACTAGAGAGGTTCTAAAGAATACTTCTAGTCAAGGAGGTAATGCTTGGTGGAGTGATTATTCTTATAATATATACAGCTCTAACCCTTGGGTAGGTCGTGGTGGCAATTTTAACCACGGTACTACTGCCGGCGTGTTCGCCTTCGCTCGTATCAGTGGTTGGGGCAATGCCGATCGTTCGTTCCGCTCCGTGCTTTCTGCCGGGTAGTTGCGAAGCAACACTCCAAATTTGACAAACTAAAAGCAAAAGAATATGCAAAAGAGCAAGCATATTCTTTTTTTGTGAGAGCCTCCTCACGCTGTACTCAAGGGCGTGAGGAGGCAGCACTTGGTGCTAAAAAAACTTTGATCTTGTATAAGGCCTTGTATAATATGGTGGCTCTTCTCAAAGTTAGTTGATATGTGTGAAAATATGGTATATTATCTATAAAGGATATGGTAATGTTATGAGTATAGAGGACTTAATTTAAGAATTAGATAGCAATTTAATAGTTGATGAATAGAAAAAAAGAAAATTGCAGACCTTGTCAAGATGATGTATGAAGATACTATGGAGTGAGAAAAAAGAGGATATGTCGGCTGTAGCCGACCGCAACCTTGAATTAAAGCCATATATAAATTGTAAAATAGAAAGTCATAAATATTTCAAAGTTAAAAAGTCATAACTTTGAGTGTTTATGGCTTTTTTGATGTTAATACTTGGGTTCAATAAAATCTAGTGTGAAGTAAAAGTGACTAAAAACTAATGCTTAATTTTAAAAAACAATAAAATTTGGTGTGAAGTTAAGCGAAAAAGCAATAAAATCTACGGAAATGAGTAAAGTGTTTAATGCTAAAGTTTCAGTAATGAATGGGGCTACTAAATCTAATACTTCTAATTAGGAATTCTTATTTTAAGAGTTCTTTTTTAATTTTTAACTTGTTAAGGTTTAGGAGGAATAGGCTTTTTTTTAAAAAATTTTATTTCCAAGCATGATAATTTGTGGTATTATGATATTGCAAGTATATGACATCATAAGCCATGCGTATTAATAAAATTATTTACTTTGGTAATACTATAAGAAAGTGAGGAAAAGTTTATGAGAAAATCTTATAAAATAATATTAATTGTTATATCAATACTTCTTATTGGAAGTATTATTATTGGTACTAGTTACTCAATGTGGGTTAAAACAGCTGTACAAAAAGAAAAAAATATTGTTAATTCTTCTTGTTTCGATATTGAATTTACGGAGTCTTCTAGTATTAACTTAGCAAGCGCTATTCCTATTAGTGACGAGGCCGGTTTAAAGAAAAAGCCTTATACTTTTACTTTAAAAAATACTTGTAATATGAACTCTAAAGTTACTATTGCATTAGATGTATTAAGTACTTCTACTATGAGTAGCAGTGCGATTAAGACTAGTTTAACTAAGGGTAATAAGAGTGGTACACCTACGTTATTAACTTCTTTAGATAAGAAGGCTGATGTTGATATAAGTGGCGCTAAGGAAGCTTATATTTTAGGCACTGATATAATTGGGGCGAATAAATCTAAGTCTTATTCCCTATATTTATGGATGGATGAAGCTGTTACTGTAGCAGAGGCTTCTAAGTCTTTTAGTTCTAAGGTTGTTATTGTTAATACAGCTACGGAAGAAGAGCCATCATTAACGTTGTCAGAAAAAGTTACTGATTTAGCTGCAACTGATACCACAAATTTTGCAACAGACGATCCGGGTAATAACATAAGATATATTGGCAAAAATCCAAATAATTATGTATATTTCAATTGTAGTGATTACTCAAATCAAAGTGATAGTACATGTGAAAAGTGGAGAATCATTGGTGTATTCAAGAACATGACTAAAGAAGATGGCTCTCAAGCAGACTTAGTCAAGATTATTAGAGATGATAGTTTGGGAAGTATTGTTTGGGATAGAAATGCAAATGATTGGTCAAAAGCAAGTTTACAAAAAACATTAAATGGTGAATATTATAATGGAACATATAAAACAGGAGCATTAAAAAATGATACAACAAGAAATGCCATCGAAAGTGTTGTATGGAACTTGGGTGGAAGTAGTACATATAATGACGTAACTGCTAGTATGTTTTATGAAAGAGAAAGAGGAACAACAGTATATAGTGGAAGACCAACAACCTTGCCAGGAAAAATTGGGTTAATGTACCCAAGTGATTACGGATATGCTACATCTGGTGGTTCAACAAAAGATAGAGCAACCTGTTTAGCAAAAGAATTGTATAACTGGGATGGTGTTAGTGACTGTTACAATAATGATTATTTATTTAAATCGGCTTACACTCAGTGGACATTAGCGCCTAACTCGTCTAACTCCTACAATGCGTTTCGTGTGAACTCGATGGGCTATGTCAACGGCAACTACCACAGCGTCAACGACCCTAGTGCGGTTCGTCCTGCGGCTTATCTAAAGTCTAGTATCTCAATAACAGATGTAGGAACAGGGACAGCTGAATCTCCATTTCAACTAAAAGTAGGGTAGTCCTAAGCACCGCTACCTCGGCAGTGTGAGGCTGTAGCCGACCGCGACCTTGTCAAGTCTGGTGTGTAAATTTTTATATATTTTTTAAATTTTCAAAG
>OHEV01001171.1_pt1 | contig 11078 bp, 8 predicted proteins | sample 1567331 | NCBI WGS metagenome assembly OHEV01 (sample SAMEA3879561, study PRJEB24766) | human gut metagenome | biome: human-associated habitat; feature: feces | place: USA | collected 1985/1987 | reverse complement strand
ACTCGTCCTTTATGGTTTTTAGATTCGCAAGCTGCTCATCACTGATTTTCTTACAGGCTATTTTGGCTGCAAGCTCATCGAGAGCCTCTCTCACTTCAAGCACATCCTCCATATCCTTGAGAGTCATCTTGGCAACCTCTGCGCCCTTTCTCGGCATTGTGACTGCAAGCCCCTCCTGCTCAAGCATTCTGATTGCTTCACGTATAGGTGTACGGCTGACTCCAAGCTTTGACGCAAGCTGCAACTCCATAAGTCTCTCTCCCGGCTTGAGCTCACCCTTTAAAATTGCCTCACGAAGTGTATTAAACACCACATCACGCAGTGGCAGATATGCATCCATATTTAAAGTTAAATTATCAGTCATCAAACTTCTCCTATCTCTTGTATTATCATTCTCACATATAAGAAAAAAGCAACTATAAAGCACCCGCTGTGCTATCCGGATATCACGTTATTTGCGATTATTGTATACAGATGTCAGATACACCTGTCTGGCAAGATGTGAACTTCTCATGGCTTTGTACGCTTTCTTTGCAGTATCTTCATCGTCAAACAGACCAAAAACCGTCGGACCACTACCGCTCATCATGGCTCCTACCGCGCCATTTGAAAGCATATGCTTCTTTATCTCATCTATCACCGGATAATTTGGTATGGTCACAGTCTCTAAGACATTTCCCATATGCGCTGCGATATCATGCAGATTCTTAGCCTTTATATCATCTATCAGGCGGTCTATATCCGGATGAATAGTCGTATCATCAAGCTTCAGATTCTGATACACAAACTTTGTGGATACCGAGATTGACGGCTTTGCAATAAGCACCGGACACTTTACCATTGGAGGAAGAGGACTAAGCGCCTCTCCTATGCCCTCGGCCAGCGCCGTACCTCTCATAATACAGTATGGTACATCCGCACCTATCTGCACACCTCTTTCCATAAGCTGTCTCTTTGTCAGTCCCAGTGAAAAAAGCCTGTTTACACCTATAAGCATGGCTGCCGCATCAGTACTGCCCCCCGCCATCCCTGCTGCAACAGGAATACGCTTGTCCAGCTTCACTGATACACCGTCAGTTATAGAAAACTCATCCATCAGAAGCTTTGCAGCCTTATATATGAGATTGTTCTCGTTTACAGGGAGAAAAGACAGATTGGTCTGTATCTGTATGCCGGGCTCCTGTGTCCTTTTGATATCGAGCCTGTCATACAGCTGAATGGTCTGCATAATCATGCGGACCTCATGATATCCGTCCTCTCTGCGCCTCACCACATCCAGCCCCAGGTTAATCTTGGCTAATGCTTTTAATGAAATATCGTTATTACTACCCATATTGTATTACCTCTGTTTTTTGTATACAAGGATTATAACACACCCTGCCAAAAAGAGCAAATTTAAATATTCTCATTTAATTGTTAATTTTTACATCTCATCAGTCAAATTAACCTAAAAAGGGACTGCACGTTGCGCGCAGTCCCTCTAATATATCATATTCTGTTTTTAGCCCGGTCTTGGTACAATTGTGTATCGGCTGTTTTGTATCTGTTTCTTATAGCCCTTGCCGTTATTTTTTCAATTTTCTTCCAAATATAAATGTCGAAAAATATATTACCGATGCAATAATCACTATCATCGGACCTGTTGCCACATTGGTGTAGTATGACACTGCGAGGCCGACTATACCGGAAAATACTGAAAATATCACTGAAAAGAAATGATACTCACGCATATTTTCCGAAATATTCCTTGATGAAGCCGCTGGTAATATAAGCAGAGCATTTATTATAAGTATACCTATCCACTTGATGGATAGCATAACTATGAGTGCTACAAGCACCGCAAACAGATTATCCAGAAGACGCACATGGATGCCCTTGCTTTTTGCCACGCTTCTGTGTATACATATGGCGTTAAGCTTATTGAAGCAAAACACCCAGAACACTATCGTGACCACAAAAATCACAATTAAATAAACTATCTCAGTCTTTGTGATGCTTAGCACATCGCCCACCAGTATACTTGAGTATTTGCTGAAATTGCCACCCTTTGACAGTATCGCAAGACCTATCGCCACAGAGCACGATGAAAATACCGATATAATGGTATCTGTCGATGCAGTGTTCAGACTGCCTATCTTATTTAAAAGAAGTGCAAACACTATCGCAAATATCACCATGGCAAGCGAGGTGTCTGCCATGCCGCATACCACTCCGACAGCGATTCCGGTAAGTGCTGAATGTCCGAGTGCATCTGAAAAGTATGCCATCTTTTTGTTTACAATCATGGTTCCCATTATGCCAAAAAGCGGTGTGATGATGAGCACAGCAATAAGGGCATTTCTCATGAAATCATATTGAAGCCAGGAGGTTATATTCATTTGTGCTCCTCCTCTCTCACCCAGGATTCCTCTCCTGTGTAAAAAATTCTCTCAAATTCCTTGCTCTCGAAGACTTCCTTCACAGTTCCCTGCTTTGCAACGGTCTTATCAAGCAGTACAACATGGTCTGCGTACTTTGCCACATAGTCCAAATCGTGCGATATCAGTATGATTGCAAGGTCATAGTGAGTCTTTAAATAATCCATGGTCTTATAGAAAAGCTCCATGCCGTTTTGGTCTATTCCGGACACCGGCTCATCCAACAGCAGCAGGTTCGGCTCGTCCATGATTGCCATGGAAAGAAGCACTCTCTGCAGCTGTCCTCCAGAGAGGTTGCACACCTGCTTGTCGATGAGCTCCTCAGCCTCAAATACCTCGAGTGTCTCCCTTATCTTTGCCTCTATCTTTTTGCTCTTTGGCAGAAAAACAGGATAATTGTACTGATAGCTTGCTATGAGGTCATACACGCTGACCGGTGTATTTTTCTCGATATTGACAGACTGCGGCACATAGCCGATTTTAAGCTTAGCCATATGTCCGTCCTTAGTATCCTTGAACTCAATCGTACCGGTGTGAGGTATCTCGCCGAGTATCGCCTTTATGAGTGTAGATTTTCCGGCACCGTTCTGGCCTATTATGACATTGAAAGAGCCGCAATGTATGTGCATATTTACATCCTCAAGCACTGTCTGCTCTCCAAAGCTCACTCCAAGGTTATTTATTTTTATGCAATGAAAGCCACATGGCTGTATTATTTTCCGCATATTTTCTCCAATTTTATTTAGTAAATGCCTCTTTGATAAGCTCTATATTGTGCTCCATACCATCAAGATAGCTGTCCTTGTCGTACTCTCCCCTGTTGAGAGGGTCGATATAAATCACATGCACATCTGTCTCACGCGATACGGTATCTCCCATGCTCTTTCCGTAGAGCTCCTCAGCGAGTATTACCGACACTCCGTCATCCTTTATGGCACCTATTACCTGCTTTATCTCACCTGCGCTGACTGAGCGCTCCTCGTCAAGGTCTAACAGATAGCATGCATTCATGGAAAAATCATCAGCTACATACGCATAGGCCTCATGGAATATGATGATATTCTGTCCATTGGTAAAACTCTTTAGGCTATTTATCTTTTCTTCAAGCACTGCAAGCTTTGCATCATATGCTTTTGCATTTGCATAATATTCATCAGCATGCTTTGCATCCTTTTCGGCAAGCCGGGATGCGATTGTCTGAACCATGGTGCGGTAACGCGGCACGCTCATCCATGCATGGGCATTCTCATCACCATGGTCATGATCGTGCGCGCTATCTGATTCTGCGTCTGCTTCGTGGTCATGGTCGTGGTCACTGTCCGATTCTGTGTCTGCGTCGTGATCATGGTCGTGGTCACTGTCTGCATCATCCTCAGAAAGAAGTGCCACATCCTCACAGGCCTCAACCACATCAAGCTTCGGATACGCCTTTGCTACATCTGACATAAACGACTCTATACCGCCTCCGTTTATTACAAAAACATCGGCTGTGGATAAAAGCTTCATATCCTCCGGTGTGAGCTGGAAATCGTGCAGACAACCGGTCTGTGGCTCGCTTAGATTTTCAAGTCTAACGCCTTCCACTCCGTCTACTATATTTAAAGCTGCAATATACATTGGATAGAAGGATGTCACGACTGTAAGCATATCATCAGCTTCGTCAGTATTTTTTTCACTGTCCGAAGTATCTGACATTTCACCGGCAGCTCCTGTTTTACCTGCTGTGTGTTCATATGCCATTACCGCAAGCGTACACACTATCAATATACACAAAAACATAATGCCTACAAATTTGCATTTATTCTTCATATATTAAATATTCGCCTTTCTTTCTATAGCTTTATTTCTATCACTCTATTTCGACTTTATTTCTTTTTATGATTATTAACGCTTTTTTTGCTCTTGGCCTTATCTCTGCGTTCTTTAGTCTTTTTGGCAACCGGCTTTCCGGTCTTCTTCCAGCGCTCCTTTTTGTGTGGCTGGGATGCAGCGGCTCTTTTTGCCGCTGATTTTGCCTCGCGCTTTGCTTCTTCCTCCTGCTTCATGGCTAGAAGTGTCTCCTCGTCAAACACGAGTGAATCTATGAGATTCCAGATTTCGTCCCTGCCTTCCTTTGACATGGACGAAAACGGTATAACTACCGTGCCCGGCTTCACATGAAGCACATCCTTGATAGTCTTTATGTGTGCGGCAATCTGGCTTTTTTTCAATTTATCAGATTTGGTTGCAATGATGATCGGTGCAAAGCCCTGGTTTACCATCCAGTCATACATCATGATATCATTGTCCGATGGCTCATGCCTTATATCTATTAAAAGAAACACTGCCTGAAGCTTTTTTGAGGTGTGAAGATAGTTTTCTATCATCTGTCCCCATTTAGCTTTTATCTCGATATTGGCATTGGCATAGCCATAGCCCGGCAGATCGACCAGATACATGGCGTCATTGACGTTATAAAAATTGATGGTCTGTGTCTTGCCGGGCTGTGAAGAGATCCTGGCAAGTGACTTTCTGTTCATGAGTGCGTTGATCAGTGACGACTTGCCTACATTTGACTTGCCGGCAAATGCCACCTCATTATACTCATTGTCAGGGATTGTGCTTGTAATTCCGCAAACTGTCTCTAAATTAACACTTTTAATTACCATAATCTCTTCCTCATTCTTATTTTACAAATGCTATCTTCTCCACCTGTGAAAATCTCTCCACCGGCACGATTTCCATGCCGTCTGTTATTTCTTTTGAAATCTCCTCCAGGTCCTTTTCATTATCCTTTGGAATACATACTGTTTTTATTCCGATTACTTTGGCTGCAAGCAGCTTTTCCTTGAGTCCTCCTATCGGAAGCACCCTGCCGCGCAGCGTTATCTCGCCTGTCATGGCTACATCTGCCTTGACAGCTCTGTCTGTAATGGCTGAGAGCATGGCTGTCGCCATAGTGATACCTGCAGATGGTCCGTCCTTTGGCACTGCGCCCTCCGGGATATGTATATGGATATCATGCTTCGTGTAAAACTCTGCATCAATGCCATATCCTTCGCTTATTGAGCGCACATAGCTAAGTGCCGCCTGTGCCGACTCCTTCATCACGTCGCCAAGCTTACCGGTGAGCACGAGCTCACCCTTGCCCGGCAGCACATTCACCTCAACCTCGAGTGTGACTCCGCCCACGCTGGTCCATGCCAGGCCTCTAACGATTCCAACCTCAGCGTGATCATTTTTCTTCTCCGGACTGTACTTCGGATTGCCCAGATACGTCTTAAGATTGGTCTTTGTAACCTTTACAGCAGCTTCGCTGTCCTTAAAGATTTCCCTGGCCGCCTTGCGGCACAGCTTGCCGATAGTCCTCTCAAGGCTTCTGACTCCGGCCTCTCTGGTGTACAGCCTGATGATATCCTTTAGGGCAGAGTCTGTTATCGTAAGCTGTTCCTTTTTAATTCCGTTTTTGCTCTTTTGCTTCTCAACCAGGTGTTCCTTTGCTATGTGAAACTTCTCATTTTCAGTGTAACTTGACACCTCAATAAGCTCCATCCTGTCAAGAAGCGGCTTTGGAATGCCTGAAACCTCATTTGCCGTTGCAATAAAAAGCACCTCCGACAAATCCACAGGCATCTCGATGTAATGATCCCTGAATTTGCAGTTCTGCTCACTGTCAAGCACCTCGAGAAGAGCGGCTGATGTGTCACCCTTGTAGTCACTTGACACCTTATCTATCTCATCCAACAGCATGAGAGGATTTGAAACGCCTGCCTGTCTTAAGCCATTTACTATACGGCCCGGCATGGCGCCGATATATGTCTTTCTGTGTCCACGGATTTCTGCCTCATCGCGCACACCACCAAGAGAAATACGCACATATTTCTTCTCCAGTGCAGACGCAATTGAACGGGCTATGCTTGTCTTTCCTGTTCCCGGAGGACCTACAAGACAAATTATAGGACTCTCTCCCTTGCTTGTCAGATTTCTGACTGCCAGAAACTCAAGTATTCTCTCCTTAACATCCTTTAATCCGTAGTGATCATCATCGAGCACCTGTGCTGCATGGTCAAGATCCTTGTTGTCCACAGACATCTTGTTCCACGGAAGCTCAAGTACAGTCTCTATATAGCCTCTCTCAACTGTGCTCTCTGATGAGCTGCTGCTCATATTTCTAAAGCGCTTTATCTCTTTTTTCGTCTTTTCCTTTACGTAGTCAGGCGCATCTAACTCAGATAGCTTTTTCTCATATTCATCAGCCTCCGAGTCAGCATTCTCGCCCAGCTCCTCACGTATCACACCAAGCTGTTCACGAAGCACATACTCCTTCTGATGCTTGTCCACACGAACCTTTACTTTTTTCTGAAGCTCATTCTTTATGGAAATAACCTCCACCTGGGAGAGAAGTAATGATACTATAACCTGATATCTGTCATTGATATCCTCTGCCTCAAGCACCTGCTGCTTAAGCTCATATGACACCGGCAGATTGTTGGTTACATAATCAATGAGCTTTTCAAGATCCTCATACTGATCTATCTGTCTGATAAGCTCCTTGCTGATTTTGCCGACGACTGCCGCATATCTGTGAAAAGCCTCTCTGACTCCGAGAAGCATGGCTTCCCTGAGATCCTCCGGCAGGCTGTCTGCATTACTATCACAATAACAGATTTCTGCCTCAAGGTACTTCTCATTATCGGTAAAGCCAAGCAATGCTGCCCGGCTTATTCCATCTACAAGTATTCTCACAACATCATTCTGTAATCTGACAACCTGCTTTATATCAGCAACAATACCCATCTGATAGAGGTCTTCCTGAGTCGGGTCCTCACTGTCCACATTCCTTTGTGTGACAAGATAAATCTTTTGATCCTGCTCCATAGCCTCCTCGACAGCACGAAGAGAGCGCTCTCTGCTGATGTCGAAATGGGCAATCATCCCCGGCAGAATAGTAAGCCCTCTCAGCGCTACTGCAGGCATATTCATAATCTGTTCTTCCACTTATATCTCCTGTATTATTGCACAGCCATGCATAACAAACCGCTGTGCAATTTATATTATCCGATGCTGTATCTTTTGTAAAATACCGCCATGTACTTACGATGCCTCTTTTTCCTCGATATATGCCTCAGGCACGCAATCACCATCAAGCTTTAAGTTATCCTCAACGATATCCTTGTCTATTACACATCTGCTGATGCTCTTGTCTGATGGTATACGATACATAAGGTCAAGCATAACAGCCTCCATGATGGCACGAAGTCCTCTGGCTCCTGTCTTTCTCTCAAGTGCCTTGTCAGCGATGGCATTTACTGCATCGTCTGTGAACTCAAGACCTACTCCGTCAAGCTCAAAAAGCTTGGTGTACTGCTTGATAAGCGAGTTCTTAGGCTCCTTAAGTATACGGATAAGTGCATCCCTGTCGAGTGCCTCGAGAGAAACGGTAATAGGTACACGTCCGATAAACTCAGGAATCAATCCAAACTTTACAAAATCCTGTGGAAGTGCATGCTTGAACGCCTCTCCTACATTGAGCTCTGTCTTTGACTTTACATCTGAATTGAAGCCTATAGATGATGTATCCATACGGCTGTCGATAATTTTTTCCAGACCATCAAATGCTCCACCGCATATAAAAAGTATATTAGTAGTATCAATAGGAATAAGCTCCTGCTGCGGATGCTTTCTTCCGCCCTGTGGCGGTACAGATGCCTCTGTGCCCTCAAGAATCTTTAAAAGAGCCTGCTGTACACCCTCGCCTGACACATCTCTGGTGATTGAGACATTCTCTGATTTCTTTGTAATTTTATCTATCTCATCTATATAAATGATACCATGCTCTGCACGCTCGATATCATAATCTGCCGCCTGAATAAGCTTTAATAGGATATTCTCCACATCCTCACCTACGTATCCTGCCTCTGTAAGTGTTGTAGCATCAGCGATAGCAAATGGAACATTTATCACTCTGGCAAGTGTCTGCGCAAGAAGTGTCTTTCCTGAGCCTGTAGGTCCAAGCATGAGAATATTACTCTTCTGAAGCTCTACATCTGATGTATCACCTGCCAGTACTCTCTTATAGTGATTGTAAACAGCAACCGAAAGCACCTTCTTTGCCTGGTCCTGTCCTATTACATAATCGTCCAAAAACGCCTTAAGCTCCTCCGGAGTAACAAGATTTATATCATCCTTAGCGCTGCTTTTGTCCTCATGGCCCTCTACGCCTTCTTCCTCAAGAATCTCGGCACATATATCTATACACTCATCGCAGATAAAAGCTCCATTAGGTCCGGAAATCAAACGATTTACCTGGTCCTGTGTCTTACCGCAAAATGAGCAGCGAATCTTTCCGTCGTTTTTTCCTGCCATTATTAACTCCTTTTATTGCATGAGGGCATCCCATATGGGGTACCCTCTTAAATTCATCTAACTTCTGATTATCTGTTTGTTATTACACTGTCTATGAGACCATACTCTGCGGCTTCCTGTGCTGACATATAGTTGTCTCGCTCTGTATCAGCTGCAATTGTCTCGTATGGCTTGCCTGTATTGGCTGCTAAAATTTCGTTTAATCTCTTCTTTGTCTTTAAAATATTTTCTGCAGCAATCTGAATCTCAGTAGCCTGACCCTTTGCACCGCCCGATGGCTGATGAATCATAATCTCTGCATTTGGAAGAGCATATCTCTTGCCCTTTGCACCGCCTGCGAGAAGAAAAGCTCCCATGCTTGCTGCAAGACCGATACAGATTGTTGAAACATCACACTTGATGTACTGCATAGTATCGTAAATAGCAAGTCCTGCTGTAACCATTCCACCCGGTGAATTGATGTAAAGGTGGATATCCTTATTCGGATCCTCAGACTCAAGGAATAAAAGCTGGGCAACAACAAGGCTGGCTGTTGTCTCATTTACTTCCTCTCCAAGGAAAATTATACGATCTTTTAATAATCTGGAGTAAATGTCGTAGTTGCGCTCTCCTCTGCTGGTCTGTTCAATGACATATGGTACTAAACTCATATAAAATACCTCCTTTATAAAAGCTCAAAAGACCGGCTCAGAAAATAGGCTTCTGAGCCAGTCCATCAAATCTTGATTCAAAAATCTTATTCTTCTGTAGACTCTTCTGCATCAGCCTTTTTCTTTGCCTTTGCACGCTCTTTAACGTTGTCCATGATAAGATCTACGGCCTTTGTGATAGCAAGGTCTTTCTTCATAGACTCCTTCTCAGCATCTCCCATGTACTCTTTAAGCTTATCAGCCTCCATGCCGTATGCCTTAGCCATCTTCTCTACCTCTGCATCGATATCTGCATCAGTAACCTCGATGTTCTCCTCCTTGGCAATCTGCTCAAGTACAAGGCTGCTCTGGATACGTGTTGTAGCCTCAGGACGAACCTGATCCTTAAGCTGGTCAACTGTCATGCCTGAGAACTGTAAGTACTGCTCCATTGTAAGACCGCTCTGTGCGATTCTCTGAGCGAACTCCTCAACCATTGTCTCACACTGTGTCTCAATCATTGCCTCAGGAAGATCCATCTTTGACTTATCGATAATCTTCTGGATAGCCTCATCCTCTTTAGTCTTCTTAGCTTCTGTCTCTTTCTTCTCTGTGAGGTTCTTTTTGATTTCCTCTTTGTACTCAGCTAATGTATCAACACCTGCTGCATCCTGTGCAAACTCATCATCAAGGTCAGGAAGCTCCTTAGCCTTGATCTCGTTGATCTTAACCTTGAATGTAGCCGGCTTTCCTGCAAGGTCTGCTGCCTGATACTTCTCAGGGAATGTTACATTGACCTCTGTCTCCTCACCAATGTTCTTTCCAATGAGCTGCTCCTCAAAGTTATCAATGAAAGAATGAGAACCGATGGTCAGAGGATAATCCTCTCCCTTTCCACCTTCAAACGGCTCACCGTCTACAAATCCCTCGAAATCGATGGTTGTGATATCGCCATCCTGAACTGCTCTGTCGTCAACAGTGATCATTCTGGAATTGCTCTCGCGAACCTTATCGATCTCTGCCTGAAGCTCTTCATCTGTTACCTCAGCAGTTTTCTTCTCTACCTCAATGCCCTTGTACTCACCAAGAGTTACCTCCGGCTTTACTGCAACAGTAGCTGTAAAGATGAAAGGCTTGCCCTTCTCGATCTGTGTTACGTCGATAGAAGGCTGTGCTACGATCTCAAGCTCGCTCTCCTTTGCAGCAGACTCATATGCACCAGGGATCAGGTCATTGGCAGCATCCTCATAAAATACCCCTGTACCATACATTTTCTCGATCATTGCACGCGGTGCTTTTCCCTTACGGAAACCCGGAAGGGAAATCTTATTTTTATTTTTCTTGTATGCTTTATCTAAGGCAGTCTCGAACTCCTCTGCACTCACCTCAATTGTAAGCTTTGCCATACTCTTCTCTAATGTTTCTACCTGTACACTCATTTTATAATTTCCTCCTTAATATTTCACGGCCAATTCACCGCAACTAACCATTGATATACTATAGCATGAATAAATCCACAATAGCAAGTCTTTTTCGCAAATTTATGGGATTACATGTCCCTTTTTGTACAATACTTTGACAACCTGGTCGACATATTTCTCGCAAAGTTCCTCCGTCTCTGCCTCAACCATGACCCGGACCACAGGCTCTGTGCCGCTTTCACGGATCAGGATCCGTCCGTTCTGTC
>OHEV01001152.1_pt1 | contig 11172 bp, 9 predicted proteins | sample 1567331 | NCBI WGS metagenome assembly OHEV01 (sample SAMEA3879561, study PRJEB24766) | human gut metagenome | biome: human-associated habitat; feature: feces | place: USA | collected 1985/1987 | reverse complement strand
TCTTCTGTCTGCGGCAATGCTTCGTACGGCGGAGACGGTTGTTTCTTTTAGCCATACACGACCAAACGGAGAGAAGTGTTATACTGCCAGCAGTAAAATGTCCGGTGAAAATATTGCCATGGGAAGTGGCGGACTCAGTGCAACTCCGGCACAGGTGATGGATCAGTGGATGAATTCTCCGGGACATAAGTCCAATATCTTGGACACCAGTTTTCAGTCTATTGGTATCGGCTGTATTGTGACATCCTCCGGCACATACTGGGTGCAGTGTTTTGGCCGTGGAACGGCACAGACACTTAACCAGCCGGCGAATGCCAAGGTGACATATCGGGTGGCAAAGGATACCTTCTCACAGACGGCGCTTGTCAGCAGTACAGCGAATGGAAATTCTGCCGGGACCTCCACAGCTACACCACAGCCGACGAATACACCGGCGGGACAGGAGACGGCAGTTCCTTCCGGAACACAGAACGCTGGGGCAAATACTTTGCAGAATTCTTTGGTGCAATGTAGAATTAAGCTTTCCAAGGGGAAGATTACGTTGAAGTGGAAAAAATTGACAGGTGTCAGTGGTTATGAGATACAGATTTCCAATAAAAAGAATTTCAAACAGAAGCAGGTATATTCTCTGAAAAAATCCCAGACACAGAAGGTGATTAAAAAGTATAAGGGAAAGAAGTTAAAACCAGGAAAGACATATTATTTATGGGTTCGCACTTTTAAAAAGGAAAAGGGGAGCAAGGTGTATGGTCCGTGGAATGGTAAGATTAAGTGTCAAATATAAGGCATTATGAACGGGAGAGAACGGAGTAGAAAGTATATATAAATTTGTAACGCTCCGGCAAAAGGTTCGAAAAAGCTTTGCCTTTTCTCACTCTCTTAATATGAGCCCTTTAGGGCTCATTATAGCATAGGAGTCATATATAGTGGCAAATATAAAATCCCATCCTGATACTTCAGATCCTTTGTGTATATGATATAGCGGTCCTGCATTTTCAACTGATATTTTTCAATCAGATAATCGAAGGATTTATGCGAGGTGTAGCCGGAGGATTTCACTTCGATAGGACAGATTTTCTTCTTTTTGACAGTCATAAAGTCAATTTCGTATTTCTTTTCTCTGGCAGTTCCTTTCGGTGTGTACATATATTCATGGAAGTAAAGGTCGTGCCCGGCGGCACGCAGCATTTGTGCTACAATATTTTCAATTACCATGCCCTGATTGATTCCAAGCTGGTCAAAGATCAGTGATTTGTAGATATTTTCATTGCTGTCTTCCTGGGTTTTTAAAATTTGTGTCACTAAAAGTCCGGTGTCACCCATGTAGAGCTTAAAATTGCTTCTGTCGGCAAATAATTCCAGAGCCACTTCCGGGTTTGTAACATTGATACATTCATTGCCGATCATAGATTCCGCGACAAAGCTGACAGCATTGACATAATTCTGATATCGGGCGTTTTTATCGATCAGCGAAAACTTAAAGTGTGAGTTTTTGTTTTCAAGCTGCTCCGGAATGGTCCGGAATATAACCGAAGCCCGCTGGCCGTTTTCAGAGCCAAATCTTGCCAGATCCTCTTCATAGAGGTTCAAAATATTTCGCTTGATAAAATCAATTTGTGCAAAGGTTTTCCCGTGAACATAGGCATCTACCGCCTGTGGCATACCGCCAACGACCATGTAAGTGCGGAATATCTTCATGATCTTTCGATGTACACTCCCTTCGCAATCTGCAAACATTGTGTCAGTGGTTTATGGTTATTGGTATAGCACAAAATTGGCGGAATTATAACAGGAAATCACGAAAAAGAACATAGCAGAGGATATGTGCGAAAATAAAAGAAAAACTTGATATATTCAGAAAAATGGGGGATTAAGATGAAAGCAATTACAGATCGCAGAAGCATACGAAAATATAAGAATATTCCATTGGAAGAGGAGAAGATCAATGACATTCTTCGGGCAGCACTTCTGGCACCTTCCGCCAAAAACAGACAGCCATGGAAATTTATTGTATATCAGGGTGAAGAAAAAGATAAATTGGTTGATGTCATGCGTAATGGTATAAATTCAGAAAAAACAACTCATGAACTAATGCCTGAATGGGCATTTGCCATACCAGATGCTGAGAATACAGTCAGAATCATGAAGGAGGCTCCATGTCTCATAGCAGTGCTTAATACTAATCAGCACACGCCATTTGCAAGTATTGAAAATGAGAAACGAATCGTTGAAATTTGTGATTCGCTGTCCATAGGTGCGGCAATTGAAAATATGATTCTGACAGCAACGGGATATGGATTGGGTACCTTGTGGATTGCCAATACTTGCTTTGCCTACAATGAGTTGATGGATTTTATCGGAACAGCCAGCCAGTTGACAGGAATTGTTGCTGTTGGCTTTGCCTATGAAGCTCCGGCTAAAAGACCAAGGAAACCATTGGAAGAAATCGTTGAGTATAGATAGGAAAATCGGATTGATCAAAATCTTTAATATAATGTGTTTGGCATTTGAAGTTTGGAAAGGTTGAAGTAAAAGGATGAATTTAGAAGAATTAAAGGAAGATTGTAGCCAAAAGCAAAAGAAAGGTATTCACTTTATTATTGCATCAATAGTAATATGGTTATTGCTATGATTTTCAGAGGACATTTGTTGCCTTATAGCTGGTTATATAATTCAAATTCATATCTGATATTGTCAATAATTATTCCAATATTATCTTTAATAGTTGGCTTAAATTTTGCAAATTATTTTCTTGTAACAATGATGATAGTGCTAGAAATAATATTTAGCATACTTTTGTCATTTGAAAATAAGGAAATACTTAAAAATTAGTTATATAAATACTGCACAAGATTTTGGAAAAAGTGTGACAGTGTCTCACCAATTCATAACTAAACCAGATGTATTAGTGAATAATCCTTCATTTTCACATATTCGAGAAATAATGGTGTTGGAGCTCTTTTATCAGGAAAGGGATAATGAAAAGATATGATATATTTAAGTAGTTTTAGATTAAGTAAAAGAAAAGTGAATAATCCTAATATTTATCCCTACAATGTATTCCGGGATAAGTATATTGAACCATTTGTTTTTAGACCTATCACTGTACTTTATGGCAACAATGGCTCAGGTAAATCAACACTCTTAAATATTATAGCCAATTGCTTACAACTAAAAGGGAAAGAATATGCAACAAGCAATTCATTTGGAAGCGTTGATTACTGTGGTTCGTTTTCCAGAGAATGCTTGTATACTTTGGGGGAAGACGATTATGGAAATACAATAAATAAATTACCGGAAAATAGCCGATATATTAAAAGTGAAGATATATTGTATGAGATTAAGAAGATACAACAAAAGCAGATATTATCAGATGGCATGGAGTATGATTACGTTAAGAGAGGTATGTCTTTACTTGAAGCAAAAAAATTTTTAGCATCTAAAGAAGGGTGTAAGCAGGAAGAATATATAAAATTTGCACAGGAAAAATATTCTAACGGAGAGACATCAATGCAATATTTTGAGGAGTATTTACAACCAGATGCATTGTATTTGTTAGATGAACCGGAAGTTTCGCTTTCACTTGCGAATCAGGTTATGTTAGCAGAGGAAATTAATAAAATGGCAAGGTTGTTAGAATGCCAGTTTATTATTGCAACGCATTCACCATTTATGCTTGGAACATTAAATGCTAAAATATACAATCTTGATACGAAAGAGTATGATGTTACAAAATGGAGTGATTTGGATAATGTACGATATTTTTATAATTTCTTCAAAAAACATGAAGATGAATTTAAAGTGTAAATGCCCAAATATTAGTTTAATTTAAAGGAGGATATTGCATGTACAACGAAAATTATTCTATAATATTCAGTAGTATGACAGGCAACACACGTAAGCTGGCTGATAAAATTCATGAAATCCTGCCAAAGGAGAGCTGTGATTATTTTGGCACGGCTGATGCACAGGGGATAAAATCCGAATTGCTATACATTGGATTTTGGACGGACAAGGGAAACGCGGATAGCGATACATTAGATTTCTTATCTAAATTGAAAAATAAAAAGATATTTCTGTTCGGAACAGCCGGTTTTGGAGGAAGTGATGCATATTTTCAAAAGATTCTTGGCAATGTTAAAAGCGCCATTGATTCAAGCAACACTATTGTAGGAGAGTATATGTGTCAGGGCAAAATGCCACAGTCTGTGAGGGAGCGCTATGTGAAAATGAAAGAAAACCCGGAGCATCCGGATAATATTGATGCGCTGATTGAAAATTTTGACAAGGCTTTGTCGCATCCCGATGCAGATGATATGGAGAGATTAAAAAATATTATTATTTAGCAGGAGGTATTATATATGTACAATTTCACATTTAACATTCCAACAAAAATTCATTTCGGAAAGGATACCATTTCGAGCTTATCAGAGCTTAAGGCATATGGCAGCAAGGTGCTTTTAGTGTACGGAGGCGGCTCTATAAAGAAAAACGGTCTCTACGATACCGCAATGAAAATCCTTAAGGATGCGGGGCTGACCGTGTTTGAGCTTAGCGGAGTGGAGCCAAACCCAAAGATTGAGACAGTCAGAAAGGGTGTTGAAATCTGTAAAAATGAGGGTATCGACATGGTGCTTGCAATAGGAGGCGGCAGTACAATCGATTGCTCAAAGGTTGTTGCAGCAGGTGCAAGGTATGACGGTGATGCATGGGATCTGGTGCTTGATGGCTCAAAGGTCAAGGCGGCACTTCCGATATTTGATGTGCTTACTCTTTCCGCAACCGGTACAGAGATGGATCCTTTTGCTGTTATCTCTGATATGTCCAAAAATGAAAAGTGGGGAACAGGATCGCCGTATATGGTGCCAACTATGTCAATATTAAATCCTGAATATACTTTTTCAGTATCAAAAAAACAGACCGCAGCAGGAACCGCAGATATGATGAGCCATACAATGGAGAATTATTTTTCTATGGAGAATGCTGACTGCCAGAAATTTATGGCAGAGGGATTGTTACGTACAATGATTAAAAATGGACCGGTTGCCCTCGCACAGCCTGACAACTACGAGGCCAGAGCCAACCTGATGTGGGCAGGCACACATGCAATCAACGGCGTTGTGGGCGATGGCTGTTCACCGGCATGGTGCGTACATCCTATGGAGCATGAGCTGAGCGCTTTCTATGATATTACTCACGGAGAGGGACTTGCAATACTCACACCGGCGTGGATGGAGCACATACTAAATGACGACACACTTCCGATGTTTGTGGAGTTTGCAAAAAATGTCTGGGGACTTTCCGGTGATGATGACTATGCACTTGCACACGCAGGCATTGATGCGTTGAAGAAATTCTTCTTTGAGACAATGGGCATTCCGGCAAATCTAAGAGCTGTGGGAATCACAGATGACAGGAACTTTGAGGTGATGGCAAAGAAGGCCTGCGAGGGTTCAAAGGGATCGTTTGTACCGCTTAGCAAGGACGATATTGTGGAGATCTACAGAGCGGCATTCTAATAAATTGTTCCTGCAAATAGGCGGATTAATACAGTGATTAATAATTTGACTGAAATTCTCTTTGATGTATGAGAACAAAATATATTTATCTTTAATAAGCCATGTTACCACCACAGCGGGGAGAATATGGCTTATTTTTATGTGCTATTATATAAAAAATCGTAACTGTGAAGGTACTGAACAGTTACGAATTAATGATGAGATGTAACCCCCACCAAACAGAATCCTACATAATATATAGAAGGGAGGTTTGCGGAAAATGTACACACAGGAACAGATACTTGATATGTATTTTGATCGCAACCAGCAGGCTGTCAGTGCGACCTCGCAGATGTACGGAGCGAAGCTTACCCGGTTTGCAGACACGATGATAGCACATGAGGATGCGCTGGAATGCGTAAATGACACATACATAGCAGCATGGAACAAGATACCGCCGGAGCGCCCTATGCGTTTCCTTTCCTGGCTTTACAGGGTATGCCGCAATATCGTCTGCGACAGGATTGACTGGAATAATGCTTCAAAGAGAAATTCCAACATGAACTGTATGCTTGATGAGCTTGAGGAGTGCCTTGCAGACAGCAATGCAAAATACGAGGGCGAGCTGTCGGACATTGGAAGGTGTTTATCGGATTTTCTGAACGGACTGGAGACGGAAAAGAGAGTGCTTTTCGTGAGACGCTACTGGTATGGCATGACGATTGATGAGCTGGCAGATATGAGCGGCAGGAGCAAAAGCAGCGTAAAGACCACACTGTTCAGGATAAGGGCAGAGCTTAAAAAATATCTGGATGAGGAGGGCGTATATCTATGACGAAAAAGGATTTATTTGATGGTTTAAATTATATTGATGACCAAATAATTGAAGAAGCGCAGCCGACCGGAGAATCGGCCGGGTACAGTGATGAAATTTATGTAAAAAATCATGAAACCCATCATGGCGGAAAAGAAGACAAAAACAGGAAAAAGCACAAAAAATTTGCACGGGCAGCAAAAGCGCTTGCCACAGTGGCGGCAGTCCTTGTTGTTGCAGTCTTAGGCACGGAGGTTGTGCGGCTTAATAACCGTATAGATGAGCTGGAAACAAAAACTGCAAATGTGATTTCACAGAATAATGCACAGAATAATGTCTATGCAGGGATAAAGAGCGGTGCAAAGCTTGGGGATTATGAATCGGCCTCTGATTACGGGAAATTGTATGATGTGGTAAAAAAAGCAGAGGCTTCCATAAGGGATACCGCATTTGGAGAGCTGTTGGAGAGTGCGGATGCAACAGGCATTATGTCTGATGCATCGTCTACAAATAAACAGGAGTCGGCAGCCAATACAGAGTATTCAACAACCAACGTGATGACAGAGGGCGTTGATGAGAGTGATGTGGTAAAGACGGACGGAAAATACATTTACATGGTCGAGGATGGTCAGATATCCATTACGGATATTTCAAAGGGAAAGCCTGGGGAAGAGACGCTGTTTCGTCCTGATTTTGAGGTACCGTCAGATACTGTAGAGGAGCTTTATATCAGTGACAGAAAAATGCTTATCATATCAAACCATGCAGGCGATAAGGATGAGACTATATGCTATAGCTATGATATAGCTGACCCAACGAAACCGGTGCTTATAGGTAAAGCGCGTCAGGATGGATTTTACAATACATCGCGCAAAATCGGCAATACGGTATATGTTTTTTCAGACACATATATAAAGACCTCCGATATGAATAAAAATGTGGCGCTGCAGGAGGATAATCTGGAGAAATGGGTGCCTCAGGTAAATGGCAAAGTGATAAGCTATGACTGCTTCTATATAGGAGAGGATACATACTCAGGCACAGTTGTTTCGAGCTTTGATGTGGATAAACCTGATAAGACGATAGATGCAAAATGCATTATGAATAATAGCGGCGAGGTGTACGTCTCTAGCAATGCTATGTATCTGTATCATTCTGATTGGAGTGCAAGCCGTGAGCTTACCAAAATCAGCAAAATTTCGTTTGAGGATGGAGTGATGAAGACCGGGCAGACGACTTCAGTGAATGGTTATCTTAACGATAAATTTGCAATAAATGAGCAGGGAGGGTATCTGTATGTGCTTCCAACCTCAAATACCGGCAGTCAGCCTGTCAATTCGCTTCATGTGCTGGATAAGGATATGAATGAGGTCGGTGTGATAAACGAGATTGCACGCGGGGAGAGTATATACGCAGCCCGCTTTGTTGGAAAATATGTATATTTCATCACATACCGGCAGACGGATCCTCTTTTTGTAGCAGACATATCTAATCCGACAGCACCAAAGCTTTTGGGAGAGCTTGAGGTGAGTGGATTTTCTGAATATCTGCATATGTGGGATGATACGCACGTACTTGGAATAGGCTATGGTGATTCGCAGCAGAGTAAGATAAAGCTTACTATGTTTGATGTGAGTGATCCGACAAAGCCGGTTGAGGTGAACCAGAAGCTTATCGACAGTTCTGAGAGCTGGAGTAATGAGTTTGTATACAACTACAAGGCTATTCTTGCTGACCCGGAGAAAAATCTGATAGGATTTACTGCGAATGACTACTATCTGTTTTCGTATGACAGTGAAAACGGATTTAGTCTTTTGGAGCAGCAGGCACTGACCTATAAAAATACAGAAGGCTACAGAGGCATTTACAAGGATAATGATTTCTATGTGGCAGGAAACGGAGAGATAAAGCATTTTAAGCTGGCAGAATAGCGTAAATAATAGTGTTACGCAATAAGATATAAAGACAGGCGGCGAATACCCAAAGAGGGTGTTTGCCGCCTGTTTTTTGTATAATTTTATATACAAACGAAATGTAACAGCATATTTAAGTATGCAATTTAGTGTAGACGGTGATATAATATCTCTGATTTTGTCAAATAAGACGGATTACTAAGGTTACCGGAGACAATGGCAAACGGTAACCTTAAATAGATTTAATAACACGGAGGAACTATTATAATGAATACAGCCTCAAAGACAAGACATGTCTTTATTTTGTTTTTGGCAGATATAGTCTGGGGAATAGCCTTTGTAGCGCAGTCAAAGGGAGGGGATGCAGTTGGAGCATTTTCATTCAACGGTATCCGCTTCCTTATTGGTGCGCTCTGCCTTCTGCCGGTAATAAAAATACTGGATAAGAAAGAGCTGACGGTAAACAGACCTGAAAGCAAAAAGCAAAAGAAAGAGCTTTGGATAGCCGGAAGCTGCTGTGGAATAGCACTTTTCTTTGCGAGCAACCTGCAGCAGCTTGGGATCAGCATGGGCGCAGAATCCGGCAAGGCAGGATTTCTTACAGCTACATATATACTTATGGTGCCGATACTTGGGATTTTCCTTAAAAGAAAATGCGGAGCCAAAATATGGATAGGTGTATTTATTGCACTGATAGGCATGTATTTTCTGTGCATGAATGGGGCATTTTCACTTAGCGGCTCGGATTTGCTCCTGTTGGCAGGGGCATTGTGCTTTGCGATACAGATACTTGTGATTGACCATTTCGTATCACATGTAGATGCGGTCAGACTCTCATGCATTGAGTTTTTTGTCACCGGGCTTGGCTCATGTATAGTGATGATTTTTACAGATATGGGACCGTCTGCCGGCGGTTTAGCACAGTGGGCACAGTCACTTTGCACATGGGATGCATGGATTCCGATTCTCTATGCCGGTATTTTCTCAAGCGGAGTGGGCTATACGCTGCAGATTGTCGGACAAAAGGGCTTAAATCCGGCGGTGGCATCGGTGGCGATGAGTCTTGAGTCGGTGGTTTCTGTGATTGCAGGATGGATTCTGCTGGGCCAGATGCTAGGTGGCAGAGAAATTTTTGGATGTGTGCTCATGTTTATTGCGATAATTATTGCACAGCTTCCGGATAGGGAGTATACTAAATAAGTTACAGTATAAAAATGAAATGTGATTATTCAGAATCACTGAGAACAAAAAAGCACAAGTATAGTGCGGTTTTGCGAATGTGCGTGGGGATGAATAGTTACAACGAAATAGGGATTGGATATGAGAAATAATAGCAGAAAAAATTACAGACGTCGAAATACAGGAGCTTCACAGATTAAGCTTGTAGGAATAGTGGCTGTGATAGTCGTTATAGCGATTATAATAGTTATATCGTGCTTTAATAAAACAAAAAAAGACAGTAATAAGGCAAAAGACACAGGAACGGCCACAGAAAATGTGACCGGTGTGACTGAGCAGGTAAGTGAGACAGAGGAAGCAAAGGAGCTCTTTGCACCAAAGGAGTCTGATGCTACAGCAGCGATCGGAGATGAGCTTGAGAGCTCTTATGCCGTAGTGATTGATGAGCAGGACGGCACAGTTGTTGCGGGAAAAAATGCTCATGAGAAAATGTACCCGGCTTCCATGACAAAGGTTATGACAGTGCTTGTAGCAGCAGAGCAGGCTGAGAAAAATGCAATTGCTGCAGCGGAGAATGAAAACACCGAAATAGACAGGCAGGCGGTGATAGAAAACAAGCTCAACGAGGTTGTTACAATTACAAGAGAAGCCACAGATTATTCATATGTGCATGATTGCAGTACAACAGGCTTTTTAGACGGTGAGCAGGTGCCTCTTCGCGATGTGTTTAACGGAACCATCCTGCCATCAGGTGGAGAATCGGCATATCAGCTTGCAGTTTATACAGCAGGCTCCATGGAAGCATTTGTCGATATGATGAACCAGAAGGCAGCAGAGCTTGGTATAGGCCAGACCACACATTTTGCAAACCCTGTCGGCATATATGATGAGAACAATTACAGCACAGCCTATGATATGGCGGTCATCATGCAGGCAGCGATGCAGGACGACATTTGTAAAACAGTACTTTCAAATCATACATATAGCACGGCTGCAACACCGCAGCATCCGGAGAACCTGAACATATCGAATCTGTTCCTGCGCCGAATAGAGGACAGGATGACAAGCGGCGAGGTAATCGGTGCAAAGACAGGCTTTGTAAATCAGTCCGGCAACTGTGCGGTCAGCTATGAGAAGGCAGCAAGCGGAAAGACATATATATGTGTGACAGCAGGCGCTTCAAGCGGATGGCACTGTATAGATAATCATGTGTATCTATATAATACATACACAAAGTAGTAAGCATAGCTGATTTTAAGGAGCACAGATATGGCGGGAAATCAAGGCAATTACAGGGAAAAAACCACGCGTAATGAGAAAAAATACAAAAAAGCCAACGGACAGCCGAGACTAAAGGAGAAAAGCAGCCGGGCAAAAAGCGATAACGTATGTCCGTATGCGAAGAAATGTGGCGGCTGCGACTATCAGGGCATAGAATATAAGGAACAGTTAAAAACCAAGCAGGCATACATGAAAAAGCTGCTAAAGCCTTTTTGCTTTGTGGAGCCGATTGTCGGCATGAAAAATCCGCTCTATTATCGTCACAAGGTTCATGCAGCCTTTGACTGTACGAGGCGCGGTCAGATCGTGGCGGGAGCCTACAGGAAAAACACACATGATGTGGTGGATATCGAAAGCTGCATGATAGAGGAGCAGGAGTCAGATGAGATAATAAGGGACATAAAGGATATGCTCCGCTCATTCAGGATAAAGACCTATGATGAGGACACCGGCTATGGGCTTCTCAGACATGTGCTTGTAAGAAAGG